>Ga0181348_1000015_pt1 | contig 48002 bp, 70 predicted proteins | sample Su13VDMM110DN_FD_130092 | JGI IMG/M metagenome (GOLD analysis project Ga0181348, IMG submission 130092) | Freshwater viral communities from Lake Michigan, USA - Su13.VD.MM110.D.N | ecosystem: Environmental > Aquatic > Freshwater > Lake | place: USA: Michigan | collected 2013-07-16
GATATAAAAAACAAACCTACAGGTGTATTCATAACACTTCTTAAACTTTCACATGAACCATATTCATTTGATAAATCTGAGTTTACAATATTTTGAAAAGGTTGACTAAATAATCCACCATCACCAATTGTAAGTTTAGTATCTAACTGCGTTCTTAAAGTATCTACTCCCTGAAACATTTGTGGAGACAAATAAGGAAAGAATATAATAGCCCCATTTTTATTAATAGGTTTTATAACACTAACATTATTTTTAAAGTCTTGATAATTAAATGGCAAGAATACTCTCCAAAAATCTTTTTTAGATTCTTTTTGTGCTTGTAATGAATATATTAATCTTTTTGGATAACTAACATAACAATTAGCAGCAACATATGGATCATAGTATCTTGGTTGAATTTCACCAAAACTACTTAATTGACTTATAAATTTAGATGGACTTAATGATTCATCATATTTATAAAAGTTATCTTTCTTTTCTATTTGTGCATGAAACAATTCATCTACATCATTATAACCATATACATCATATATTCTTGCATCAGCTCTATCTTCCCAATCTCTATTGGCTAAGTTAACTTCAGACTCAACAAAAAAATCTAATATACCATTAGAATGTGAATACATGTAAGCATATCTCATTGCAAATTTAGGATTAGGATCATTGTCATTACCAAAGATTGCACCTAAACCAACATCACAACTATTTGATCCTCTATCTAAATAAAATAAATCACTAGGAAAAACAGCATCTAAGTTACTTGAAGTTATAATCCCAAGTGAAGCAATTTCATCAGCCAAAGTACTCATATCAAACTTTTGAGAATTTAACCAAAATCTTGGATATGGTATATTAACATGTTGAGAATAATCATATGTAAATTCATCAGGTTGACCTAATAAGTATTGTGCAAATATTGGCATAATAACTTTTTCAGTATATCTGGTAATAAAAATATCACCACTAAATATTGCTGAACTAGAATATTTGAAAGCATTAGGTTTAGTAGGATCTAAATATTCTACACAACTTCTCATTTGAACTTGCTTAATACCATCTAGTTGACCATATTGATTATCAAAATTAAATTTAAGAGCACCATAATAAGCTGATATAGGTGTTTTTTGTTTAACTGATGGATTAGTTATATTTCCATCAGTAACATTAACACCACCAATAGTACTAACAGAACCACCAATTGTAAATCTTGATGTATCAATTACACTTGGTTCTGCTATATTATTACTTAAAGAAACAGCTACAGTAGATGGTCTAAACAAATTATTAATTTTATACTTTCCACCATCAAATGATTGAAATGACTCACCTAAATAATTTGAATCTGTATTTTTAATTCTAAATAATCCTGTATTAATTTTAGTAAATGAATTAAAAAATCCATAAGAGTTATATTTAAATACAAAATCAGATTTGTTTATTAAGTTATAAATTAATTCTAATATTTCATTTCCACCAATTGCTATATTGGTTCTAGACATAGCTGTAGCTACAAATATTCTTACAACATATGGTAATGAAGATTCTGATGAATCATTGGTTTGTGTGTTATTCATTGAACCACCAAGTACACCAGGTAGTGTACCAGCAGTAGTAACAATTCCTGCATTAGCTATATCTAATAAATATGTTGTTATACCTCCCAAATAAAGATCCGCTAAACCAGCTGCATCATTAAGTAGTAAATTTAAAGCTATTTGACCAGCTGTTGAAGTACCAGCACCAGAAGCAGATCCAATTACATTTACTCCGGCATTAAGACCACCACCAGTACTACCACCATTACCTGCAATCATACCCCAATCACTTGCTTGATATTGACCTTTAGCACCTTCAATAGTTTTACTTCTAGTACCTAACATTTTATGCATAGCATAACCAACACCAATAACAGCAGCTATTATTGCAGCACCATTTCTTAATAACTTAAATTGAGGATGATCTTCTGATGCTTTAAAATAACCGCTTGAGTTACCACTTACATATCCATATAATCTAGTTTCATATGCGTTAAGAAAAGGTTTAGTAAACATTAGATCAGGTGAAGAAAAACTAAATACTTTTTTGGAATATCCTGAAGGATCACCAAGTATAGCAGGATCAGAACCCAATGGTTTAAAATCACGTATTGATTCACTATAGTTATCACAACTTTCTGTTCTATGAATATCATTTGCTTTTCCATCATGAAAATAGACATCAGGTCTTAAATCATTGTATGGATAGTTAGGATATAAACCTTGAACATTACCACCTAGTAAATTTTCTGCATTGGGTATAGTATACTTACGCATATTTCTAAATAACCCTTTTGCTAAAATAGATTTGGCACCAGCTCTAGAACCTCTTAATAATTCATAACCAACAACATTTGTAATATATGAACCATCATTGTTTTTTGGTCTACCTATATTTGTAAATTCAACACCTAAAACATTAATCAAATCTCCATTTGTTGTACTAATATGTAAAGGTGAATTTGCACCTCCTATTTCTTCTGTAGGGAACTTATGATGTCTTATTGGTTTTCCACAAAGATTACCCCAGATATCAGGTCTATTAGCTGGATATATTTCTGTTGATTCCCAATATCCCATTTCACCTCTAGCAATAATTAATGAACCATCTGGTTGAACTTCATTTAAGTTTTGTGCTGTAATTGTTCCTGTATTATATACTTTATAGATTGGATCACCAGCACTATCTAAAACATTATTTCCATAAATAATAGTTGTCTCTAAAGAAGGTGTTCCACCAGGAACAGTAAAAAGTCTTGGGGCCCTTCCTGGAATATGATAAGAAGAAGATCTTTCTCCTGTATTATAAATCCATCTAATAAAAAATGCATATTGTTCATCTCTTAAGAATCCCATCTTGTTACCACCTAAATGATAGTAACTAGAATCTATTTGATTTGATACCCAATTAACTTTAATATCATTTGCTATTGGTTGATAATTAAAATCAAACTGAGTTACTGGTCCTTGTCTAATAAGCCAATCATTTACAACAAACATTGCATTTGATTTCTCATAAGCAGGACTTCTTTGAGGAATTACTTTTAAATCAATAGCTATTAATGTATCATCAATAAAATCAATATTAATATCTTGTTGTTGTGTACTATAAAGACCTATACGTTTTGCATATATTTGACCTTGATTTCTTATAAGTAAAACTACTTCATAATAATCATAATCTTTATCTATATTACTAACCTTAATATTTAATGAACCTCCTGTACCAGAATGTGACCACAAAGTTTGAATATTGGAAATACCAATATAGTCAGTTACTTTTTGTTCATTTTCAGTATAAGCTATAAATACTTGATAAGCACCGTTTTGCAACATACCACCATCAATTGATTTAGTTAAACTAATACAAGGAGTATCTACTAAAGGAGCCAATCTTATTTTTTCACAATTTAAAGATGCTGTATCAATAGAAGTTATACATGATGCACCAGGTGCTGATGTTATAAGTTGTACCCAAGGTACATTATCAATATTTAAACTACGGGATGGGTTATTACCATCATCCCAATATGTTTGCCAACTGCAATCAAAATTTTCTTTTGCTGCTCCTATAATTAAGTGTTTTCTATTAAAATTTAAACATGGATCATTTACAATTACTTCATATTTACACTCACTATCATTAAATCTTCCAATTTCTGAATTTATATCATCTGTTGAAAAAACAATCCATTCATCACCATATCTATGTATCGCTCCAATAATAGTATAAGGAATTACACCACATTGTAAATTAGATGGCTCATTGCCTATTACACCAAGATCACCATCTGTAGAATTATTCATTGCATTACGGGCATGCCACCAGCTTGATTCTGGTTCCATTGCTTGAGTAATATCTTTATTCATTCCTTTAATAAATGAATTAGTATTTACAGAAGATGTTCCGGGATTATTATTTTGCTTTGCCATAATACTTCACCTCTTTATTAATAACTTATAGAATTATGTAAACTTGGATTATGGGGTGCATAACTTAAAAACATATTATAATAATTATGATATTGAGCTCTTCTATTTAATGTAAATACTTTTTGCATTTCTGCAAAATCAGGTGTATTAACAAATGATAATGCATTGTTTCTTGCAGCTCTTAAACGTGTTTCTACTAATTGCAATTGAGAAGACATTTGTTCACCTTGCCAAATCATATTTTCTAATATCCTTTGCTTTAACGCATATTCATAATATTCATTACAAAAAGGTTGATCAAGAACCAACAAATCTCCATTAGGAGCTTCCATTGCTCCTTGATAACTAATATATACCTTTCCTGTTACAAAACTTGTAATCAAAAAACCATCTACTATTTGAGCAATATCTGGTGCTTGTGCTCCTAATCCTGGACAATAGCAAACTTTATTATTTACATCTTCAATTTTTAATTGAGTCCAAGTACTAAAAGTTCTATATTGATTAGGTCCAATTCTTTGAACTAACTGATAACTATTATTATCATCACAAGTTTCTACAACACATACATCCGCACAATCATCTCCTGTAGAACAAGATGCAATTTCTCCTGGTGCTGGTACATAAGGTACATCATTAAATGTTTCAACATGAGTACCTGATGGCATTGTTGCATTTATAGTATATTCACCACATAAAAAAGCATAATTTATATATGCAAAATCTCTTGGTAATTGAGCTCTACCATGTTCAACATCAAGCACAGCTTGTTTAGTTCTATGGATTCTTAAACCAAGATCATAGTTTACTCTAGTGGCAACTTTAATAAGTTGTTGAGGCTCAATCATTCCTTCCAATGCATATGTTGAAAAATCAATAGAAACATCTTCCATTAATTGAGTGAACGTTCTGTATTTATTTGATACTCCCATTATCTGTGTATGTTTTGTTTATTGTCTGAATCTTCAGATGGAACTTTTAAAGTATTCATCATTGTATTTATAACTTGTGATTCTATTTCTGCAAATAGTGCTTCTGGAAGATAAATTGGTTGTTTATAACGTGGGGTACAATCATCCTTTTCATCACAATTCCATTTAGTAATATCAGAATTCCAAACACCCTCAACCTTTATAGCATCCCATTCAATATTTGGAGAATAGATATAGCCATCTAACCACCAAAAATATTTAACTCTATTGTACTTAAAAGACGTTGTTTTTGTCATAGAGGTATAAGTACCCGGTTGAGTTGCTTGAAGCTCTTGTGAGCCATCTATGGAGCTTACAGTGCGTATTAGTGGACCCCAGTAACCTTCAATCATGGAAGGAAGTCTTAATTTTGTACGTTTGATTGTACAACCACTTGTAATTCCTGAACAACCGGCCTCTACTTTGTCTACATCAATTAATTCAATGTAGGGAAGAGCCTTCCACACAGAATTAAACTTCATTAGTTTATTAGCATAATCTTGTCTCCTCATTAATAATTGAGCAAACTTTTCTATTAAACTATATATGTATCTATCTGTTACAAAAGAATCTTGGACTTCAGCCTTAACCTGTCCTCGTATTCTTGATATTGCTTCTGCTATTGTTGACATTTTGTTTATGTTTCAAATTCATTATAAAATTCTAATTCCTTTTTGGATTCTTCTGCATTTAAATCATATAAATGAGCTACCCTATATTTGTTTTTCATTACAATATATTTGGTCCAGTTTTCTGGATAGGCTTTAGCCACTGCTCTTTTAAATTCTCTACATGCTACAAATCTCCATAATTCTCTATTTTTAAACCTATATTTAGTTGACCAGTTAGTATAAAATATTTTACCTAAATTACCATCTGTTTCCCAATTCTTATTTTGCAGTACTTTACCATATTGTTGAGATAACGCATAATTTGTATTTACCGTCTTAGCTGAAGAACATGTTCCAATAAACAAATATCCTAAAGAATCAGGTAACTCCACACCATCTCTATTTTTTATTACTGCCTGCCATAAATTTGTATTATATAATTTAATTATCTTTTTTAACTTATCATTATCTATATTGGAATATAATGGTTTTTTTTCTTTAAATTCTTTTATTGTTTCTTCATTTAATATACCTAATCTTTTTTCTCTAAATCTTGGTGCATTTAAATTTGGTTTTTTAAAATTGTTTATCATATGGTTATATTTATAATTTACAAAAAAAACAGGACTTAATGAAATTTAAGTTGTTCCTTTATATTGATTGATGAGTTAATTCACATATATTTCCTGTAATTGGATGTTGTAATTCCAATTTTCCAGATCTTCTATTACAAACAAATTTATTATGATAGTGGTAATAATCTGTTTTTCCTAAACTAGGAAGGGTTTTATGAATAAACCCCACTGTTTCAGCAGTTGTCATATATTCCATTTTTCTTTCTGTATGAAAGTGGCCTGTAAATAAGGTTCTATTAATTGTATTTCCCCATTCTTTTGGATATTCTGTAGCATATATTAATCCTGTATTTTTACTTGGTTTATCTCCATGCTCAAAGGCATTAAAATTATTATGCCATATATGAACTTTTCTTTCTTCATATTTTATATCCCATGTTATATCCTGATTTTTAACTGACTTAGATAATGCATGAACTAAATGGTAAGAAGATAATCTGTCATGATTTCCTGGAATATATATGATTACTAATTTTTCACAATATTGTTTGATATAACCTATAGCCCAATGCATTGCATCAAAAGCATTTATGTAAGCATCAGTTGCTAACATAGAATTATCTAATGGTGTTCCTCCTGTTGTTGTTCCACCAAAAGTATCCATATTAATTAAATCACCACCAACAACAAAATATAATACTTTAATGTTATGTGATGTTATAGCTTTATTTAAAAGAATTTTTATTGTATCCTCAAAATCCTTGTCTATTGTTTCATTTCCTTGTTTTCCAAAATGAATATCTTGCAAAGACATTATGCCACATACTTCTTCTTTATTAGAGTTATTATACCTATGTAAAGCTGGTATTTTGTAAGTCTTTGGTTTCCAATTCTTTATAAGATTTATTAGTAAATCTTCCTTTGTGTTTTCTTTAAGTTTGGTAATTAAAGCTGAAACTCTCCAATGGTCTCCCATTTGTTTATTCCAATATTGTGATAACTTCCAAACCTTTGTATCAATTTTTAAAAGTTTAATTATCTCTTCTGCAGTCTTTGGTTCATATGTAAAAGAACCTGAAATTGTTGATACACCTTTTTCTAAATCTACAGATTCTGTTATATTAGTTCCAACTTTATTTTTATTATTAATTTCATTTTTGATTGCAACATATTCTGATTCTAATATTCCTAATCTTGCTGCACAAATTGTTACTGATTTTTTCCATTTTAATGATTCAAGCACCTTATTTTTTAAATGACTCATATATTATTATTTTGGATTAATTGTGTAAATGTAAATTTTTTTTTTAATTATATTGATTTATCTCTAAAAAAAAAGAGACTGAGTTTCCTCAGCCTCTCTCAACGCCTGTGATAGAAAACCAACAAACCATCACTCTTGTTGTTTTTTTTCTTTTTATATTGCTAGTGTAGAAAATAATATTTCTATTGGTTTACAAGCTCCTGAAATTCCAGCATCTAATACTCTTACTTTATAAGCAGTACTAGCTACCAAATTAGTTATTGTATAATTAGATATAGTTGTTACTATTGGTGCAGGATTAGCTAAAATCCAAGATCCTGGTGCAATTTGAGTATTATAGTAAATATTTATACCTGTACTTCCACTCCATGTTCCATTCCATAATACGGATACTGTATTTTTTGTAATAACACCAGCATATACATTATATGGATTATGTTGTAAATCATTTGATGTACAAACACCTAAACCATTTGATAGTATCATTGCAAATTTTTGTATGATTGAATCAAGTCTTTCCCCTTTAGTTATTTGTAATAACGTTGCTGCAGAACCTATTTGAAAAGATGTTCCACAATAACTTACACATTCTGCACATTGTATGTCATCACATCTTTCACTACCAACACTACAATCTGTATATGTACATGGGTTAGTTAATGCTGTATCAGCACAACTACAACTACTACTACATTTTGAACAATTACATGCCATTTTTATATTTTATTTTAATTAATATGATTTAAATGTTACAGTTGCCGCATTTGTAGTTGTATCATATGCTATTGAAGCCATATTTCTTTTTACACTTACACCTGATGAACAATTTCCAGCAATAACACTTATTGGAACACTTGTTGCGGCTGCAACAACCGTACCTGTGCTTACAAATCTATTTGTTTGAATTCCACCAATTACTTCAAATGAAATAGTACCTCCTGTAAAAGTTTGATATTTTATAGATATTGGATATGCACCTGCGGGTCCACTATGCCAGCCAGCAAATAATTCTGCTATAACATTAGTTTGAGCTAAAAGACCACTAGTTTCAAGATTTTTAAAGTTTATAATAACTGATTCACCATAAGTACCGTCAACAAATTGTCCCTCATCATCCCCACCCCAGAAAAGATAAGATGTATTCATATTAGCTCCAGAAGTAGGTATTACATTGCCTGGTGATGGTGTTCCACAACCAACAACTCCTGTACCTGCTACATAACCTGTAGTATTACTAGAACTAGATCCTGCTAATGTAGCATTTGGATATCTAAAAGTAGTAAGTGTATCTAAATCATAATCTTGACCAAGAGGTGGCGCATATTGATAAGTTACAATGATATAGTCAAAAGCAGTAAGTACTATTGTTTGTGATGTTGTAAATGATACTGTATTAGTACATATTTTAGTTTGACCACCAATTTGAACAGTAATTCTAACATTATATAGTACACCTGTTGCTAAACCTGTAAATACATGTGATACTGAAGTACCGGGAGAATTTTGTGTATATGTTGCCGTAACAACACTTGTTGCATTATTAATAATGTCTATAATATAAACGGCAGTACTTCCCAAATTATTTCCAAATGATACTGATGCCCCAGTAGCTGTAATATTACCTACAGTAGGATCAGTTGGACAAGGTATAACTCCAGGAACTGCTTTTACTATTGTATTATTACATGTATCAGTACCATTTGTAACACAAAATGCTATACGAGTAGTTAAAGGACCAAATGTATTTAAAGAAGGTATTGATATTGTAACACCACCCGCTGAATTTTGTAATGATGTTACACTAACTGTATTTGTAACTGAAACATTCAAACTATCTGTAATTGTAATTACTGTACTACCTGCACAATCATTAAAACCTAGAGGTATAATACAACCTGTATCCGTTACCGTATTTTGGAAGTTAAAATTAAAGCCTGAAATTGTACCATTGCTGGCTAATATGTTTGAGGTTGTATATCCAAAAAGTACACCATCACAACCTGAAGGACAACACCTAGTTTGAATACTTGAAATAGCATCATACATATCACATAATACAGACCATATATTTTGTGTAGTTTGTGCTAAATTTATTGGAGTATTATTCCATCCAGTTATTGAACCATATGTTACTGCTGAATTTGCTAACGTTGTTGTAGTTGATAATATACATGAACCCTGACTAATAGCAAGATTAATTGCAGCAGGTAAACCTACTGCTGTTTCTAATGCACAAAATCTTGCTTCTAAAGCAAGCAATAAAACTGATACACTTGTTAATTGACCTACATTAATAATACATGTTGGTACAACCTGGGTTTCTGCAACAGAACCTGAACATGGTAATACACATGTTTCTAAAACTCTAAGTCTTGTATTATAATTAGTTAATGTAGTTTGAATATATGATATGCTTGTAAGTATACTACAGACTCTTTCTGCTATTTTTGAAGCAAATAAATCTAAACGTAATTGTGTTACGGGATTACCTGTTGTAGGATCATCATAGATCAAACATGAAGGTAACGTCATTATTGGAAGATTATTTTGAACGTATGATGCCGGAGGCAAATCACTACCATTCTTAGTACATATTGCAACCACCATTGCCTGTAAAACAGGAACTAATGTGGTAGGAGTTGTACCTGGTATATTAAGGCAAGTTAAATTTAAACCTGTTAAAAGAGGATTAGATGTTACACCTTCCTCAATTAAGTCACATACCAATTCAGCTAACTTAGCTGTTACTTCACTAATTGTATCTCCATTACATAGGTTGATACAACTGATATCTGGACCTTGCCAAATAACACAATTGGATGATATACTATCACATCCGTTAGTTGAAATACTTGAATTTGTTGGAATCATAAATATCTTATTTTACTATAACGCAAATGTTTATTGTGCTCTATATAGTTATAATATACAAAAAATTTTATAACCAAACAATAAAATTTAGTTATAAAATTTTTTTATATAAAATATTCATGTATAAAGTTTACCCTAAAGGGTTTCCAACTGGTTCCATTGGAGATATGGTTCCGTCAGCTAAATTAACATTTACCTGACCATATTTGTCCTCAAGATTTTTTGCAATACCCTCCCATTCTGCTCTTACTTCAGAATATTGTGAAATCATTGCTTGTTTAGCTAATTCAGCATTTCCTAAATTTAAGGTAATACTGTTAATTTTTTGTTGAACTTCAACAAGTTTTTGTAATTCTTCAGCTGTTAATTTTTTAACTTCAGCATCTACTTCTTTTGGTAATTTAGTCTTTGTCATTTTTGGTTTCTTTTAAATGTTTGTACAAATATATGATTTATTTATTAATCCCAAAATATTTTAGATATAATTTTGGTTCCTTTTAAATTTTGCACTATTAAAGATTTCATTGCTTCAACTTGTCTTTCTGATACATTTTCAATAATATAATCTAGAATTTCTTGTTTAATTAAATGTCTATAATCTTTAGTTATTATTTTATGAGCATTGCTTTTTGCTTCTGGTATTAATAGTGTACCCATTAAACTATACTTCTGATCTTTATATATTCCTATAAATTCATATGTAATTTGAGTAATAACATTAGTAAAATTATTTATTTCAATATTTTCTAAGTCCCAACTATATATTATTTCTTCAATTGGTTCAATAGAAAATATAGGTTTAATAACTCTTGTTGTAGGTTTTACTTCTTTTGGTTTGGTTACTGTACTTTTTACTGCAACCACTGGTTTTACTATAATGGGTTCCTCAACCACAATTTTTTTAATTTTTTCTTTTTTAAAAACTTCAGGTTTAATAATTTCTTTAGTTTTTAATATTTTGTTTGTTTGTTTTTTTATATTCATAATATTAATGGTTTATATTAGATTTTTTGTATTTAATCTATAATAGGACATATACCCAAATATTGAAAAGAACAACCTGCATCAATTATAGTCTGATAACCATATTCATTTCCATTTATGTAATATCCTTGGGCAGCGCATGTTGCACAAGGATTAATGCCATCTTGATAAATAACCGTAGCTAAACTAAAATTAGCATTATTAAGACCATAAGTTTGTGATAAGTAAGGTTGTCCACATGGATTTTGGTTTGCATCAAAACCAAGAAACATTGTAGTGCAAGCAACAGCTAGTTTATTATAATTATAAAAACTACTCATAGTTATAGGCTGAGATACCGGAGGATGTGAAGGAGATGATAAATTTATTTGTGGATAAACCTCACCAGAACCATGTGTGTTGCCTCCAAATATTAAATCATATATGAAAATTGGACTGCTAACATTACCAGAACCATACGTACCGTATAAACACTCTTGAGCTAAACCAAGTAAATTTAATTGTCCTGATGATGGTACCATTTTATTTTAAACTCTTTTTTAAGAAGTCTACTTCTGCACTTAATTCTTTTACTGCTTCAATAAGAACTCCTATTAATTGATTATAATCTACAGTTTTATATGCTACATCTTGATCAACCTCTTTTACCAATGGCATTTTGTGTTCTATAACAGCATGTGGAAAAACCTTTTCTACTTCTTGAGCTATTACACCTAAAGAATGTTTACCTTTTCGTGAGCCATATTTCCATTCATATTCTACACCTCTTAATTTTTTTACTTTATCAAGAGCATTATCAATTGATACTATATTTTCTTTTAATCTTTTATCAGAAAAAATAGTTGAAAAAGCTACAACATCACCTAAAAAATCAGCTTTTCCTGCAACATCTATTCTTGCAACTTCAGCAAGATTAGAATATGTTGATATATTTCCATTAGTATTATAATATGTATATGTATTTGTACTATTTCCAAAATATTGATTTGCTTGGGGAGTACAATATTGAGGAATAGAAAATACCGTACCTGTTAAATCTAGTCCTATACCTGCAGTATATGAACTACCACCAGAACCATTTGCTGCTAAGGTAATTCTACCTTGAGCATCTACTGTAATATTTGCGTTAGTGTAAGCTCCTGCTGTAACTGCAGTATTAGCTAAAGCAATTGTTCCGGTTGATGTTATTGTACCTCCACTTAATCCTGTTCCTGCTACAACGGATGTAACAGAACCATTACCTGTACCTCTTGCACTAACCTGACCTTGCAATTTACCTAATGCTGCATTTAGAGTATCTGTTGCTGCTAGTGCTGTGTTTGCTCCTGCAGCATAACCTGTTATAGCAGATGATAGTGCAATATATGAATTCGGATTAGTTGAATTGTATGGTGTAAATCCTAAAGCTGCTTGTTTATTGTTAAATGTAGTCCAATCTGTACTACTCAAATAACCATTTACACTTGTTGTTGCTTGAGTTATTCCAATAGTACCAGTTGATGTAATTGTACCACCTGTTATTGGTGCTGTGGTTGCTATACTTGTAACCGTTCCTGTTGCTGAACTTGTACCAGCACCAATTGCTGAACGGAAAGTAGCAGCATCTAATGCGGTAACTGTATTATCTGCATTAATTCTAGGGAATGTTATTGCGGTTGGATTTGTTAATATAAAGAAATTTTGTCCAACTGTTGTTCCTCCCAAAGAAGTTCTTCCAGTTGAAGCAGTTAGTCCTGTAGCTCCACCGTCCCATTTTAATCTATCTGTATAAGATGTATCCCAATTTGCTTGACTTGCTGTAGTAGGTATTGAATAACCTGCAGTTAAAGATATAGCTAATGTGCCAGATGTTGTTATTGGTGAACCACTGACAGTTAACCCCGTAGGAACGGTCATTCCAACTGAAGTAACAGTTCCTGTATTAGATGTTTTGTTATTAAAGGTAGTCCAATCCGCTGCACTCAATGCACCACGATTAGCTGCTGATGCTGTTGGTACATTTAAAGTAATTACAGGCGTTGTTGTACTTGTTGCAACTGTAGAACTTAAATCTGTACCTGTTGTGCCTAATGTTAATGCAGCAACTGATGTTACTGTACCTTGTGGATTTGCAGCTGTTGTAATAGAAGTTACTCTACCGTAAGTATCAACTGTTACTACAGGTATTAAAGATGCCGAACCTGTAGTTCCTGGAGTTGCAATACCTGAAGTTAAATTAATTGTTGGAATTCCTGAAGTACCAGCTATAGTTAAAGTAGTTGAAGTTATTGAAGTGACAGTTCCACTACCTTTACCATTAAAGATATTCCAATCTGTGCTTGTAAGGTAACCGGATACACTTGTTGTAGCAGCAGCCATAGAAATAGCTGGAGTTGCACCTCCACTTGAAACTACTGGAGCAGTACCAGTTACAGAAGTAACTGGAGCTGACCCGCTTGATACTGCAGTTACTAAACCTTTACCATTAACTGTTACGCTAGCATTTGTAAATGATCCTACATTGGCATTTACAGTAGCTAATGTACCTACTGCAGTAACATTGCCAGATCCGTTAAATGATGGGCTTGTATAAGTTAAATCACCTGTAATAGCAATCGTCCTACCAGTTGTCAATGAAGCAGCATTACCTGTAATTGATATTCCCCATGTACCAGTTGCTCCTGTACCACTGTTTAAAGGATATCTATCATCTAAATCTACAGTTAATGAAGCTAAACCAGTTCTACCTAAAGTTAAAATACCAGTTCCTGTATCCCAAGCTAAACTTGATGGATAATTGTTAGTATCTGTTGCAGCTATAGTTATTGTATCTGTTGAAGTATTAGTAGTAATGGTAATATTAGAACCATTTGCAAAATTTAATGTATCATTATTAATATTAGCAGTTACAGTAGTTTGACCAGAAACCGCAATATTTTTAAATATTGCTTGAGAAGAACCCAAATCTGTATTTGTAATAGTGAGTGTACCTGATGAAGTAACTGTTCCTCCACCACTTATTCCTGTACCGGGAGTTATTGTAATAGATGTGACCGTGCCACTTCCTGTACCTGCTCCAATATCAGAGCGTACTTGAGCAGCAGTTCTATATTTAATTAAACCACTATCTGAAACTAAAAAAGTATCTGATGCTGTAGCTAAATTAGATATAGTTGATACAGTTAATGTACCAGCTTGTATGTTTTGACTATTTAAAAATCTTATTGCCATCTATCTATTTTTTGTATTGGTTCCAAAAATACAATTTATTATTTATTAAAAGAGGGAAATCACGGATTATTGTGAAATCCCTCTTTATAAATAAATATTATTTATCCTATTTTTGTAACTAATACTCTAATAGGATTTACAGGAGGTGTGCCAAATGTAATAGTTAATGTATTTGCACTTGTTCTAACAACATCTGCAAAAACTGTATCTAAAAGAATTGTATCATATAATTGAACAATTACATCTGCTGTATTTAAACTGTGAGTAACAACTCCTGTAGCAGTAACTGTTACTTTGTATTCTCTTGCAACAACAACAGCAGCAGAAAGTGTATTTATATTAGAAACTAATTGAGCTGGAGTTATAGCTTTAGTAGTAACTGAACCTGCAGTAGCTTCAGCATCACTAGCAATTAAAATTACACCAGGATTTGCTGTAGTTGATGATTGAATGTTCTCACTGGTAAATGCTGTGATAACACCATTTGTTAATGAAACAGTATTAATTACCGCAACACCTGATGCACCATTGTTTCCAATATCAATACTTGTACTTGTACCAACAGTAGGGTTATATGTTCCTGTAGTTTGTGTACCTAAAATAACACCACCTGCTTTAATGGTAACTTCACCACCCGCACTTACTGCAAAACTTGCAGCAGCAAAACTGGCAATACCCACTGTAGTTGTAGTAGCTAAATCAATATTATTTTGAACTCTTGTCCAGTCAGTTAATACTGTAGGTGTATTAACATTTGCAATAAGCAAATCACCTATTCTAACTTGTTCACTAAAGAAAGTACCATCTGCTGTAACAGTATAAGTAAATCCTTTATTAACAGTGACTGTAGGAGGTACATCCAAGTTAGGTGTATTTGTAGAAGCATTGTAACCACCTTGATAAATTAAAGCACCAGAACCAGCAAATGTAGTATCTACATAGTTTTTAGTAGCAGCATGTTGAGCAGAAGTAGGATCAACAACGTTTGTTAATTTAAATGTATTAATACTTAAATCTGCAGTTGGTACAGCTAATTGACTTAATGATAAACCTGAAATTAATGCTTTAGATGCATTACCTGTTGCAACATTATGAATAAAGATTGAATCCACACCAAGTGCTGTAGCAGCGGTAGCAGAATTTACAATGTTACTTGCTCCAGCATATAGAACAGAAAGAGTACCTGTAGAAGTAATAGTACCACCAGTTAAACCAGTTCCTGTAGCAACACTTGTTACAGTACCTAAATTTGATGCATTAATAGTTACAGTAGTTCCAGTTACAGAAGTTGTAATACCTGTACCTCCAGAAAATGTAAATGTACCACTAGTTGTAAGTGCAGTACCTGTACCTGATCCAGCAGCTAATGTGATAGATGTAACTGTACCTCCAGAATTTGTGGAATTAATGGTATAGTTTGATTGTGAACCTGAGATTGTTATATTGGTTCCTGCAGTAAGTGCAAGTACACCAGTATTAGCAATAGTTACAGTTGGATTACCTCCACCTGCTGCTACTGTAGTTGTTATACCAGAACCAGCAAGAATACTTGCGGTTGTGCCTGTTGCAACAGCTTGAGCAACTCCAGTACTAGCACCTATATTCCAACCTGCATAACCAGCAGCAATAGTAGCCCATGTATTATCACCTCTTAAATAAGTAGATGCACTTGGTGTGCCTGTTGCACTTAAACTTACTGTAATAGCAGGTGTTGTTGTTGAAGTAGCTATAGAAGTTGAAACAAATGTAGAAGCAACACCAGTAACGTTTGTTACAGTACCATCAGCACCAAATCCAGGGAATGTAGAAATTAAAGCTTTCTTAATTGTGCTATCTGTAGCATCACTAAACCATAATGTATCTTCACCTAATGGAGTAGCCGCAGTAGCAGCTAAGATTGCATTGGTTGCACCTGCATAAAGAATGTTAACTGTAGGAGTTATGGTAGTTGTTCCTGTTACTGAAATACCAGTTCCACTAGATACAGAAGTTACTGTACCTGCAGCTGAATCAGTTCCTGTAATTGTTAATTGTGAAGCACTTGTTCTAGTAATAACAACTGTACCTGCACCTGTTAATGTAACATCATTAGTAGTAGAATCACTACCTGTTAATCTAATTGCTGTTCCACTTGGAGCTGTAGCTAAAGTATAAGTTGTATTAATATCTGTACCAGAATTAATAGGAACCCAAGCACTAGCCGTTCTTAATTGTAACTTGTCTGTTACTGTGTCATAATAAATTTGCCCTTCCGTTGCCGTTGCAGGGACTGTGCCTAAATTCTGAATAACTGCAAATTGCAGTTCATTCTGATTCAGGTTAATACTACTTAGATATTTAATTGCCATGATTTTTGTTTTTTTATGTTATTGTTTATGTTATTTTTTAATTTAAATATGCATATCCTGCAAAAGCGGATGTAAATGTTATTGTTAATATGTTTGAACTATTATATGTAATATCTCCAACAACAACTTGATTTAAATTATCAACTACTGTTACTGAAGGAAAGCTTCCTAAATTATGAGTTATTACCCAGACTGATAATGGTACATCTTGTGTATGTATAAATGTTCCTGTATTGCATAATATTTCTTCAAGATCTATTATTGTACAAACATTAGTTGGTATTACAGGACAAGACATACTTGCTGCAGCATTAATAGAAACAAGTGGTTCAATAAATATACCTACTTGACCACTATCAATAATTGTTTTTGTAGAAGCACTATTTTGCCAATCACATAAGTACTTATTTAAAGTAGCTGTTTCAAAGTCAATATAGCAACAAGGTGTTATGCCAAATTTAATTTCTTTAAAATTTGTATATGCTTGTATTGCAAAACTTTGCTCAGTCTTAATCCTTTTAATAAGTGTTTGCTCCATATTTTATTTATTTCTAAAATCTCTTATTTGTTGAGCTGCTAATTCTAAATTTAAACTTCTTGTAGATAAAACTTCTTGTTGAGTATTACCACTTAATTTTTTAGCTTCCCATTCATTTACACATGTTTTACATATGGCTACACCTTGATTATCAAATGCTTTTTGACAACCACAAGTAAACGTTTTATTACAATTTGCACACTCCATTTTTTTGGTTTTTGGTTTATTTAAATGTCTATTTTTATACTATTAGTATAAATATGTATGTCCACTGCAATTTCCAGTTGGACAAATTATTTTATTTAATCTTTGTTTTGCATAATTATATAGTTGCATTCCTTGAGCTGAAGATTGACAATATTCTACATTAGCTACTGCAGCATCTATCATTATTTTAATATAGCCCATTTCATCTAATAACTGTTGTTTATATGTTTCTGGTTGACATGCTTGAATATCTAAATCACATAAGACTTCATAATATTTGGTTAATAACCTTGTAGTTCTTAAATGATTATACTCCACATATACTTTTAAATTTGGAGAAACACTATATCTAATTATGTAAATACCATCAGGAATTTCTTGTTGAGTAGTTCCGCAATTAACAGTTTGTAATGCAAGAGCACATGCTGTTAAACACATGTCAAAATCTTTATTTACTTTAAGTAAAACAGGAACGGTAAATCCAGGTAGTGTAATTAACAATTCTTCACAATCAACTGCAAGATCTGCAGAATACTGACTTGTATCTTTAATACATAAAAGATTACAATTAGAAACTGTTGGTATTTCTAAACTTAATATATGTTTATCTGCCATTTTTATTTATTTTAATACACTATATATATATAATATACAAAAAAAATAGAATAAATAAAAAAAAGAGTAGGAGTTTTTTATTACCCCTACTCTAATTTTATAACATTCTATTTTTAGAGGTAAATTTTACCAGTAGCTATTTGTTTCTAAAGCAATAGGATTACCTGCGGTATTTGCTAAAGCAACCATTTTGTTAACCAATGCTAATACATTTGTGTTAGCAGTTGTATCTGAACACTTAACATATATTTGGTATACATATTGGTCATTATCAAAAACACCAGTAGGATTATTAAATCTAGGAACAGTGTGTTGAATATAGTATGCTTTATAAGTAACAGCTCTATCAACAGAAGCTAAAAGTTCATCAGACATTTCAATTTCTCTAATTCTTGAACTATCAGTATTTCCTTGGTTAAAAGGAGATTGTCTGTATGATTCAGATAGAATTAAATCTCTAACTACACTTTCACCTTGAGTTTGTTGCATTTGACCAGGAGTGCTTGTAGCAACACCACAATCATTACATGGGTTTCCAGTTTCATCAAGAATAGAAGCAATGATAACTACAGGTTCAGCGTTAAAATGATCTCTAGTATCAAATGAACAGTTACCAAATTTAGTATCAACATAAGCTCCTACAAAATGAACTGTAGCACTAACTTTAGTTGCACCATTAGGATCAGTTGAAGGAGTATAATTTCCAGAAGCAGCAGTACCTAAAGCTTGAGCAATAGTATATACAGTTTGTACACTTACACCTGCAGTAGTTAAAGTTACAACAACACCACCAACAGTAAGAGCAGTAACTGTAAAAGTTCCACCAGTACCACCAGCAACAGTTAATACATCACCTACAGTATATCCAGTACCACGTGCAGCAATATTAAATGTAGCAATAGCACCAGAAGTTACAGTTAAAATATTAACTTTAAATCCAGAACCAGTACCACCAGTAGTAGCAACACCAGAAGCAACAGAGTATCCAGAACCACCAGCCAATGTAGCAGTTTGAACACCATTAGGATCACCTTCAGCAACAAACGGTTTAATTAATGGATTAGCAAGAACCATTTGAGCCATTGCAGCTGAAACTAATGTAACATCTAAAAACAATTGATTATCAATGCAACAAATGTTTGCACTATCACCAATTGAATAAGCATTGTGATTTAAGAAACGTAATGTAGGAGAACCCTTAACATCCATTCTCATAAATTGAGTTTTTCCACAAGGAGCACAATCAGAAGCTAATGATAAAGTAGCAGTAGATTGTACTGCACTTATACAATTAGTTTCCCATACTCTTGAGATAAACTTAGGATTGATACCTTTTGATTTAACAGATTCCTTGTAACCACCGTTACCTGGATTGTTTCCAATTGTATCTCTAGTGTAATAGCTACCTTGTACAAGATAAGCCAATGAGTTAGCTGGTAAAGTACCTCCGGAAATGGCAATTGTTTGCCATGTTGCATCAGTAACTATACCAAGTTGTCCAGCAGTTAATGCTGAGGTTGCAGTTCCGGCAGAAGCCTGTGTGGAAGTTGCAACAAACGTTTTGTAAAACGCATGATTAAAATAAGCCATAATTTTTGTTTTTTTTGTTTATAAATATATAATTTGTACTTTGTGTACACTATAATATAAGAAAATTTTTTTAATTTTCAATTATAATAAGAAAATTAATTTATATTTTGCTGTATTAATAGATTCTTTTACAAGATCTAAGTTATTTACAATTTCTGAATAAGGCATAATTGATTGTAATTCTGTTACTTCTTCAGTTAATTTTTTTAAATATATAATTGCTTCTTTTACATTATTTAAAACCACAGGTGCATCATTTTCATATTTTAATAATGTTTCTGATGCTCCTTGAAATCCTTCTGCTAATTTATCAGCATGTTCATGCATATTATTATATAACTCATTTAAAGCTAAATGTTGAGCAAATGAACCAACACCTGAAACTTGTAAATGTAATTTATGCAAACTTGTTGTAGCATTCATTAAAGCAGTAACCACTTGAGAAGTTTCTTGTGCTAATTCAGCACCAGGTCTTTTTAAAGTTTTTCCATTTTTTTCTTCTTGGTTTATATTTTTTAATGTCCTCATTTTTTAATTATTTCTTTCAGCTTCTGATTGTCCCCTTTGTTGCTGATACATATTTTCAATATCTCCAGCAATAAGTGAGGCTGTATCATCTAGCATTAGTTCAACAACATCATCTTTAAATTGACAAGGAATATTAGTTATACTAACAATTCCTGTATATGGATCAACACAACCTAGTATCTGTATATATATTGGCTTTTGATAATATGTCAATACAGGATTCACAATATTAAAATTTGGGTTTCTATAAATTCTAATCTTATTACCCAACATTGTACAAAAAGTTTCACCCCATTCAAAATCAGGATTTTTTAAAGGATCTCTTAGTAATAGATTTACATTAGCTTCTTCAGCTAAATAAACTGTCATTGATCTTGGATCTAAACAACATTCACTAGTAGCATCTGTACTTATTCTTTTAAATTCTAAATATGTATTTACTGGAAAATTATTTGTTTCAAAATAATTATCTGTAACTGTTCCTGTTAATGACAATTCTCTTAATAAAGGTTGTAAATCATCAATTCTTCTTTTAGATAATTCATCTCCTTCTTTATACATGTTGCCACCATGCAGATTTCTTCTACACCATTCTAATTGCACCTTGTTAAATGCTTCAACAAATTGCCAGCATTCTATATTATCATAGTCCTGGCTATCAAGTTTATTTAATCTTTGCTTTAATTTAATTAAAAGTGTAGCGTTATTCATTTTTTATCTTTTAAGAATTCCAGTATGGCTCTACTTTATTAAGTAGTGACATTAATGCTTCTTCATTTTCTGGATTTTTCAAAAATTGTAAACATTCAGAAGGTGATTTACCTAACTTAATGCCACTATCAATTGGTTCAATCCAACCTCCAGCTTTTGTTGTTATAAATCTATAAAATAAAGAATCTTTTATTAATGCTTTTATTTTTAACTCTTCCATTGATAATGTGGCTACATCTAGGAATTGTGTTGCTGCTCTTTTCTTAGAAGACTCAGCTCCATTTCCATTGATATACTCATCCATATTTTCATAAAGAATATCATTGGGTGTACTCTTAATATATTGTGCACTATCTGCATCACAAATTTTAGCTACATACATTAATTTTGCAGCATTAGTATCATACATTTTTTGTAATTCAACTAAAGCTTTATTTTTTAATTTACTAAGTTCAGTTCTTGTACTTAATGTTTCTTCTTGTGTATCAAGATAAAATTTAGGTGGATTACCCATTTCTCTTGCTTCTCTCAATGATTTTGCTACTATAGAAAAACCACCTGCATAAATTGCTTGTAGTTTAATTAAGTCATAAGGATCTTTATCTGGATCTAAAAATACAGGATCATTTCCACATCTTAAACTAATCTTATCCCAAAATTTTGAATTATCAGGTTTCATTATTGTTAACTTATTCCAGAATTCTTTATCTGTTGGATCAACTACATTAGCAGCTAATTCAGCTTCTAATTGAGAAACAAGTTTTCTGATTTCATCAACTTTAATTTTTCTTGCTTTGGGATCTAACATCTTTACTTCTGGAGCAAATTCATTAAGACCTGTAATGTAACGTTTAACTCCATTCATTTCTAAACAAGCTAAGTTTTCTTCATGGAATACTCCATCATGTAAGGATAGACCATAATGTTCTAATCCCATGTTTTCTTTACCCCTATTAAAATAAGGACGGACAGCAATAGTTTGATTTTTTGTTTGCTGATACTTTTCTACAATTGTGTAATCGTTCATGTTTTGGTTTTTAAAATTTAATAATTGTTTCTATTTGTCAAAAGTACATAATTATGTACAAGTTATTATTATTAATATTTCTAAAGCAAGATATTATTCTTGCTCTAGTTTATTTGACTTAAGGTGTATAAACAATTTTTAATGTTCCTGCGGTATGATATAAATCACCATCCACTAATCCTGCCGCTTTTGCAGCTGCATTATCAGCATAGCTTACACTTACCGTATTTCTAACCCAACTAATTACTTCATTAACATGGAGTAATTTTGCAAGGGCCGTTGTGTTTTCTTGACCTACATAAGCAGGGTCTTGAAATTTTTGAGTTACTTTTTTTATTTGTGCCATGTTATTTTTATTTTAAAATGACTCAGGTGCTGATCTTACGGTAAGCACCTGAGTACTGTTTTAATACTTAATGTTAGAAAGAACCACCTGTAATAGGATTTCTCATAACAATTTTTAATACCTTGGTAGGATCTTTAACCCAGATTGCAGGCATAGTTTGTGACATCATTACACGGTATCCGTTAAAGTTACCTGTTGATGCAAAACCTTGTGTGCGTCCCATGTAATCCATAGTTCCATTTTGGTAGAACCATTTCAATTGATTATCCCAAGATAATTTCAACAAATGGATGTTATCATTTCCTTCATCAGTTACATCAAAAATAATGAAACTATAAGAGCTCAATGGACGGCCATCAATTAATGGATTCTCAATATCATTAGTATTCAAGTTATCAAACGCTGGGTTCAATACAAACTTAACATTAGCTAAGAAAGGAATAGTAAATGAAGTGTAAGCAAATCCATAATCTAAATCCATACCAGAACCTTTAACAGCTCCAATATCACTAGCATTTTGAACTAAACCAGAACCATATACTTCATCAGCAATAGCTTTGTTGATCAATTGCATTCCACCAATACCTGTTTGTACAACAAGTGATCTTTGTGGATCTGGACCTTTGAATTCAACTTTACCTTGATAGAAATTATACAATTCAGATTTAAACATATCAAGTGTAAATGAAGATTTGTTATATACACGTTTGAATGAGTTATCCAATTGTGACCACAAACCTACAGACAATCTGATATCATCAGGACCATCTTGCTTGATACGTCCACCTTTACCCCACATCAAATATGTTTCAATATCTGAAGCAATTTTTGATAAGTGAGCGGCTTCCATTTTTGTAAGAAATGTTCTAGAAAGAGAACCATTTTCAAAAGCTTCTCTAGCTCCAGCTTTACCCATGTTAGCAATTAAACCTTCAATACTTGGTACTGCAGGATCACTAGCATTTTGATTGAAGTTTCTCCAAATTTCAGTTACAGGAACAGTACCATCTGCATTCAAACCACCTTTGATCATAAGATCAGCACGGCTAGAAATAGAATAATGTACGTGTGCTTCAGCTCCTCCTACAAAGTTGTAGAATTCACGGAAACCAGAACCTGTTTCAATGTCAGAAAAACGCTCACCATATTCTCCACGGGCAGAACCCTTACGGAAGAATTTGGTACCTTTAGCCAAATACTTATTATCTAAGCTGGCTACGTTGTTGTTGTTTACTAATTGAACTGTGTAAATAAAACCGTCACCAGCAGGAATGATATCATCAGCTGTGATGTAAAGTTCTAATCCATTGTACTTGTCATAAGTGATAATATCACCATGTCCAAATGTTCTTTTAGAAATTTTAATTTTGAATGTTGTTCCATCTACACCTTTAGTAGCATTAGATGGTTCAATGTCTGCCACAATGTAGGGAAGATCTTGCGCAATAGGAGTTTGCCATTTGTACTCACCACGTGCATTGTCCACCATGATTGTATTCTTTCCACCAAACGAAGCCATTTGATAAAGAGGCATTTCAACTTTTTGAGTCATTGCCCATAAATCAACTGGTCCCATATCCATTGGTTCTGCTGAACCAAGCATTTGGGTTAAGTGATAAGAATCAACATGAGAACTTGCCTTGTAGCTAGTGTCTCTTAGGAAAATCCCATTATTTAATACTGGAGTTGCCATAATTTTTAATTGTTTTTAATTGTTTTTTAATTGTTTATATATTTGTGATTGTTAAATCCTTTTGAAAATGTTATTGGTTCTTGGTAATTTTTTAGTTGGTTGTTTTCTTGTTTCTTCATCTTTATCATGAATGCCAATAGAACTTGAACTATGATTACCTTGTTCTGTTTTTAGTTTTCTTACTGTTTGTTCAACACTTTGTTGAGCTCCTTTATCCATGATCTTTGCTTTATATCCTTCTGGATCTTGCAATAACCATAATGCCTCAGATATCAAACCATAATTTGGTTCTACAAATTGGTATTTTTCAAGAAGATGTCCTAACAAATTAGTATTTCTTCCACTTACAGAAGGATAACTTGGTTGAACTAAACCATTATATAACATGGCTTGAGTTTTTCTATCAACTTTAATATCTCCCAAGTTGCCATCTTTTAAAGTATCATATACATTTTGCATATAATCTTTTGAAGCTTGTTCTTGCTGTTTTTGTTTTATTTGTTGTTCTTGTACTTTCTTGATAACAATTTGTTCTGCCATCTTATCTAATTTTGGTTTAAATTTAGATGCTTGTTGTTCAAGTTTTCCTAAATCTTTCCAAATTTCAATTTCTTCTTCTATTTCATCAGAAGTTCCATATCCTGTAGCATTCAAGTATTCTTTAATAATAATCTCTTGATCTCTTTCAGATTTAATATCTAAATCTCTGGTTTGTTCAACCTGTGCCAATGTAGAAAATAATCCTTTTAAATCAGTACCTCCATCTGCAACATATCTTGCTGCAATCTGTAATTCATCAGGTAAGCTGGCAAAAAACTGTTTAGGTGTTTCACGTCTTACTTGATTTGCTTTTTCTTCTAAGTTAGCTTCAATTAATTCTTCCCAATCTTTTGCAGTATAATCATCAAAAGCTTTTTCATCATCAAAAGGAACTAATTTATCTTCCTTAATCATTTTTGAGAATACATCAGAAATTCCTGAAATAGCTTTTCTACCTCTGGTTTCTTTCTTATCATCATCATCATCATCTAAACCATCTATGATACTCTTTGCATCATCTTTGGTAGTTTTAGAATTCAAATCTTCTTCATCTGCAAGAAGATCTACGGGTGATGCAACTGATTTAAGTTTATTAGTTAAATCATCTGTGTCATCAATATCAGGATCTGCAAATGTAAAATCTGCTTTTTTGTTTATTCCTGAAAAAATGTTGTTTGTAGTCTTTGCATTTTTTCCTGATGGTAAAGTAATGTCAGCACCACTTGGCGCTGCATTAAATATCTCATCTAGATTAATGTCTAAAGTTTCTACATTGCTACTCATTGTGTTGTTTTTGGTACTCATCTTATTGTTGGTTTAATAATTAATACTTTATATATATAATATAGTAAATCTTGAGTTATCTAACACTATAATAAACTTATTATATTTGTCAAAATTGTAATCTTTTATGCAGTATATAGCTAACTTAAATTATTTATCCTTTGGTTTTTTAACATCATACTTATTTTTATTCTGTATGGCTATATCTAACTGAGTGTTTGCTATCTGGGTTTGCGCTGCTATTCTTTCTCTTTCAACTTGAAGTTTTTGAGCTTCTGTAGATGATTTACTTACCATTTCTTCACGCTTCATATTCATTTGCTCTCTATATTGAGTTGTTTGTTGAATATCTTTTAGTGTATCTTGGTAATCATTTACTTTGTTTTCATTTATATCAACACCAGCTCCGTATCCAGCAGCTCTAATTTCAGCAACCGTTATATCTTTTTGTCTATCTTTTTCTGACTCTGATTGTTCTAATTGAGCTTTCATTTGAGCTTCCTGCGCCTGTGCTTGTAACTGTTGTTCTTGCATTTGACGTTGTTGTTGCATCTCTTCTTTTCTTTGGTCAGCAATTCTTGCTTCAGCATCTTTAAGAATGTCTGTTACTTCAGCAATAGAATCAGCTTTAACAATATTTCCAAGTTCAAAAATACTTGCACCAGTTGTATTATTAGTTAAAGCCATTTGTTTTAATTGTTCAAGTATAGCCCTGTGATTTGTTTTGGTTGTGGCAAATACATTGAAATCTCTTAATAAAAGATCTGTACCATTAATAGTAAAGTTTACTTTATCTGCCTCAGTAGACATATAACTTAATCTTATACTAGGTTTTGTACTACAATAGTATTGTGCTAAATCAGTTCTCATCTGATGAATTCTTGGCATTAGTTGATCAGAGTGTTGTGTAAAATAAATCTCTGTTTGTGCATATGACTGTTGCATAGCATTAATAACACCAGTGGCTGTTTGTGCTGATACAGCACCACCAAGTCTTTGTGGATTAATACCTATTGCATCAAAACATTGTTGTTTAAAATAATTAGCTAATTGTATTCTACTCATCAATCTACTAGTTTGCTCCATGTTTAGAGTCTGGTAGTGTTGGAAGTTTACAGCATTTTCTGTATTAGTAATACTTGTATCTAATGGAAGCATTTGAAAATCCTTCATTGCTACGTATGCTTTAGCATAATTATTTTTACCCCAATCTTCACCCATTGAGTGACGTGGTAAAGCATTCTGATCAAACATAATTACAGTACCTAATTCATCTATAAGGATATCTGCAATCTGATTGTTAACCATATTATATCCTACTTGATAGGCTTTCATTAAATCTACTAAAGAAGTAGATCTTGTATTTCTATCTGAAAATACCCTTCCTTCTACTGGAAGTTTGCAACCATATAATGAATTATTGCCTTTAAATTGAAAAGGTAATCTTCCTGGTTTAGTTCTGTTAATACCTAAATAAATAGGATTCAGTCCGTCAGCTGTTGTACCTACCCATGTAGCTGGAGTATTAGGTCCAACTTTAACACCTCCCCAAACTTCATTTATCCAAATCCAATCAATGTGTTCTCCTTGTAATAAAGTATCCTTTGATTTGTTTTTAAATATTGATGTATCATAAATAGCTTTCTCAGTTATTCTAAATGTTTCATCTATAATTTCTTGAGTAATTTCACCATCTAATTCAACCTTAGTTAAATGACCAACCTTTCTTTGAGTTTTCCAATAAATTGTACATACTCTCATTAAATTACTATCACCAAAATAAGCTAAGTCTTCACTTTGATTTAAAATCTGTGTTAATATATCCCCACCTTTAACAGGATCTGCCATGTAATTACTTGTATATTGTCTATATGCTAATCCCGGTGAATTTGTATTCCATGCATGTGACTTAGTAGCATCATAATAAGAACCATCATTTTGGTACCCATTAACCCTATATTGAGCAGAAGTTAAAGGTTGAATTTGTTGTAATGATTCTAATTGTTTATAATCCATTAAGTATCCATATCTATCCACTACATCAGATACAGTCATTAAATCAATCTTACCTACATAGGCAGAATCTGATATATATCTTTGATCTGGTGATTTTTGGTAGAATGTTAAAACAGGATTCCATAATTCAACATCATAATCATCTTCTAACATACGGAAATGCCAAAATTCCCTATCAGCAATAAGCATATCTCTAAAGCCTCTTTCTTCAAGTTCTTGCATTTTGAATCTTTCCTCATCAATATTAAGTTGATGTGAGGCCCATTCTTCAACAGAACTTCTATATGACTTGCTAAAAAAATCTTGAATTTCAGGTAATGTCTTAATATTTTCAGGAGCAAGTTGTTGTTTAGCTTCATCAGATGCCGGGTCCATTCCCATTTGAATCATCTTTTGTACTAACTTTCTTTCAGCATCTGCAAGTAAAGCTTCTTCAACTTGCATTTTTTTCTGTTCAAGCATCTCATTATAAGACTTGTCATCAACAGCTCTGAATTGAACTTTGTTGTATCTTTTGGAAAACTCTCCACTCAATACATTAATTACATTAGGAACAATAGGATAAAATTTAAGTTCTAAAGCAGAATCATTCTCCTTAGTTAAAACGTCCATTAAATCTTTATAGTCATTATCAGGCTCAACTATGTAGTCTGATTTATCTATAATACCTTTAGCTAATTTATAATTTTTTAGAAGCCTTCTGGCATTAACTCTTAAAAATTGTATTCCTTGTAATTCTAACCAATCTAAATTCCAAGAGGCCCAATCATCTGTTTTTTCAGCATATGGTAAAAACTGAATAGGTTGTGTAAGATTAGAAAAGGATGCACCTTGTTCTTTTCTTGCACCGGCTTTCAATTGCATTGCATTAAGTACTTTCATTCTAATTTTTAATTAGTTAATTTATTTATAATTCTTGAAGCCTGATCTCTTAATTGTTTTGTCAGTATTGTTTCCATTACGCCCAATATTTTTAAAGGGACTATACATTAATTTATACAAATTTTTTGAATTATCCAAAGATTTCTCTTCAGATTCACGTCTTTTTGAAAAACCTCTATTAGATTGTTGTATTTTTACAAAAGCAACTAATGCTCCAAATGCAACTAATCTATCTACGTTAAGTCCGGGGTAGTATGCTAACATCTCTTTTATTAACATTCCATCTGGTATTCTTTCTACCCCTAATGTTTGTTTTGTAACAACACCATTAAGATCACTTTCCTCATCTATAACCTCTCTTAAAAATTCAATTGCATATGAAATTAAATGGCTTTTAAATAATACGCCTGTATTTTTCCAGCCATACTCTTGATATACAGTATTGTTTGAACCAAGATCTTTTAAAAATAATATCTGTTGTTTAGGAACTAAATATCTTTGTTTTTTTCTAGCAATCATATGTTGAATAAATAGAGATATATTATTTTCCACTATTGTCCATGCATTGTACCATTCTATAATTAATTCTAATCTTTCATGTGTTTTATTTATATCATCAAATCTGCCACACCATGATGCTACAATTTTATCTTTCTCTAGAAATTGTTCTACATCTCCAGATATCATAGTTCTTGTAACCTCTGTTGCATTCTTATAAACAAAAATACTACATAAAGAATCTGATGTTGTAGTCTTACCTTCTGATACAGGGTCAATAGAAGCATAATAGGCTCCAAACTCTGGACTTTTAATAGGTCTTTCCCAAACCACAATACTTCCTGTTTTATCCACTTGTTTTTTATCTACAGGAAACCTGCTTATTGGTAGCTTACTTGTTCTTTTAGCAAAAACTCCTTTTTCATCTCTATCCAATTCTAATAATTCATATGGATATTCTTTCTCTTCTATTTTTTTTGCTTGTCTAGATAATATTCCTTGTGGAAATATTGATGCTTTTCTATAGGCAAATGCTTCTGCTATATTTAATGGTTTTTGAGATATTCTTAATTGAAACTGTTCACCATTTAATTCATTCTTCCATCTTTCTCTTTCAATACGTATAGCCTCTTCTGCTTCTTTTACTAAAGAGTTTCCATAGTCATCAATAAAAGGAGGCATTGACCATTGTTCAGGAATAAATAAACCAGCCATACCTATTGTTCCATCTGCGTCAATTAAATCTGTTTCTACAGCATATATATCATTTGCTACTGGATTAGAAATCATTTCCTTTAAAGGATTACATTGTTCTAAATCTCCAACAGATCCTGCTGCTATAAACATACCTGTAGTCATCATACCAGATGACATTGCAGGACGTAAGTACTCATATGTCTCAGACATTTTTGGTGCTATCCCTGCTTCTTCATGAAAGAAGTATGTACACGGTCCACCTACTCCGGTAGTTGCATTTTTTTCAAAAGAACCCCCTTGTATTTTTGACTTTAAACCCCTTGCTGTTTTTCTATTTCCAATTTTTACTTCAATCTGCTGTTGCCAAAGAAGAACTTTTTCTGGATTACTTGGTCTATACCAAGCAGTATGCTCATTTAAGAATGTCTTGTATTCATCTAAAAATTTCCAAGAACCTTTATCATTAATAAAATCTTTAAGAGATGCACCAATCTTGCAAATACTTCCTTCCTCAAACCAATACGTATTAATAATTTTACCCATGTGAAAATAAGAGGAAGCTATCTGGCGTTTTTTTAATATTGCTGAATGCTTGTCATGTAGTTCTGCAAGTAATTCATATAATGCCATGTGATATTGAGCATCTCTTATTTTTGCAAATCCGTATTTTTTTTCTTCTTTATCAAAGATGGGAAGAAAATTTAACCACATGTAATAATCTCTAGTTAAATACCAGCTTTTATTTCCATCATTATAAATGACTCCATGTCTACATTTATTTTTTTGATCTTCCCAATATGTAGTAAAATCCTTTGACCTAAATGGATTATTACAATAAAACCCTTGTGCATTAAACTTTTTAGCTTCCTCATTAAATTTATATGAAAGCTTATTAAATTCATACTGACCAGGAACACTAAATATACTTAAAACATATTCAATGAACTCTCCTTTAGTATTAAAGTCCGTGTTGGTCCAATTACCATCTTGATATGTTGGTATTGATTTATACATATTTAAACTTAGCAAACACGTCTCCCTCATGTATTAACAAATGTTCTTCATCATTATGCATCATGGTTGTTGGTAGACAATGTTCACTATATTGAATCACATCTCCTATCTCAATCTCTGTGATTCCTACACCTACAGCAATTACAGTTCCTTTATTTTCATTTTTTTGAGATGCTTCAGGTATAATTATATTAGTATTTTTAAAATAAGCATTAGCTTTATTTTGTTTTATTAATAATTTTTTTCCTACTGGTATTACTTGTTGTATCATTTTTTTAGTTTTAATATTTATTTTATCATCAATTGGTTCATCAATTGGTTCATCAATAAGCTTTAGCTCTACTGTAATTGGCTCATCCCAATAAAGAAAGGTCCACTTTTCTATCTTCTCTTTCATTACACCTGATCATATGCTAAACCAGCTCCTCCACGCACAGAACTTTCTTGTTCTATTTTCATATCTATTAATGTACCCTTATATGACAACCTAATTTGGTCAAATTTAGATGCTGCATTTATCATTGAGTTTATGTTACCATCCCTACCATGTTCAATAGCGGTTACTTCCATATATTTGGCAAGTCTATCAAGCATTGATTTAATCCCTTTGTATGCTCTGAATGTTGGTGTTTCATATAATTTATAACACATATCTAAAGCATATCTTATTTTAATATCTTCAGGAGAATCTTCTAATTGAACTTCTTCAATAATAATATCTTCTTTCTCATGTTCTGGAATATTAAAAAAAGGATTCATATCTGGGTTAGGACAACTCATATAAAATATGTATTGGTAAACTTTTAAATATGTATCTGGATATTCATCCATTATAATTTTTAAGAAAGGTAATGCATAGCAATGTTCTGATGGAATTACTTTACTATTTTGTATATCAAATAATCTTATTAACATAGTTTATATTTAAGAGTTCATATATGTGACTATTGACGCATAAGTATTTGTGGAATATATTGGTGTTGGAATACCAGCAATATATATCTGCACAATTCCTGATATATATGCATTAGCTACTGTATCCCAAACATATCCAACACTTAAAATATTAATTGCATCAATATACATATTTGATTCACTTGCTAAACTATAATAATAATTTACAGGTATATTGGAGTTGTTAGTTTCAGCTGTTAATTGAACTTGTGTAATTGTTACATTTGCCATAATTTATTTTTTAAATAGTTCTTTAAAATCATCATATTTAATTTTAAGTGTAATTGGGGTTGACAATCCTCTTAATAATACATCAGTATATTCTTTTTGGAATTTATCTGTATTATAGTGAAAATATTCTTTAAAATATATCACATCATCTAATTCAAGTGTAATCTTAGTATCTTCAAATCTAAAGTCTGTTGGGACTCTAGACTGTTTAGATTGGATTGCTACTGATACTGTAAATTCTTTTTTTGCCATAATTTTATTTATTATCTTTTAACCACATTATTAATGAAGATACTTCATCTTTTAAATATGGGACTTCATATATTTTAATTTCATCTAAAACAGGTTCTCCATTTATATGTTCATTTATAGGATATCCGTTTTCATCTTCTCCCAATTGTTTAAACTTTACATGTTGTATTGTTAGCTTTCCTATCTTAAGTAGAGGATTATGCTTTTTAATAATATACGCATAAATACTGAGTTGTAGACTATAGTGTATTAAATTGCAATCATCCAAATGACTAATAGGTTTATACATTTTATTTGTAACACCATCCCAATTAGTAAATCCTTTTTCTTTAATTTCCTTATTTGTCTTATAGTCATTAATATTAATATACCCATCTATAATTTCTACCATATCTGCTTGTCCACATAAACCCGCTGATTTTAAATAAACCATATGTTCTGGATACATTCCTGCTAATAAAGTTTGTTTAGGTGCTAATTTCACACCCTCTTCATTTATAAGAGGTTTGATTATGGGTAGTTCTGTTCCATTACGTTCAATTGTATTAAAATCCAATATATCAGATTCCCTTTGACCATGATAAAAATTACCAAGATTAATAGCTCTTTCTGTCTCATTATCCCATGCACTGATTATTTCTTTTTCAGTCATGCCATACCATTTAGAGTGTTTATTCTTAGCAGATTTTTTTGCTTGTCCTTCTTTATCAAATTTGGGTTTAAGCATTCCTATAAATGAAGTGACACTCAACCATTTGATGTTGTCATCTTCTATACTTTCATAAGTATGTCCATCTTCTTTGAATATAATAGCCATTACCCTGTAGTTAAAGTTTGTGGTGCTTCAGCCCCAGTTATTTTACACAATGGATCATTTGTTGTTGTAGATATATAGGGGTTTGTTGTTATGCTTGGATAAACATTATACACATGATGCCCATTATTTCTATTATCATATAAATTAGCTTTAATGTCTGCTTGCAAAAGCACTTGAGCTGCTTCTGGAGTAATCATTTTATAAGTTAAAAGATCCTTTACTATTTCTGATACTGTCATAATGTTATTTTTTAATTTGTTGATTTACTTTTTCTTCTAGTTCTTCAGTCATTAATGAATCCCAAAAACCTTTAGGGCAAGAGGTTGACAATGACCGCACCTTAAATGCAAGACTGCATCCACAATCTGAGCAACAAGGTTGTGTACCAGGAGCTAAACAACTATCTCCAGAAGCATCAAATAAAGAACACTGTATGCAAACTTGAAATCTATCTGTAGCTACAGCTTCAATGTGCTCTTGTTTAAATATATTGTTTTTAATTCCTTCAACAATATGATCTGCATTTTTAAATGCGTTTAAGTATTTTTTCCATTTACCGTTCATATTACTTTGCTTTAAATTCTTTTTTCTTTAATATATCTGCTTCCATTTGCTCTAATGCTTTAGACATTTGTTCAATATTATTCTGTATAGTTTCACTTTGAGCATAACCATTATAAGTTCTTTTAGTTAAATTACCCAATGTACTTTTATTTCTTTTAATTGAATTTTCTAATTTAGTCTTTCTTAAATAAAATGTTCCTAATCCATCTATATTAATCCTTGGATATTCTAATTCAGATATTTTTTTTCTAAGTTTTCCATAATAAAAAGATATAAAATCATCCACTACTTGTGGATGCACTCCCACTTGTTCAGCTATATCTTGTTTAAATTCTTTATATTTTTTGGGATTCACGTCCTAATATTTTATAATCCAACAATACCAACCCGTTTGTCTGAATATTAATGTCTTTATTTAAAGAGATAGTTTTTTTATTTATACCATTTTTTACTATCAGTTTTTTCTTTTCTGCTTTAACCAAAGCATTTCTAGCTGATTGTGGACTTTTAAATATTTTTTCATCAGCTAATAATATACAAAATTTAGTTAGCTCCACTTTTGTATGTTTTGCTAATTCAGACAAACTTATAAGTTCTGAGGCACCAATAAGTATGTTATTAAAAAAACAATACGTGAGTATTTGATATTTAATAGTATCATCAATATCAACCTGTAGTTTTAAATCTACTTTATTTACTATTGCCATTATTTTAAACTTATTATCATATCAACTAAGTCAGGATGTGGATAGCAATCTGATTTATCCTTTCTAACATTGGTATGTGTGAGTAATCCTTTTATTTTACCATAGCATGCATCCTCATGATAATCAAATGCTTTTTTTGGACCATGCTTTTGTATTAATTGTTTTAATCCCAATCTGATATCAATCTGGTCTCTTTCACCAACATATTTAATCCATTTCTCAATTTCTTTAATCTGATTGTCTGAATAAGAATGCCAATTGGTAAATCCTTTAAATGGTTCTTCCAATATTGTTACTTCATCTGTTTGAGTCACTGTTCCCACATAGGTTTTATATTCCTTAGTTAATGGGCCCATACAACAAACTTCTAATCCAACAGAATGTCTATTCATCCAGCCAGATTTAGTTGTTCCTAAATGCCAACCTTGATTTCCTGTTGGAAAAGCTTGAACCATATGACCATCATATTTAGCATCACCGGTTGTATGATTTCTACCCCCTAAAACAAATTCTGTACCAACAGCCCCCCGGTCATCTTTATTCCACATATCAATAGTAGCATATGGATTATTATTTCCAGCTGTGTGATGTAAGAATATATATTCATTTTTAATAGGCCCTTGAATATATTCACCTTTAGATAAATAATGTTTATGAATTAACTGATCATAATTGGTCTTAAAGTATTGACCATATATATCACTATCTTCATCAATAGCTTCTTGTAATGCTGGAGTTTTATTAAATAATAAAGTCCACATATCTGAATCTACTATTCCTGTTGGTGGAATATTATTAGATAGTTGGAATCTAATTACAGCTTTTTCTGTTGCTGGTCCAAACTGTCCATCTTGTTTTAACAAGAGTTTGGATTGAAGAGTCTGTACATCTAGTCCAGTACTCCCCCTTTTTAACATTTGCATATTATTCTATACTAGCTGCAGCATTTTCCATAGCTTCTTTAAAAGCTTGTGCCTCTGCAGAATTAACAGGAACTTGACCACCCTCTTTTTGAGCAGCATAAGCCTGGGCCATAAACATTTGTGCTTGAAGTCTTTCAGCTCTTGATTTTTCAATTGTAGCTAAAAGCATCTCATACTCTGCCTGAACTTCTAAATGTGGGATGTTGTCTTTGTAGAATGAAGAGATTTCTTCCCTACGTGCATTCAATTCTTCTTTTGTTAAGATGGGATCTTTCTCATCTAACGGGTTGTTGTTTTTTGCCATTTTAATTTTTTTATTTAAACGTTATACTGCAAACATACAATAATAGTTTAAATAAAAAAAGTTTAATGACTTTTATTTTATTTCATTCTTTTTAAACAACCCAATTACGGTTTTCAGTTCTGACGCTTTATCAAAAACAACGCCTCCCTCTAAAACTTCTACTGTCCAATTTCCATTCATACTATCATCACTATCATTAGATATAAATCCAATATTCCCAATGCTTAAAGTATAATAATACCATGGTGCATCACTTCCACTTGATTCTGGAGTTTCATCAACACGTTCAAATCCTAATTTAGTTAAATCAATTTCTCTCATCTGGTTCTAATTTAAACATCACTAATTTTTTCATGTACTCAATTGCACTTTCTTGATCAGGAAATTTAGCCACTAATTCTTGATTAGCGTAAACCCTAAACTCCTCCACATCATTAACCCAAGCCTGTGTAATATTAATTTTCATTACTTTTTCTTTTTCTTTTGAGTTCCTTTAGGCATTGGGGGATTTTCTTTGTGCCATTTCTTTGTTGCTGCTACACCTTGTTTAATAGTTTTAGCCCCAGCTTTTTGGGTAAGATTAATTTTATCCCACTTACCTTTATCTGTATTAGGATGGTCCACAATGATATCCCCCGGTTTACCTTTACCTACTTTTTTGGCTTTTTTGTAAACCACATGCTTTTCATTTCCTGCGGTTAACTTAGCCATTACTTCTTCTTTGTTTTTGTAGCTCCACCCATCTTAGCTTTCATTGCACCGCCCATTCCATACTTCATAGATCCACCCATTCCGTATTTCATAGAACCGCCCATGCTATCTTTAAATGCAGAACCTCCCATTTTTTTCTTAGGAGCAGCACCACCCATACCATATTTTATTGCACCACCTTTGCTTTTCATAGGCGGAGCAGTAGTAGTATCCTTTGTTATTCTAGGAGCAGAATAAGTATTCATACCCATTTTACCATCCATTTGTGTTTTAGATTTATTATCTGTTGGAAAATATTCATCAGGTTTTCTATTTAGGTTTTCTTTATTTTTTTTTTGTTGAGCTATCCTAATTTCTGTACCAACTTGTGCTTTGCCTGTACCACCACCATATTTTTTGTAACCCATTTTGTTTCTAACTTCTGTTGGAAGTTTAGCTAATCCTTTTTTACCAGCGGGTACATCTTTCATTGCTCCACCCATAGCCATCTTAGGTTTTTTACCTGCAGCTTTCATAGCTATTGCAGTAGCAGCTTGTTTCTTAGCTTTTACGGCACCACCTTTTTTCATCATTGAATCTCTCTTCATTGTTGAGTCAGACATCATTGTTCCGCCCATTTGCATTTTCTTTACAGTTTTCATAATTTTTGTTTTAAGTTTTATTTTTTTTCACAGTTATTGTATGTCTTACCATACATTTTTTTTGTCCCTTTTTTTTCATAGCCTGGCCAGCATTTCTTTGCAGCACCTTTTTTAGGAGTGCCCATATTTATTTTATTCTTTAGTGCCATGTTATCTATATTTTGCAGCTTTCTTAGCTACGGATTTTGGTTGTTTCACGAATTGTTTTCCTTTAGCATTACCTGCTGCCTTGGCTTTATTAGTAGCTGCTTTCTCAGAAGCACTTAATGCATCCCATGCTGCAGAAGGCAAATACCTTTTCTTACCTTTAGACGGTTTTCCGTCTGAGGTCTTCCATTTCTCATTACCCCACTTCTTAAGTGACTCTTGTGATTTAGCTAGTGCCATTACTTTTTCTTTATTTTATTCTGAACTGTTTGAGACAGTTCTTTCAAATGAAATAACTTTACACTTGTTTTACCATGTGTCTTTCCAGAAAATAATGTACCATCTGGCATTTTATGATTACCACCATTATATAGTGTACCATCTTTCTTATAGTGATTTACGCCTTTCATTTGTATCCTCCTCCTGCTTTTTTATATTGAACAGCAAGTAGTTGTGCTTTACGTGCAGACCACTCACCTGGATCACCACCCTTTGTACCCGCTTTAATCTTATTAAAGAGAGTCTTACGCATTCCTGGTTTGGTGTAATTACCGGCAGCGTTTACTTTTGATTTTGCCATTACCATTTAACTTTATCTGCCCAATAAGCAGCACTCATTTTACCTTTACTAATATTTGCTGCGTGTCTAGCCTTAAAAGATTTTTGTCTAGCCTTATCTTTTGGTGTGCTAGGATTTGCCCCGGCACCACTTACACCTTGCTGACCAAATCTAATAGTCTTTACACTATCACCTTCTTTTGCCACAACAACATGTGACTTAGTTGGATGTGAGGGAGTACGCTTTGGTGTATTATAACCAGCTACCCCTGCACTTGCTAACCTAGAGTCTTTTTTAATTGCCATCTTTTGTTATTTATTAATAATCCTTCTATAGGAATAATATACAAATTTCTGAGACAAATATAAAATAAATTTTTATAAATTGCTCAGGAAACTTAAAAAAATTTTTTGTCCCCAAAAAAAATAATGTGTATTGCATTGGTTGTACCTTCTACTGAATTGCTCCCCAGCTAATTATTGCGGTGAGGGTACCCCCGCTTCTGTGGTACCCAAAATTAAATAAAATACAATATTATGAGCGTTTATTTCAGAAAATTAAGAATCAATGAGACAACTGGCACAGCCACAATCATTGCAACAGACTCACCAATCGTGAGCAAACAAACTACACTGGCAGGCATGCCCGTGGGCACACGTACACAAGGTAGTGTAGTCTTTGGAGTGCTAAGCCTTATTGACCCTGCAACTAATCAGGTGATGAAGGCTAACCATCCAACCATCACTGCCTTGCAGAAAAAACTAAATGCTGGTGATGAAATGCCAGGATTCCAAATGAGTAGCAACTTTGTAGTTGACATTCAAACTGGTGAGCTAACAACCCTTAAATGGATTGAGGCTGTGTAACATCAGAACAAGAGAGGAGTGTAAAAGCTCCTCTCTTTTTTTAACTGTTACCAATTCTTCTTTTTCCTTTCTGCTGATCCAGCATAACTTTTAACAAGGTTATTTTTTCCCCTAACCAACTACTTAGCATACCTTTCTGCTCTCCCAGCTGGCTTCGCTGCGCTCAGCCCACTCTGCTCCCCAGCTAATTAATGCACTATTGCACAAAACAAATAAAATAAAATTAATTATGTCAGTATTTTTTAGAAAATTGAGAATCAATGAAGTAACAGGAACTGCTACTATCATTGTAACATCCAAACCTATTCTTAGTAAAATAGGTACATTAGCCGGATTATCAGTAGGCACAAGAACCCAAAACAGTATTACATTTGGTGTTCTTAGCTTAATTGACCCGTTAACTAATTCAGTAATGAAAGCCAATCATCCTACAATTGCACAACTTCAAAAAAAGTTGAACGCAGGTGATGAGATGCCGGGCTTTAAATTATCTGATAATAAAGTAGTTGACCTTGTAACAGGGGAAGAAACAACACTTTATTGGGTGGAAGCAGTGTAAACTGCTTAAAATTAAAGGGGATGGTTACTAATCATCCTCTTTTCTTTTTACTTCAAGGAATTTTGTATTCATTTGTGTGTTACTTATTTTGTTGGTGCCCTTATTCCACTCATATAATACTCTTATAACACTCATAATTACAAACACCTCTTATAATATATATAGCTATCATTACTATTAATGTTACTCACACATAGTCTTCTTCCTCTCTTATTCTATTCTCTTCTCTCTCTATAAGATAAGAGCCATATCACCCGGAATCTTTAAAAAACTCAAATTAAAAACCATCAAACAAATATGAAAAAAATAATATTATTTGCAATTTTAGCAATAGTTCTTGCTTCTTGCAATAGCACAAAGTATGTTGAACCTAATACATACTCTTCTACAAATATCATCATTAAGCCAATAGGTGATAATGAAGGTAGACCTTATTACTCAGTATATATGCCAAATGGTATTGTCCATGAATATATGTATGCTGAAGAAATTGCCCGTGGATTATTGGAAAATAATTGGGCTGCTGATGAAGATTTAATTTTAACACATGCAAAATATGAATAAACCAACAACTTAAATAGAAAAATTATGAAAAAATTAACAGCATTTGGAATAACAACAGTAAAAGTGAATGGAAGAGAAATTAGTACATTCAGAATTAGAGTATCAAATACCCAATTTAATCTAGATACACTTGAACCTATACGTTCATTAGATCAGAATATTTGGTTACATCCAGTTGAATTTTTTATAAAGTTTAAACTGATGCGTTTTTTAGAAATTAGTTATGTTGGAATGTATGACTCTAATAAATGGGAAATATACATAAAATTAGGTAAAGCATTAAAAACTATTCAATTAAACAATCTATCACTCAACTTAAAACTTGGTAAATCAATGATAGAAAAGAAAACAAAAGAAATAAATGAAAAATATGCATGGTCAAATGAACCTACCGTAGAAGTTTTTGCATTATAAGAAATTTCTTTGCTCTAAAAAGTATGAAGGGATATGTTGTATTAATCACCAACCTCTATCCTACATAGGTAATGTATCAAACCTGATTAGTTTGTTGTTACTGAGTGATACGTAACAATTTAGATTCAAGCAAAGATTTAACAGAAGCAGTTGGGGTTGTAGTAATACAACCCGCTGTTTACTGTAAACTGTAAACTAACAACTTAAATATCATAAAAATAATTACACTTAAAAATGTATCTTAAATTAAAACATACGCTCATGTTATACATTACAGTAATTGTCATAGTTATTTTATCATTTCAATATGGTAGAACCTATGACATTACTGTTGTGGTTAATCAACCTGAGTATAACCACATTGTTAAAATTGACAAATGTAGGATTGTTACTGATACCTTAGACAAACCTGTTTGTATATGGTATATGGAAAAATTATATTTACCGGACCCTTATCAAGAACAAGATAACTTAATTATTAAACCCACTAAATAAAAAAACAATATGAACATTATTATTTTAAACCCTGAACAATTCTTTCAGTACAAAACAAAAATTGGAATCATGCTTTACTCAGAAGAAGAATCAAACACAATTAATCTCTTCACTGGTAATAAGCACCTCGTAGTAGAACGCTCTGATGTAGAAATGGCATCTAATGATGCAATTCAAGATGCATTACACAGTAATTCAGAACTAAGAGAACTAGCAGATGAAGAAAATCTGATAGAAATCCATCAAGACTCACCAGAAGAATACTTAATGTATCTTTCAGGTAATGACTATTAACTTAATACCTATCGTAACCCAGGTTACGGTAGGTTACTAAAAACAACTTAAAAAAAACTTAAAAACAACTTAAAAACAACTTAAAAATCATGAGAAATCAATTTAAATCATTTATCAAATTTTTTTATGTAATAGTATTACCTGCAATATCAATATTATTATATGCATTTAACATACATAAAATATTTAGTTTTAGTCTCTTACACATTATATTGATACACATTGCTGTATTACTTGTTATGTTTAATGCTTTATTTTATTCATTCCATATGAGTAAAACCACTATGTTATCAAGATTTAGTATTAGTTTAGCACCAGCAATTGGTTTTGCTATAGCTCTTGAAAATTCAGGTAACATTCAATTTCTTATCTTGTGTGTTGGAATTGAATTCAAATACAAAGATTTGTTTGGGAAAAGAATCTCAAAAGAAAAATCAGGTAATTATTTTAAGACAAATACTTGATTCTAAAACGTCACCCATGACGTACTAACAGTACCAGTAATATAATACTATTGTTGTTAGTACGTCACACATGGCGTTTTATAAACTATAAAACATTGAATTATAGTGGCTTGGTGTCTTTTATATTCATACTGTTTTTGAACACTAAGTCACTTTTTTCAAATTAATAAATAAAAATATGGAATTTTATAAAATATCAAAAGAAATACTAAACAAAGTATTTATGGAAATCATAAATACAGATTCTGTAAAAAACACAAAAAATGCTAAACATATTAAAGAAATAATTTTTAAAGAATTAGATGAACATTCAATTGAACATATTATACATTTAATTTTAACAGAATCTGAATATGAACCTTTACAAAGAGGTGAATATTTTAAAACTAAACCCCCAATCTATGATATATCAAAGTATTATGAGTCAGATACATTAACTGATATGGGTTTAATGGACAGTGAAGGAAATGTATTTGGTTTTGTTGAAGATGATACTTCATGGGGACATAGTAAAATTTATAATCCACTTTACAGGTCTCTTAAAGTAAAACTATTATATCATGATGAAAAACTACAGTTAAACCTTCGTGAAGTTGAATTAAATCCTCTTGAATTAATTAAATGTCATAAATTAGATATAGAATACTTTAATAAGATTATTTTAGAACCTGAGTGTGAAAAACAATTAACTTTAGAATTTTAATTATATGTCAAAAATATCAATTGCTTTATTAATATCTGAATTTACTTCATGGTTAAAACTAAAAAATGCATTAGAAGATTCTTCAGGTAAAATGATCAACTTTGGAAAGTATATGAATAGTAAATATTTATTTAATGATAAAGAATTGATTATAGAATTAGACATAAATCTTATACTTTTAAAAATTATGAGAGATCATGTCCAAGAAATTAAATAGATTTGGAATAGTAGCATATGAAGTAATATCAGATCCAAAATTATCAATACAAGCTAAAGCACTATATACTATGCTTGCTTGCTATGCAAACAAAGAAAGAACATGTTGGCCTTCAATATCTACATTAGCAGATGACTTAAATATTAGTCAAAGAACTGTTGATAGACTTATAAAAGAGTTAAAATCATGTAATTATATTCAAAGAATGGGTAAAAAGCTAACAATAAAATAAATGTTAGCTATATATATACTCAAAATATTCCTTACCATTAAAAAATAACATACAAAATATTGCTAATGACAATTTTATTATTATACATTTGTTAGTCTACTTTTAGAAAAATAAAAATGATAATACAATTGCCTAACGGCCGTATTCTTGAATGTTCTGTTGAACAATATCTATCTTTATCTGATAGTGAAGTTAGAGAACTAAACGGTCTTGGTGCAGGTTATACAAAAGAAGTGGGTGATCCCTTTTATAACAGATTTTCTAAACCAATTGCAATTCCTTTAAATATTGATGATGACTCTTATGAAGAGTACATTGATGAAATAATTATAGAAAAGGAACCGGAATTGCATGAAATAGAAGATTATGAAAAAATGGAAGACTCAGATTTTTTTCCAGATGATATCTAATTAGATACATCCAATCATTTTATTATTCACAAAAAACCAAAAAAAAACCAACAAAAAAATGCAAACAAAAGTAAACATCATTGCTGATGACATGGGAAATGTTATCCGCCAATCTAGTACAAATTCAGAATTTGGTCACGTTAGATTACAACAAGAAAGAGTAACCTTTGGTAACACCAATTGGGTTAAAAGATCAGTATTAAGTACATTATTACATGGTAAATTGTCTGACTTACAAAGTTTAGGCTTAACAGACAAAACTACATTACCTGGTAAAATTGTAATTAAAGAATCATTGGAGCCATTTAATACAACAGATGCAGAAAGAGATTATAAGTATGCAGGTGAAACAGGTATTATTTGTTGTCAAGATGGTCAACCTATTTATAGGAAAACATTTTATGTTACAGATACTGCAGCAGAAGATATATTAGTAGCTCATACTAATGGACAAGATATTAGAGAAGCTAATGGAGGTTCATCTTTTAATTTAGCAAAGTCTTCAGTTAAAGTTGATAAAGCAACATCAGCAGAAGCATTTGGTATTAATGTAAAACAACCAGTTGTTAGTACACCAGATCCAGATGATGAAGATGAAATAGTAACTAAAGAACCAAATGAAGAGTTAGATCTTGTAGAAGGAGAGACTTTTGAACTTTAATTAGTCCCCAAAATATAAATATAAAAGGTTTTCCTTCAAAGGAAATTAAATAAAGCTAAACTTGTTTTAGCCTTTTTTATTTTAATAAAAACACTTAAAATAGAAGACTAATGAAGATTATTGGAATAATAGTATTGGTTATACTAGGAATCAGTTTATTACTGTTAACATGCATGGGTTTGTATGTTCTTTGGTTTATGGCTTTTCCTGAATTTATTAATAAAATAAAAACTAAAATTAAAGACTAATGGAAAAACAACTATTTGTTATTGATGGCTACAGAATATGGGCCATGACATATGAAGATGCATATGCAAACTATTTAACAATATCAAGATTATGAAAATAATAATAATATTAATCTTAGTTACAATGTTTGGGTGTTCAACCACCAAAACTTATATACAGGTTTCACCTATAGCTAAAAGAACAGTAGATTATAAACATGTTTACTTTTTAGATAATGAAACAGGTAATATAATTTATAAAATGTGGATTGAGGGTTTATTTGGTAATGAAACCCAACCGCACTTAGTTGATTCAATAAAGTTTATTAGTATTGAATCAACAAAATATACTAATTCTGTAACAACACAGGTTTTTAAAAAAAAGTATTAAAAAACAACAAAAAAATTCATAACCAAAAATCAAACAAAAACATGTATGCTATCTCAAGAACAATTAACTCAGCTCCAGCAAAATGACTCAATAAGAGTTATTAGCCAACGTGAATCACGTTATCAGTATTATGGACTATTGGAGGAATACCAATCTCATCCACCCTCTATCATTAACAATTTAGTTTACACTAAGTTAAATTCCTATCAACACTTTCTTTTTAAAAGAGTATTACACGGTTTAAATGTATATACTAAAGAAGAAGTTGAAACTCTACACTGGGATAAAAAAAGAAGAATATCTAAAGTATGGAGAAGATCTCAAAGAGAGATAAATGCCTGGAAACAAACTATTTGTAGTAAAAGAATTAATGAGTATTTTCGTAGAACATTTCATGGTCCAACAATAGAATATATACTTTCTATACCGGATGATGAAATACTAGAAGATTACAACAATACATTAACATTAAAAGAATTAGGTATTACCTATGAAGATGTAATCTTAAGATTTATGTCTAAAGGGTTATTACCTAAAAACTTTTTTACACTAACTACTAATGAGAATCAAAAAAGTCTCAACCAAATTGTCTCAAGTAAACTCTGAGTATTCTAAAATACGCAAAGTTTATTTAACAAAACATCCTGTATGTCATGCAAAGATCCATCAGTGTTCTTTGCATGCTACAGATGTTCATCACAAAAAAGGCAGGGGTAAATATCATTTAGATACAACCACCTGGTTACCAGTATGCAGAAACTGTCATACTTGGATAGAAACTAATCCCACTGATGCCATTGAATTAGGTTTTTCAGATAGCAGATATTAAACCAAAAGAATTTAAACTTATAAAAGGTATGTAAATTTATGAAAACTATATATATGAAACAGACATTTGACATATTAGATCCTGAAACTGTAAAAATACTTATGGAAACAGGTCAAGTTAAAAAACTGGAAAATGGTACAAAATACCTTGTAATTGAAGAAAATGAGGAAATTGAAGAAAAATAGGTGCAATTCAAGATAAATGGGCGCAATTTGTTAAAAGTATGTAAAAATATAGTCAGGTGGTGAAACGGTAAACACAAAGGGCGCTTGCCCTAAATATGCAGGTTCAAATCCTGTCCTGACTACAAATTTGCATGAATTTTACCTAAAATTGCATGCAAATATTATATATATGAATAAAAATATACTTAAAGAAGAAAATATAGTGCTAAAAAAAGCATTACAAGATTTAATTGACTTTCATCATCACATTGGTAATGAAGATTGTCCTTATAATAGAAATTATATTTTAGTTACCATGTATAATATAGCAGAAAAAGCTTTGAATAACGTATATTTAATTAAACACTAAATATATAATTATGGATACAAATAACAAAAATATAGATAGAACTAAAGCATTTATTGAAAAAGAAGCTTTAGAAAAAGAAAATATAAGACTTGATAATGAAATACTTATATCAAAAATAGACATGCTTAAATTATTATTAGAGGCATATGTATATGATAAAGATGCATCCGGATTTAGTGAACAGCAAAGATGTATTCCAATTATTGAAGATAATTTTCAAAGAAATATAATAATTAATAAAATATTTGAATTAGTTAGAAAACTTTAAAACAACAATTATGAATGAAATTGAAACATCAGAAGCAGAAATTGCTTTTATTAAATTATTTAGATTATATAATTTTGCAGATGAATTAGAAAATAATGGTGAAGATAAAGATGCAAATGAAATAAGAAGTACATTGGATTATGTATCCAAATTCATTTTAAATCAAATTCCAAAACATTAAAATTATGAAATCAACTGACATAATTAAATTATTTATACATAAAATTAAACGTACATATATAAAAAAATATATTTGGTACAAAATAAATATGGTAAATCCTGATATGAGGAAAAAAAAATTAACACCAAATGAAAGATGTGTGTTATCTATATCACTATTAATATTAAATAATAAAGATAGTATATTATCTCTTTGCCCCATTACAGGAAAAAGATATATAAAATACAATGATTATTTTATTGTTATTGATGGTGGAAGAATTCAAATTGTTAATCATGTTTATGGTTATGATATTTTTGTATCAGGAAAACAATTTTATAACTTAAAAAGAAACTTTGATAATAAATTATATTATCATTTTAAAGGCATTGAAACAGAAATTCTAAGTAATGTTAAACATTCATTAGATACAATATTATTAAATATTAAAAAACCAAATGAATAGAGAAATTGTACAAAAAGATGCATTAAAAATTGCATTAAATCATAAAAGATGTGGATTAGCTATATCAATGGGTGTTGGTAAAACAAGAATTGCTTTACAACACCTATTGTATAATTATAATCCATTTATAAAAGCATTAGTAGTTATACCAAAATTATCTGTTAAAGAATCTTGGGAAAATGAACTTATAAAAATGGGAAATGATATTGTAAATTCACATTTAACATTTACAACATATTTATCATTAAGCAAACAAGATTTTAATTATTTTGATATAGTTTATTTAGATGAATGTCATAATTTATTAGAAACACATTCTGAATTTTTATCTAACTTTAAAGGTAAAATACTTGGTTTAACTGGAACACCACCAAAATACAATGATTCTGAAAAAGGAAAAATGGTAAATAAATACTGTCCAATTAAATACACTTTTACCATTGATGAAGCAACTAACTCAAAAATACTAAATGATTATCAGATAGTAGTACATGAATTAGAACTGTCAAAGTTATTGACATTAAAAAAAGAAAAAAAATCTGGTGGGCATTGGTGGACTTCTGAAAGAAAAGATTATGAATATGTAACTACAAAATGTGGTGAGGCTCAGTCAATGAAAGCTAAACAACTTGCTGCTATTATGAGAATGAGAGCTTTAATGGAATATGAAACCAAAGAAGATTATGTAAAATCATTACTACCAAATTTAAATAGTAAATGTATTATTTTTGCTAATACTCAAAAGCAAGCAGATAAACTATCAAAACACAGTTATCATTCTGGAAACTCTAATAATGAAGAAAATCTTCAATTATTTTCAGATGATAAAATTGATAAATTATCTTGTGTATTACAATTGAGTGAAGGTGTTACTATCCCTAATTTAAAACAAGGTATTATTATGCATGCATATGGTAATGAAAGAAAAAGTGCTCAAAGAATTGGAAGACTATTACGTCTTAATCCAAAAGAAAAAGCAACATGTCATATCTTATGTTATAAAAATACTCAAGATGAATTATGGGTAAAAACAACTTTAAAAGATTTTGATTCAAATAAAATTAAATATTATAACCCTTTAAGCAAATAAAAATTATGGGAAAAATGAAAGAAGTATTTATGGATTTAATCCAAAATAACTATCAAGGAGATTATGATGCATACTGTGCAGATATGGCTAGAATAACATGTGAAGAATTCACACATATGGATGATGCTTTTTGTATTCATTGTTTTAATGAATCAATATATAGAAATGAAACTGATATTGTTTGTAATACTTGTGGTGAAAAACATGAGATTGTTAAAAAGAAATCTGAATTAAAAATAATATTTTCAGATCCAGGAGATGAACAAGAAGGAGATCACTTATATATGATTATATCATGAAAAACAGCATATTTATTCAATGTACAATTAAAAATGGTACATTAGATTTTCCAATTAAAGCTGTAGGTAACAAATATCAAAAATTTTTGAATGAATTACCTGATGGTGCTAAATTAGAAATATTTGTAGGAGTAAGTGATGAAAAAGGAAGTAATCCTCAGTTAGCTAGACTACATGCAATGATTAGAGAAATAGCTCAAGAAATTGGATACACTTTTGAAGAGTGTAAACTAATAGTAAAAAGAAAAGCAGGCCTTTGCTTTACCAGAGATAAAGAAGAATACTGCAAATCATTTGGACAATGTGATAAAGCTGAATTAAATTTAGCTATACAAGCATGTATAGAAATTGGAGATTTTAGTGGAATGCAACTAAGATAATTAACTTAAAACTTTTATTTTAGATTCAAGTTCTTTAAGTTTATCAGTTATATCTTCCTGTCTATGCATCATTAATCCAAGTTCTTTTAACTCTTCAATAGTAGCTGTAGTTTCTGTTTTTTTAGCTAGACCTTGTTCGTTTGCAAGATATTTGAATAATTGAAGAAGTGAAAATAAAGTATA
>Ga0181348_1000016_pt1 | contig 47341 bp, 59 predicted proteins | sample Su13VDMM110DN_FD_130092 | JGI IMG/M metagenome (GOLD analysis project Ga0181348, IMG submission 130092) | Freshwater viral communities from Lake Michigan, USA - Su13.VD.MM110.D.N | ecosystem: Environmental > Aquatic > Freshwater > Lake | place: USA: Michigan | collected 2013-07-16
AACTACTTGCTGATAACTAGGAATATAGTTTCTCACCAAACTCAACATCTGCATCACAACATGTTCTGCTACAGAGTTTGAATTGCTATAGGTAATTTCTGCTACGGTTATACCTCTTTCCATAGAAGCCTGTAAATCCACATGGTCACTACCAATACCTGCACAAAGTGCTAATTTTAGTTTGGGAGCTCGAGCAATTCTATCTGCTGTCAAATAAGCAGGCCAGAAAGGTTGACTAATCACGATTTCAGCATCATGTAGGTGTTGTTCAAATTCTGAATTTTCACCATCTTTGTCCGAAGTCACCACAAACTCATGTCCAAGGCTTTCTAAATATTTTCTCAAACCAAGCTCACCAGTTACACTACCCAATAAATGTCCTCTTGTAAAATCAATTGCATGAGGCGATGGTGCAGTTTGACCATCCGGATATTTTGAGATTTCTGGAATATCATCTCTTGCGTAACTTGTGGGGTATCCATCAATTGGATCATCATATAATACACATAAAACTTTTGACATATTAATTCCCTTAAATTATACTACAATACGATCAGGTTAGGCTGGCAAGGCTCCGTGCTTCTGACGATAATCCATGATGGCTGCTTTGATAGAGTCTTCTGCAAGGATACTACAATGGATTTTAACCGGCGGGAGTGCAAGCTCCTCGGCAATCTCGCTGTTCTTAATAGTCCCTGCCTCGTCAAGAGTGCGACCCTTGAGCCACTCCGTGACCAACGAACTTGACGCAATGGCTGATCCGCAGCCATATGTTTTAAACTTTGCGTCTGTGATGATGTCATTTTCCACTTTTATTTGAAGCTGCATGACGTCACCGCAGGCCGGGGCACCAACCATGCCAGTGCCCACAGCAGGATCATTTTTATCTAGTCGGCCAACATTGCGGGGATTTTCGTAATGATCTACAAGTTGATCGGAATAGGCCATTTTGTTTCTCCTTTAAGCTGTTAAATTATATATTGTTAATGCAACAATGTCAAACAGTTCGAGTGCATTGTGATTGATGCTGATTGAGTTGATTATTTCAAGGCACGTTTGGCCATGCCGGCCACAACTGTTTGATTTTGTTCGGGACTGGGTTGTGTTTTACCACTGATGTTGTCGGCACCTTTGAATATAACTTCATCGGGTGTGACATTGACAATGATGCTTTGTAGTGGGCCTGCAGTGGCAAGATTTCTTAGATTTTCGGCAGTGATACCAATGCCTAGGTTATGAGCTTGTTTGAGGAACGTGTCTAGACTCACACGTTTGGCAGCACCGGTGTCTTCAGCACGACCCAACAAAAACTGGCTCAGTGCCACCAGCTTTGTTAGATCAATTGTTGCTGCTTGCTCGACTTCGTCAATGCGCATTATCTACGCTCGCGACCCAGTCCTGCGGTTTTTGGTGTTTCTGGCTCAGTTGGCTCTGCAAATAAATCTGCATCACTACCCGGAGCAGTTGGAGTTTCTAAATCGCCGGCTGCCGCACCCATTGAAGTGTCCAGTGGGACACCTTGTCCTGTCAAGATACCCTGTGCTTGCTCAAGTTGCTGCTTGGCACCCTGCAGGTTCTGTACCAGTCCACCCAGGGCTGCTGTAGCAGCTGAGTTGTACTGATCAGCTTCGGCTGTGCCAACTTGATTGCGGATTGAATCTACCAGTGCTGGAAGTTCTTTGAACTGCACTGCAGTCATGTCTTCAATCATTTTCTGAATCGAATCAATGATGTCCTGTGCAGCCAACACAACCTGCGCTTGTTGCACTTCGCTCTCAGTGAGACGACGTCCCATCATGCGCTGAATCCGGTTGATGCTTTCGCCCAGTGCAGTGGCTTCGTCGCGTGTGAGTTTTTGACCTTGCTGTGACTTAGCAGCAGCACGAGCAGACAGTCCTGAACTGTTCTTTGCAATAGCAGGGCCTTGCCCAGCTACATCTGTGGCAGCACCGTCGCCAACTCCAGCAACACCTTCAAAGTGCTGTGACAGAGCTTGCTCCATCATTATCAACTTGAGATAGCTGGAATTGCGCTCGCTTTGATGGAACGCAGGGCTGGCACGATGTTCGGCGATAGTGCGACGCACTTTGGTCAACATGTGCTGTGCTTGCCACGGTTTGATGGCAGCAACGTCAATTTGCTTGCCAAAATATTGTTCAAATATTTTAGCGACTTGTCTTTCGGGAGCCACTTGGGCTAGTTCGTTGAGTATCATTGGTGAATCCTCTATTCTGTAAATATTTAGCCTTTTTTACGCATTTTTCTAATTCTAGATCAATTTGGTATTTTACGGCCTGTCGATGCTGCAGCTTGACGCTGATATTGGCTTGAAACTCTTTGCTGCTACGGTTGGCTATGTTTTCCCGTGTTTGTATGCACTCTCGAGCCCAGGTGCTGCGCTGATCTAATTGCTTGATACGCACTGCAAGATCAAGTTGAAAATACTTGTCAGCAATACACCAACTCAGTGCAGTGCGAGTTGATCCAAATGTGCCACGATCAACACCGCACTCCTGCACACTGTAGAGATTGCCAAGCTGACGAATTTGATACTTGCCAAACGCTTGATATCCACCGTCCACTGCAACAATGAGGCTGTCATGAAGAGATGGCAGTTCGCGCCGCGCTAGTTCAATTAATTTGTCTGGTTGCTTCATTTTAACACAAAGTTAACAACAAGATACCCAACAACACTACCAAGCACAGCAATTATTCCAATGCCCCAATTGATGATTTGAGTGTTGCGCTGATTCACAACTTTTTGCATCATGTCCTTGACTGACACAACATCAATTTTGACTGAGCCAAGCACAGCGTCCAAAGTCTCTAGTTTTTCTTCAAGAAATCTATAACGTTCAGCGCAGAGCTCTACGTGTGCTTCCAGGCTCTTTTTTTCAATGTCGGTAGTATCAACCATTTTAAACTCCAAGATCATTTATTTATAATAATTGGAACCAAATGTTTTGATCCGGGCCCGAAGTTCGCAGCACAGCACCTGTGTGTGGCTGCTCACCTAGATGAATCACCATGGGCACACCATCACAGTCGCCCATCAATGACACTAAATTATCAGCAAACACGTCGGCCCGGTCAGGCTCAACTACAAAGCACCAAAGATTGTTTTCTTCAATGGGATCTGTCATGCTCATGAGCTGTGTTCGCATGCCCACCAGTTGGGTGAGTGTTTCTAAGTTGCGTTGTTGATTGCGTGATCTATTCCATGTTGGTTGATTGACCACTGGTTGCCCGGCCAGATCCGTGAACTGTGCTGAGCCGGCTCGATAATGGCCAGTTACGCCGGTGCGTCGGCAGTCGTATCTAGTAGAAACTTTTATTTTCATTTTGTAGCAAATACAATACTTTGACTTGCTCAAGTAGTTCTTGCAGGGCTAAATTTTTTTTGGCAGCTCTGCGAATTTCTCCCCAGAGCTTGTCCTCTTTTATTGAGTCCAATGTTTCACGTAATTCTGAGTCTTGCCAATGCAGTGTGCGATCAACTGCGCCGGACTTTCTAGCATACACAGTTTTACCGCCATCGGGTGATTCATATACTATAGTAGCCATTGAGTTATCCTTGAATAAATTTACAATTAAATGACACAATAATTCTGTCAGTATCCCCTAGATAGGGCATGCCTGCATGCAATATCCAACTGGGAAAAACCAGCAAGGTGCCATCCTCGGCAGGCAGATCAATTGACCCTACTTCAGATGTCCAACGAGTGCCTATGTCGGAATAGGCTGTGGGCATCCAGGGAGCATAGAATCTATTGATGCCATTTTTTGTTTCTAGGTCCGATGCTCCTGCTCGCACATAATATATGCCAGACCAAGAGCTGTTGGGATGAGTGTGTGCGTCATGGTAGCCACCCGAGGGAGTGATGTGACACCAAGACTCATGCATGTCTACTCCAATTCTAGCACCAGCTTCCCAGCGTCCTCGATTGGCTTGATTGGCTGCTTCAAATACACTGCTGCGGCAATATTCAAGTAGTTCAGTCACTGCGGTGTTGTCTTGCTTGAAGAAATCAAAATCACTTTCATAGAGATTTTTGGCTCGGGGTGCCACGCCTGACGTATTCTTTTCCTGCTGTAGTCGATAGCACAGTGTAATTAATTCTTGCTGATGTGTTTGATGATGTTGCCAGGGCTCAAACGCATACATGGGAATATTCCAACTGGGAATGATTTTCATGCTGGTATTTACAGCAAAGAAAAAGCCCGGCAATAAAAGCCGGGCTCAGTGCTGCAACCAGATGTATTACGAAAGTGCTAGTTTGAAACCAATGCCAGTTGATTGTGAACCTGACACGTTGACACCACGTACCTGAGCCGAGCTGTTGGTGATCTGAACATTGCCCAGACCAGTAACTGCTGTGTCAAGAGTTGCGGTGGTGTAAGCACCACTTGGATACAGAGCATAACTGATTTGACCAGATGAAGCATTCTGTACCTGGTAGAAAGCAATAGTTGCTGTCTGCTGGATAGTCTGGTTGATGGTTTGAACCACACCAGGATCAGTGATGTTACCCAATTCGTTGCGCAAATCAATTGCTTGATTTGAAGCGTTTTCTACTACCACTGCAAAGAAGTCCAGTTTTGGACCTGCCATTTGTACCAGTGCGTTTGCACCTACTGTGTTGAGGTTACCTGACTGAGCACCATTGCTGATATCAAGTGCAAATACTGGATCTGCATCACCATTTGGACGGAATAAAGTTGCCATTTTAAAATCTCCTGTTAAAGTGGGCGTCTAAGCCCTACTTTTATTTAGCCAGATTGGTAAAAAATCGGCTTCTGATTTTTAGTAACCAAATCTTGTTTTATAGGCAGCATGTTCTGCTTGTATTTCTGCCAGGCTCAATTCTTTATTCCAAATTTTGACAAATCCAATGTCTGCATCAACTTCTTCGCTGCTGGTGCTTGCGTTTACAAATCTACCAAACAATCTCAATCCGTTAAATCCATCGTTGGCTGAACTGGTACCAAATGTTCCTGATGGTGCTGTGTTGGTGGCTACGTAACTTTTTGCCTTGCTGGCGCCGGCCGCACCAGTTGAAGTAAACCATATAAAGTGCCAGGCAGTGTCTGCAACAGTGTTAGTTACGCCAGTAAACCCTTCAGCAAAGGCAATATTCATTTTGCATCCTGATGATCCCCACAGGCCCATCAAGAAGTCTGGACTGGCTGTGTTGGCATTGAGTAATCTACCTGCTGTGGTTCCGTTCCACTTGTAGGCCATGCCCACCGTGTAGGCCTGTGTGCCACTGCTGTAATTTGGCCCAAATGTCATAAAATTAGTTGTTGATGCTGTGGTTACTCTAAACACACCACCGTTGTCGCTGCTCCATGAAATTCTTGGAGTGGGATTTTGCACAGTTACAGTGTAGTCTGAACCAAAAATCACGCTACCGTCAACAGGAACTGCTGAATAGTTGGCAGCATCTAAATCCAAAATCAGTGATCCTCCAAGCACGGTGATTCCAGAACCAATTTCTATTCCAGGGCCAATTATTGTCATGTTGAATCTCTCATTATGTTAGTTGTTGCGAGCACGGTTGGCCGCAGCAAATCCACCGGGCATGCGACTCACGGCCTTGGCATAGCCTGCAGGTGTGGCCATGACCCAGCCTTCTTGTCCCGGATGCTGTAGGTCCAGTTGCTGCAGCACATCCATCTTGAGATCATGCAGCAACAACCAAATGTCAAACGCAGCTTCCAAGGCCTGTGCATTGGTAGCCGGAGACTGTAGATAAGTCAGTATATTTTGATACTTTGACGGTGTGACTTTGCCCGGCAACCACTGTAGGAATCCCTGTGCCAATCCCGCAAAGCCTTTGCCTACACGAGTGTTGATAAAGTCCACACAGAGGCTGGCAAGGTCAGTGATCTTTTGTGAACGTAGTTCAACAGGATTGAACAGTTGATTGATGGCTGCACCATGGCTGCGTTCCAGTTCATTGATCTGTTTCATCACTCGGGAATCCACGCGGAATTGTTGCGCACGTATGGGTGGTTCCAACAACAGTCCCGGCACTTTTTTAAATCCAATGTCGCCTAGCGGTTGTTTGGCCGATCCTTGATCAGCATACTGTGTGTGCATGGCAATGCCAATGTTGGTGCCGGCAATCTTTCTGCCTAGGTCTGACGCCAACGGTATCTTGTACAGCACTTCGTTGGGCTGGAACACTGCATTGCCGGCTTCTTCCACCCAGGGACGTTGTGGATAGTACAACAAGTCGCCCTGTACATAGCCTAGAACATTCTTGGGAAACGCTGCCTCCAGGGCAGGCCACAATGTTTGATAGATTGGTGCTAGAGTCTCCACACGATTGGCTTGATTGCCTTTGGCTCGGGCATTGTCATCTCTGCGCTGCATGTCAGCAACAATCTGGCGGGGCGATGTAAACATGCCATCATAGCCTGTGGCTTGAAATCCTGAGGTGTCAGTCAACACAAACTCGCCAGTGCCGGGTCTGCGTCCAAATACCACAGCAGGTTTGCCATCCCATTTCACGGTTGTGGTGCCGGGAGTGTCGGCAGCAGCCGACTTTAGTATTTTCTTAGCTTCGTCAACACCACGAGTGCCTTTTCTAAACACAAGATCTTCGATGTGTTCAATGCCCTTGGCACGTCCGCCCACTGCGTCGGCTTCACGTATCTGCCGATCTTCAATCAGTGCATACATGCCTTGGTTAACAATACGATCACGCAGTCGAGCAAGATAGTTGACTTCGGTGTCAATTTCTACTGACTCCACAAATGGCACACCTTCGCGTTGAAAGTGATCGCGAGCATCGGCCAACTTGGCATCACGCTTGGGGTCGCGTTCTAGAGCCTGCACAATTGACTCCACGGTGGCCAAGTCAGCTCGGGTAGCTGCTGGAGTCAACAGCATCTTTGCCACTTTGTCTGGATCGTCGGATATCAGTTCGTTGGTAGCACGATCCATGATGCCGGCATTTTGATTTAGTTTGTAGCCCAGGCTCTTGGCAATGGAATTGATCAGCACATTGCGGTCCTGTCCACGGTACTTGGATCCACTCGAAGCACTCAGGGCCCAGGTGCTCCAGGGCAAGTTTTTCAAGAACATCAGGTCAGTCTGTACATAGCCCTGATTGGGGTCGCCATTGATGGGAGTTTTGACATGCACCGAAGTTCCTGACTTGCGCACCCAGTCCTTGGGATCTAGTCGTTGTGCTGTGGCCCAGGCCTGAATACGTGCAAACAATTCATCTTTGTTCACAGCATTGGCATCAACCGCAAGATCCAAGTCACCCGAAGATGCCTTGCGGCCTGTGCTGCCCAACCAACGCACAGGCGAACCATAAGCATCGCGCTCTTGTGTAAAGTCAATACCAGTCAAACGTTCAATCCACTGTACAGTGGTCATGATGTCGGTTTGATTTATGCGTTGTGTGAGTGGCTGTCCGTCACCATCTTTGAATACGTTGCCGCCTTCTTTTAAAATCATTTTTATTGCTCCGGCTGTGGTGGCACATAGCCACGTAAAATTCCCATGGCTGCCAACAGTGCATTGAGGTGCGGGTTACCAGTGGGGGGTACAGGCATTGTTCTTATACCAGGCACTGCGCCCAGGGCCTGTTGTGCTGCACCCGCAAATTTCTGACGTTCTATTTCGCCTTGCGTGGTGAGCTTGGTGGTACTTTGTTGTGCTGCAGCTTCGGGCACACCTTTCAGCGCCATCCACTGCACGGCTTGAATCTTCAACAGCAGTTGATACCAGGCCTGATCAGTGCCGGAACTGCCAGGGTCGTCGGCAATGACATTCATTAGTCTGGTGATCTCTTCGGCATAGTTGGTTCCGGCTTTTTGATCAAACTGTGCAATAGTGGCCAACTGTGGGTTGCCTGCCAATAATCTTGTTTCAACAATGTCTGTGACTGCGGCACGTAGAGCACCTTTGCTGCGTTGATTGATCATGTCAGCATTGGTCACGCCCAGTTGTTGCTTTTGATATTCCACGGTATGGTGCCAGAGTTTGCGCACCGCATCCAGCTGTGTTCTAAACTGTTCAGGGTTGATGGCGTATGTTTCACTTTCTTTGCTGCCAGGTGGGACTTCTTGCGCTGTGGTGCGGGTTGGCCCCACAACTCCGGACCGTATGGATTCTTTAACACGCCGATGTTGCCAGGTCAATTCATGTATTTCCATCTTGTTTCCTAACTGAACGAGTAAATTTAGAGGGGTCGCGTAGTTTAATTGCATTGATTAATTTGCGATGCAGTACTTCGGCTTGTTCGGCTGTGTAGTCCTGATCAATTTGTTCCAGCAATCTTATAGCACTGCCAATGACATTGGTGGCTCGACTTTCAATTATGTGACGGCGATCTCTTTCAACATAAAGAGCGTCTAATTCTTCCAGGATGCTGCGGGTTTTCTTTTGCATGATTTTTAATTGTTGTATTATTTATTGGTAGGGGGTGGAACTAACCTATAAATATCCTGTCCGTTAACTATATTGATAATGATTAATTTTAACACAGTAACTGAGTTTGAGCAAACAATTGCAGAATTTTTTGGAGCAACTGAGGCTGTTGCCGTGGACTGCTGCACTCACGGCATTGAATTATGCCTGAGACTAACACAGCCTCAGCAGGTAACTTGCCCCGAACACACTTATATTTCAATTCCATTTACATTTGAAAAATTAAATTTAACCTGGCAGTGGGAACGGAATCTCTGGTCCGGGCAATATCTAATTGGCGGTACCAACATTGTTGATGCTGCCAGTGTCTGGGAGCGCGGTCAATATCAACCCGGCACAATGACAGTGCTGAGTTTTCAATTCCAAAAAGCCATGAAGCTGGGCCGCGGCGGAATGATTCTCCTAGACGATGCTGCGGCAGCTCAACAACTACGAGCCATGAGCTACGATGGCCGGCAGCGCGACACAGGCTGGCGAGAACAGCAGATCAGTCAGATTGGTTACCACTATTACATGACACCTGAAACTGCTGCCCTGGGACTTGAAAAGTTTAAAACATTGCAGCATGTGCGTTGGGCGCATCAGAGCTGGAGCGACTATCCTTGTTTGCCCAACATGCCGGTGTTTAAAAATGCACGGTGATCTTCCACTGCTGTTTGTGAGATACACTGCAGGCTCTGCTGGTAGATTTCTAGTGATGTTGCTGCACACCAGTGATCGCCTGAGTTGCTGGAATCAACAGGTTGACTCCGCTAGATTAACTCCCAACTTTGATCAATCCTATATGGCCTGGATACGTGACAGTTATCGCAGCGATCTATCCCGGCATCTTTATCATGAGCCCAAGCCCGACTGCCCATTGCACGAATTCTTTTCTGCGTCGCATCAACGCGGCAATAACATTGATGCTACAGGATTTGTCACGCATCTTCAAGAACTAGGGTTTGACTATGCCCTAGAAGCTACAGAAAATCAACGGCCCACCACTGTGTTGGTACACAAAAGTCAGCTGCCTACATTTGGGGTAGGTAACCCAGTAATCAACATTGTAGTTGATCCTGCCAGTCGTCGCTGGTTGCATCGAGTGAAATTTGTCAAAGGGTTTAAATTCAAACAAGAGAGTTGGATTACTCAGCACGAAGACCCTGACGTTAAACTGGCAAGATTTGGAAAAGTAACTTTTGCCAACGACTATCGCTTGCCAGGCTCGCAATTTTCTGTGGTTAGAAATTATGTGATCAATGATCCAAATCTATTGATGTTTACTGACGCCAACACTATCACAGCAGATCCCAGTAACCAATTCTATCAGCAGCAATTCATTGAACTCAGTGACCTACTAGATTACAACAGACTTGTTCCACAACTTGAAAGATTATTTGCTGAATTAAATCTAGGCGAATTAAAGACACAGTTGATCAAAGCTATATGGGATCATTATTATCAAACCAACATTGCCCCATTTAATCGGGCACAAATCCCAGATCCTGCCAGGACCTGATGGCGCGAGCTTTTTCTTGCTGCATAGCTGCACGTACTGGATCACTGATGTGCGGTGGCCATGCAGCCATCACTGACTCATTGAACTTTGCTGCGGTACCATCATGTAACCGTTGCAAATTTAATCTGAGACGACTGTCTGCCCGTTGTCTACAGTATCGGGCATAATCTAAATCTTGTAGTATTCTACGATTCAATTCAACTGCCCAGTAACAACGATCAATCAATCTAGGATAGAATTGATAACTGTGATCAATTATGTCGTTGAATACATCAAAGCCTATGCGCTCTAGAGCTGCAGCATTTCCATACCCGCCTACCCACAAAGGAAAGTTCAATCCCATGATTGCATGCAGGGTTTTTTCGCTGAACATTGAACTCTGTTCCCATTGAATGGTTTCGGTGATCACATGCACAGCAGATCGTTGACAAATTTCGTTGAGTCCTGTTTTCCAAACATTCACCATACTGACCGGTGATTCAATCCAGCGCCGTGGCAGCACAATAGGTCCGGTCAGTACACCGCGCAACTCTTGGGAATAAGTTCCTGCCTGTTGCATTTCTTCAAGTATTCGCGATATATCAAAGTCTCGCCAGTCTGCTGCAAACGTTCCGTCATAGCTGGTTAATTTAAAGTATTCAATGAGTTTTAAAAAAATATGACGGTGCACTGTTTTCTTTTTGACGGCAAAACTAAAACAATAGTCAGTGTGCAATTGTTCTGGCACTGCATCATCGCAGAAGTTAATGGGCAAGATTTCCATGCAACGAAATGGCACTGAATAAATGGGCACAGGGCTCAGTGCTGCTTCGGTATCAACACACAGCTCAGAGATAACGCAGTGCGGAGTCCCTACTTTTTCAAAAAATTTATGTAGACCCATGGACCACTGGGCCTCAGCAATGATGTTGTCTTTGATGTAGAGTATATCATCGTGATCCAGCGGAATCGAACACCCTTGATTGATCTCATTGGCCCAGATGGTTTTTAATTGCATATTATCCAGTTTTAATTTTGTTCAATAATTGTTTGAGTTTGGCGCTTTGTATGTCAGCATCTACACGTGGAACATCTTGTTGCACCGCGCTGGATTCTTCATTGCCCACGGTGCTACGAGCTTTGATTGAATCCATGATTGATGAGCTGGGTTTCCTAAACATGGATGCATTTTCGTCTATGCCCGGATCAGTGATACGCATGGTTTCAATGTTGTAGTCTAAATCAATCTTTTGTCCGACACCTGTACTACTGCGTGACTTCATGCATTGTATTTGATACTTGCCGCGTTCTTTCATTGATCTGCTGGTGAATATACCAAACACATTGTCTGCTGTGTTGATCTTGGAAATACCACCTGAAATATGCGAATGGTCAAAGTCAATTTCTTCCACTGCCGAACGATTCAACTGCGATGCTGTGACAAACAACACATTTAATTCTTTGGCCAAGTTGCGCAGTTCTTCACTCACATACTTGTCTTTGACAAACAAGTCATTGGGACTGACCTTGGCACTCACCGGCATCAACAAGTCCAAATAGTCAACCATGACAAAGTCAACACGAATACCTGTTTGTATCTGTACTTCTTTGATGTAGCTGCGAATGTCATTGACATTGCTTTGAGCTGGCAGACTTTTGATTCTATATTCGCCGGCTTTTTTGCTCACCAGTTTGACTTTGAGAGTTGCAGTATCAATGTCTTTGCGTATGTCTTTGGTGCTCATACCTGTCAACATTGCATCAGTTCGCAAGCCACAGAGTTCTTCAGCCAGTTCCAAAGTAACATACACGCCACTGAGTCCTTGTTGCAACCAACTCAATGCAATGTTCATCATCACCAAGCTCTTGCCCGAGCCTGACCCTCCGGCAAAAATGTTTAGTTCCCCTCTGCTGAATCCACCATACAATAATCTATCTAGTTGCGGCCATCCTGTTGATACTTGGCCGCCAGAATTAAAATACTTGTTGATACGTTCGGCAGGATCGCCCCAATAGTCTGTGCCCATGTCTTTGGTTAGGCTAATCTGCACAGCATCCTTGATCAACTTCTCCACAGGATCATAGTTGCCTTTTTCCAGCAAGTCTGCTGATTTAAGAATAGCTCGCTCAAGTTCTGATCTCCGAGTAAAGCCTTCGAACTCAGCCAAGAACCAATCAAAATGTCCCTCGGTGAGATCTGGTACAGGTTCTAGTCGAATGCCTGTGGCAGCAGAAATCTGCGCACGGTCTGGCAGAGTCTTGTATTCGTTGGAGTGTGTTTTTATAAATTCTGCAGCAGGACGCAGGCTACGATCAAAATTTTCTGGGTTATAGATATTCTGAACGCGAACATAACTCTGCGCATCTTCCAGCATCATTTCTAAAAACAATTTTTGAACTTCAACGTTGTAGTCTTTTAACAAGTTGTTTTTTCCTTAGTTCTATTTTTATTCGGCTGGTTTCTTTGTTTTGCATTATAGTTAGCAACGTGCCAACTCGTCCAAGCTTCTTCACTGCATCATTGACGTCCTTGACATCTACGGGCCAATTGGGTATACTCACTGACCAGCCCAACTCTATGGCACGGTCGATCAACGCAATACCTGCGGCGTCTTGATCGGGTACTACAACAACCTCTTTGCCAAGACTTCTAATCAGCCTGACCTGAGCATCATTGATTTCATTGTGCATCACAGCCAGTCCAGCGATACTCAATGCATCAAATATACCTTCACACACTATAGCATACTGCCAGTTGTTTTTTTGCAAGTCTGTGCCAAACACATAGCCTGGTTGCATGCTGTTGATATACTTGGGCGCACGATCATCAAGAAATCTTGTTGTATGGCCCACGATGCCGTTGTTGTGTGTGAATGGAATTACTATACCAGATCTGCTGGAGTGCTGTTTGTTGGATTTGCCAGTGCCAACTGTCATGTAAGGGTAATCCAGTGGCACACAGCGTTGTGCCAGATACTGATATTCTTTGGAGTCTGCGCCAGCTAAAAATTCACAGTGTGTTGGCAAGTCAACTTCATCAAACTTGATATCAGCCAGTTGGCCTGAAGTGCGTCGACGATCATCTAAAATACCTTCAACACTGCGATGTCTAAGACTCTCAAGATTTATACGTTCAATTTCTTCTTCGGGAACATTCAACCATGTCAGCAACTTTCGTGCTTTGAAAGATACGTTTCTGCCAAGTGTAAAGCTGGCGGTATATCCACAATTGAAACAGTGATAGCTCCAGCCCAGGTCTGATGGCTTGATGCCACCACGTTGTCGCCGATCTGCTGTGTTACCGTTGTGATGACAACACACTGCATTGAAGCTTATCCAACCCGAACTGGTGTTTTTCTTTCGAGCTGGTAGATAGGTGAGCACGTCAATCATATTACAACTATAACATGCCTGTGACTAATTAGCGATGAGTAATTAGAGTAATTTCACCTTCAAGTATCTGTACTTGAGCACCAACATTTTGCGGCGGCAACGGAGTGTATCCAGATCCACCTGCAGTGACGATGATTTGTTGCACCGAAGTTCCATTCAACACTGCATAGGCACTGGCCCCGGTTCCAGCTCCAATTATCAATACCTGTGGTGCAGCTAGATACCCAAGTCCACCACTGGTGACATTGATGGAAGTCACTGCACCGTTTTGCACCACAGCCGAAGCAGTGGCTCGTTGGCTGCTGGGAATACCGCCCCATTGATTGATCTTCAATCTCATCACTGGAAAAAATCCTGAAACATTGATGTATTGAGTGTCGCTCTCGTCATAGAAGCTGCGATTGTCACTGACGTCGGCAAATTTTTCCAGGTAGTTTTCTGCACCCTGCACAACCACATTGCCAGTGAACTGTGTCATTTGAAGTCTAAAGGTATGAAAGTTCTGATTAGGTGCATTGAGTTGACTGGTGTAGGTCAATGGCAATACCACTGGGGTATAGTTGCTGTCTGTGTTGATGCTGATTGCACTGGCAGCAGTGATTGGTGGTACTTGAGGATACAGCGGTGGCCCGTAGATCAATGGTATCGTAATGGGCTGACTGTCAATGAATTCTGGATACACTGAATCTTCAATATACACAACTCCACGAGCTGCAGCATCAGCATCAACAAACACTGCTTGAACATAGTCACCTTGTGAGCGTTGGATGCTCCATCCTGCTGTTTGAGCTTCCCAATCATCAGTGTCTCCGGGGGTCAATTGTACTTTGACACGACCCAGGGTGGCAGCTAGAATTGTCATTTCTTTTTCGGTAAGTATCACATCGCCTTGTTGATTGATGACTCTGAAGACAAATGTTGAACCTGTGATGTTCACTGGTTTTTGGTCTTGATTGATAAATTCAAACAATAGGACATTGTCGACGCCTTTGTTGATTGTTAGGGGTTTTGCATACACAGGGTCATACCTCGCTTTGAAATAGGCACCACTGGTGTCCACAAGTAAAACATTTTGGATTTGTTGATATAAGTACGCAGTGGTGGAATACATAAGGATCTCCTACAATATTTATGGGCATTGAATTTTTCTCTTTGTTAGCTGAAAAGTATCCGTTTATCACCTTGATTTCCTATGCTGGCAACGAATACGTGGGCATAGTACAAAATCAAGATGATACTGTGACAACAATATACGACTACGGTGCGCTACAAGACCGAGAAATGAAGATACGTTTCTTAGATCTAGCCAATGTTTGGTGGTGGGAATCTAATAGATCCATCCCAATCAACATATTTCTCAAGAGCGATTGGAATCCATATCGTGATACGTTGCGCACATTTATCAACCGCGATCTAGCTATTTTGCATGGCCCAGTGTGCAGTCTCACTGACCTGGCTCGTAAAAAAAGCAAACGTAAGTCAATTACCTTGGTGCGCCGTATAGAGTAAGTTCATATGCAATGTCACAAGATGTGCATAGGCCACTGCATGTGAACGTTTAAAAATGTAGCCATCGGCAGCGGTATCCCACACTGTGGCAGCAACATCCTGCCAGGTTCTTCCAATAAGATGACGTTTTCCCGGACGGATTATAGCCAGGAACATGGCCATTCGTGTAATACTGTCAACCTGCTCAGGCATGCGCTGTAACAAATCATAATGATTTCCAATATGTACCACACGCTCTACAAACGCAGGATCTTGTAGCTGTTGCCACGGTGGTGTGGCTGTCAGCAGCTGATCGTAATGTGCCGGATCACGAATGCCTTGATACACTGACATATTCAAGAAATCTAGTTTAAAATACCCACGCTGCTCGGCTTCGCGATAATCAATTGCAGCACATTGGTTTACTGGATCCCAGGGAATATCAGTTACATACACGCCCGAGTTGTGTCGGCGTACCTGCCCATCAACTATTTGTCTAGCAGGAATGTGTTGGATTAATTCTAGAATCTGCGTTCGATCAGCAAAGTCTATGTCAATGTCTGCGCTCATGGCGTAAATGTAAAGTAATTGGCAAATATTTCATCTAAACGATGCATGGTGGCTAAATCTACTGTAGACTCAAATACATTGAGTTTGTTGTTCTGCCGTATGCGGTCAGCAATACGAGTGCGAAATACTCCGGGATTGTCAGCTAACCATTGCACTGCATCTGCTATTATACTGTATCTTTTTAGATGGTCAAGCTCTTGATCGTATTGCTGTAGCTCAGGCGGCAGTAAATTCCACGCAGTCTGGTAACCTAGTTGTTGGTACAGACGGTTGATGTTGGCGCCACCCACGGGCATGGGAATGGTCTCAGCCACACAACACTTAAAAAACTTTTCATTGGGCTGTATTTGATTGTTTATCCAATTGCTTTCGGGAAACACAGTACAATAGTATTGGTAATACTCTGGTAACACAAACCAACCCGGGGCTATTGTACCAAACTTTTGATCTATGCCAATTGGCACAGCATCGGTGGTGTAGTAAGTAATAGCTTCTTCTGGCGTAGTTATATCACTGTTCAACTGCAGTCGAGCCTGGGTGTCTTCGCTGGTCTCAAAAAAACATTGTTCGTCCGGCCATACCCGTTGGCTTATGGAATCCTTAATCGGTAATCTGGGTACTGCTTTTACGATTTCCTGTAGGGCCCAATGTCTCCAGGCCCGGCGTTGTCCATTGATGTACCAGATTGGACCGCGTTGATAAACTTTGTGTTGCGCACGATCAAAGTATGCTGGATAAAATCCACGAGTGTATCTATCTATAAACAACGCATGACACAGACTCCAAGGGATAATTTTATTGTAGTCACCGTGATTTTTGTCAAGATAAGCACCACACAGCAGGTACTGATCAGGATCTGATTGTATGCCATGCTGTATTTGTCGGGTAGCAACTTCTAGCCCTTCGCTGCAGTTTTCGTAAAATATCAGATCATGATTTGTGGTATCAACTGGGTCAGCAGGCATGTAGGCATACAATAAATTGCATGCACCTTTGATGGGATCACCAAATGTAACAGTTACATCACTTTGATAATTTTTATGTGCGTTACAACTCTGACGATAAGCATAGTATTTGTCAAATACCTGCAAGCCTACACTTTCGCTGTGTACAGTGATGTTGAGATGATTCAGAGTCCAACCTGCTGAAGAATATGGCGCGACCATTCAACATCCGCAGTCATATCTGCAAAACGCTTTGACCAAGTGTCAGGGTCTATCCAAGGCATCACAATTGCGGTTTGTTCTGCGCTGAGAGAGTCTATGAATTCAATGCCTGAATTGCAGTTGTACACAATCCAAGGACTGATCCGGCCTGTGGTGATATGATGACAAACACGATTGCTGGGAGCATAGCGAAAATAATCGCTGCATCCATTGCGAAGATCTGGATGCTCGTCTGCATAGTTTTGTATCTCTTTCATTCCTCGCTCCAGTGCATCGCTGACTCCTTCGCGTGGCAAAAATTGACATAGATATTCTTCATAGAGTTGATCGCTGCACCAACGATCAATTTTTTTGTTGTATTTTAACAACCATGCAAGAAACTGTTCGGGATTGATGGCCCGTACACCTACACAATACCTGCCCCATTTCACAAAGGCACGATAGTATTGACTTGCAGCAAAATCTTCAAAGGTTTTTAAACGTGCTGATCCTTGAGTCATTTCATAGAACTTCACATAGGCTTGAAGTCCCAGTTGCACACCACGTTCATGTTGCTCTTGAGTTCGACGTTTGGGTTCGCAAAGATGCACTTCCAAGCTGCGTTCTCGCTGGAAGTGTTTGTCACAGTAGCGACATGTAAATGTCAGAGTTTCTGTAATTTCCATGCCAAGGCTTGGTAATGTTGAATGTTCATGGTTCACCGTGTTTGCGAATATGCTCATCAATTTCTTTTTTTGTTGTAATTCGAGCCAACAAATCCAATTCATCGCTCTTGTACGTGGGATAGAATTCTGCCAGCTGTTTGCGTATAGCAGAATCTGATCCCTGCTTCTTCTTGGGTGAAATCCATTTGTGCCGATGCGTGCCTAGATCTGGACTCACAGCAGTGGCGCACAACCATTGCAATTTGGGATGACGATTGATGGCAAAAAAGTTTTTGTTGAGATAGTGATTACAACTCTGCAGATAGTATTCTTGTATCTCTTTTGATCCTTCTACAGAACTGCTCCAGCGAATCATGAGGTAGTTGGAAAACTTCTTACGCTCTTCGTCAGTTAGTTCTTCATAGAAACGGCGATTCTTTGTGTCCAATTGCCGCATTTCATTCTGTATTGTGAGTTTATCCACGTCGTAGTTTCTGTTGTACTTCGTCAATGTAATTTTTGAGTCTGCCAATTTCTCTATGCAATCTCAGTATTTCCCCATGCTGTATATTAACACGTTCCTCTAGCAGTTTGTACTGATCTTGGCTGTGTTGAGTGACTTTCTTCATCGTTTCACTGACGCCGCCACGAACTTCTGGGCTGGTTGAGACAGTGCTGCGTGGTTGGGTGTATTGTGTGTTCATTCAGACTCCTATTATAGGGTACTTACCAGGCTTTGCGATAATCAACTATCTCACAGTTACGTGATATGTCTTTGACAAAGTACACACATTGAGGTTTTTCGCCGGTGGATATAGGCACTGTGAGCATTTGACCATTTTTAAGTTTGGGTGCATACCAAGTGACTTCATGATATACGTCAAGGATTTCTATGTCAGGGAAGCTGGGCCGAAAACTGCTGAGTGGGTTGAACTCAAAGGCCTTGAATCCACGATCATTGATTGATGTCAGTGGCAGCATTTCTAAATCACCCAAGTCAGGTTCTCCAATCAGTATTTGCCAATCTACTGGCATGCGCACAGAATGCTCACCTATGCGAAGAACCAATGCCGGGGCCACAAAGCTCTCTAAGAATATCAAAGGAATATAGTGATAGTCAGTATTGGCTGGATCACTATTGTCTAAAATAGAAAAACGCATGTCATCAACTTCGTCGGGTAGATGATCTAGATCATACGGAGTATTGTCAAGTGTTAGTATTTTCATTCTATTATTATAACAGATCTTTATGTAGGTTCGCAACCATGCAAGTTTAATAGTTCTGCATACTCAGGAAAAGTCTTGGAAAAGCTTTCCTGCCTGTGCTGATCTAAGAACTTTGTCCACTGTTGAAATTCCACCCAACGTTGATTGTCCCCGGGCTGTTCCAGTGCATTGGCAATGGGAGATAAATCATGTCTTGTGTATTGTCTAAGACGTTGGGCTATTTGCTTGCCCACAGCATCAGGTATGTTTGCAATGTCAAAGTGTTCGGGATACCAGGCTTTGATTAAAAACGGCGTGAGTTGATAGTGACTGTACAAATTGTCAATGAGTTCATCTAGATAAAAAACATTCATGCTGGTTACAGTGATAACCGGCAGCAAGCTCATGTTTATAGGACCTGAGTCTCGTAAATTTACAAACCAATCAATGTTTTCACACACTGTGTCCCAACGTGCGGGATGTCTTAGATATTCAAATTTCTCCGCCCAACCGTCAATGCTGAGATTCAAATTAAAATGATTGAAGTGACTCAAGGTGTCCACCAACTCCGGAGATATCCGGTTGGTGATGTTTGTGCTGATGTTGATGTTGATGTTTTTTGCTAGATTCTTTTCAACTAACCGTGCCAGTAAATTTGGCAACTGTGGGTCAAGCAACGGCTCGCCACCGTAGAACTCAATGCGTTTTAAGTTGTCGGCTATTTTGATTATTTCATCAACTTGAATGTCACTCAGCGGAGGTATCTTTCCGGACCCTCGCAGCATTGGATTGCTTTTGGGATTGTATATCTTTTGATATTTTTCACCTTCGGATCGCATGGTCACACTGTCTTGGCTGTTGCAACTACGACATCTAAGATTGCAAAGATTGCTGACTTTGATTACCAATTGCATTGGCCCACGCTGATAGTTTTCAGGCTTGATCACATGCACAGGAGTTAGTTTGCTTTCTAATATCTCTGTAGTGGTGCCCTGAGGATCACTAGCAGGATCATACAGCATTGTACGTTCGCTTTTCATGCCCACAGATTCTTCTGCCCAACATCTCTGGCAGACTTCGTGTCGCTGATCGTCAAGCATGTGCTGCCGAAACTCATCAAGAACTGTGCTATTCCACACTTCGGCTATGCTTTTATCAGGAAACTGCCAGGTACTACCGCCCAACGCCGGACAAGGGCTCACGTTCATTGCAGGATCAACGGTGATGTAACTAAAAGGTGCCAGGCAAAGATTTTTTGGTAACATGCGCTAAATCCATTCCAGACGTTCTTGCGTAAATGGATAGTTGGCATCTTTGTAAAATGTCTTGCGTTTGGTAAGATGACGTTTGGCAAATCTGCAGGTGCTGGTGATATCCCAGATTTGAACATGGTCTTTGTCTTGGGCTTTGCGGATGCCGCGACCTATGCTCTGAATAACTCGAACAAAGCTCTTGCCAGGCTCAACAAGAACAAGATTAAAAATACGGGGAATATTAATGCCAACAGCGGCCACGCCATAGGTTGCAACGATAATTTTGTCTGTTGCCTCTGCCACTTGGTCATATTCATCCTGTCGGTCTTTTGCTTTGGTTGCACCTGACACAAACACAGCACGGTCGCCCAATCGTTGAACCAGTGCCTGCCCAGCTGCCACACGATCCACCAGCACCAGAGTATTGCCGGTTGTATTGACTTGTTGAATCAGTCGAGTCATGGCATCTAATCTGCCCGGCTCTTCCAACAAGTATTTAAGCTCGCTTTGATAGTTGGTGTGTTCTTGATGATCAACCAATTGCACTATGTTGACATGGCACTGCGCCAGCACACCGCGGTCTTGTAGCTCACTTGCTGCCAGACGACTGATCACTGGACCAAGACTCACCAACAGGGCCTGACTTTCAAACAGTTCTTTGGGAATAGTTCCAGTGAGTCCCCAGCGCAAGGGTATGTGTGCGAATACTCCAGTCAATAGGGTTTTTAGTGCATCGGCTTTGGCCATGTGTACCTCATCAACAATCACACACACCACTCCCTCAATGAACTCACCAATGGTGATGTCAGCTTCGCCTGACTTTGTGTTCTTCAGCAAATTGTTGAGACTTTGCCAGGTACATATGGTGTGTTGACGGCCAAATTCTTTGCGGTCACCAAAGTACACACCCACATCCAGGCCCATGTTGACATAGTCCTTTTCAGTCTGAGTCACAAGACTCTTGTTGGGTACAATCACAATACTGCGACCATATGCCGTGACAGCATCGCTCAATGCGGCTGTCATAATTGTTTTGCCTGCGCCAGTGGCAACTTCTTGTAGGCACTGTGGATTCGACAAAAAGTCATTGACTACCTGCACCTGATAGTCACGCAGTTCCATGCACTGTCCAGCCTGCGGATGCCCAACAGGCCATTTGATGTGTTGATAGGAATCTTTATTGACAGGAGCGAAATCAAATGTAGTTTTATACTCGCGTTGATCGTCAAGCTCGATGTCATAATGATATTCTTCCAGCACAGGGATGATGTCAGGCAACAGATTCAAATAGGTACTGCCGCCAAGTTGGAAGTAGGCCACTTTACCGTCCCAACGTCCCAGTCTCACCGCTGGCAAGTAACGTGCATAAGGAACATCGTATTTGAATTTATTGACCAGTGCGCGACGAACGTCAAGCTCAAGCCCTTCAATCTTCACATTTACTTCATCACGTATTATTAATCGGGCTTGAGGCACATTTTTTTCCGTAAAAATTCTGCAAATATTTTTTGACTTTTCAATGCAGGGTGTTTGTCATAAACACTATGAGTGTCAACTTTTAACTGGTCAAGGGACTCATACAAGTTCAACCAAATGTTAGGACACACTCCGCCAGCCTGTTGATAGTGTTGGTGTATATGGTGATACAGATCAATGATTTCAACGTCATCTCTTAGATCAGACTGCAACAGTGTTTTGGTGTAGTGATCCAATTGCGGCACAGTGATGTTGGCATCGTATTCAAAATAGTTGTTGCTCCATGGCAACAAAGAATTCACAAAGCTAATTTTGGCGCCGGCAAGTTCTGCTAGAATATTTACATAATAAATTAGATCTAAAATGTCCCAGTGATCATTGTGAATCTTTCTCAGTTGATTTCCGAGTTCTTCTTGCCAATGTCTTGTGATAGTTTGCCCCCCAACAATATGAATATCGCGTTCTGAGGTGAGTTTGGTATCTGTAGGGTATAGTTCTAATCCTGCTCTAAAATGATACCTTGGTATCGCGGTCCAGGCCACAATGACATGGTCCCAAGTTTGTTGCCGCAATGCCTGCGCTGTATGTAAAAATATCCAGTGGTTGTTGACTCCGTGCTGTGCTAGATTTGTCACTTGGGCTTGTTCAAAAAGTTGGTTACACCAAAGATCATCACAGGCTTTTTCGCCCGACAGCTTCCATCCAGCAGCATAGCTGCACCCATTGACAAGAACTTGTTTCATAGTGTAATTATAGCAAAGTCCAGGCCAAGAAGTCAAAAAAATAGGTGCCGTTTTACAGACACCTTAAAGAACTGTTGACTCAACAGTTCGGAGCTATCATTAAATGTGACGCATCACAGTGTTCTCGGCCAGGAGCTGCCAGTTGGGACTGACCTTGCGTAAATCCGCAATCTTCAGTGCCATACGCAGGCTCATCTCACGCAGACGATTCTTGTTATCGTCCATGAACTGTAAGATCTCTTCGCCTTGTTCGGGAGTCAAATCGTAGTCCTGGAACAAGTCGCCTTTGCGGAAGATCTGCTTGATACGCAGGAACTTGTCACGCATGGTATTGAGCGTAAGGTCAATAAAGTGACAGCGTGATTGCAAAGCTTCCAAGTGGTCTTGCAACTTCTTGGATTTGAGATTGTCAAACTTCAAGTTAGTGATGAAGATCACTGAACCTTTGAAGTCAAAGTTGTCTGGCACGCCTTCACGCCGCAACATGCTGGAATCTGAGTTCCAGTAAATTCTACGTTTCTTGCCTGAATCCAGGGCTGCTTTGAGCACGTTCAGCGCAATGTCGTCTAGAAGAATTGAGTCACAGTCGTCAAACACCAAAACGTTCTTGGGGTCTGAGTATTTGTACAGGGTGCAATACAATCCAATGGGAGTCATTGCACCTTTGATAACTTCGTAACGCATCTTCTTGCCTGAGATCTTGTCAAAGATGCCGGCTTTCTCCAGCTGGTACTCAACACCGTAGCTCTTGCCCACACCCGGTGGACCCACAACAATCATTGCACGAACATCACCACTGATAGTGGCTTTGGTCATGTCGTCAAGAATGTTGAAACGAGTTTCAATTCGTTCCATAATTTCTTCGTCAGTCTCGTGCGACACAGTCTTGGGCATTTCAATAGTATTCTTCAACACTAGCTCTCCTGATGTATATTCAATATCTGAAATATTATTAACACGGATCCTGACAACATCAAAGTCAGGACCAAACTTACCATCTGATCTTACAGTAACAAATCCGCCTTTACTGCCAGTTCTAAAACCTTTTATCAATTCAAAAGTTGCATTTTTTACAACTTGGTTGCGATACACGCCACTACGAACAAGAATTGTTGACATATTAGCTCCTTGTTGTTTTACTGTACCCATATTATATAACGGGTACAAATAATGGTCAAGAAGTTGATTCAACTGTGTCAGCGGGTGCAGATGCGCGACCCGTTTTGATAATATCAAAAAGTTTATATTTCAACAACACAGGGTCAAGTACGGCAGATCTCCAGTGGCCAAATGCTTCGGTGTGCCGTTGCACAAATCGCAACATGTCGTCGCGAAACCACAGTGGGTTTACAACAGAAATTATAAAAAGTGCAAGAAAATAGGGCAGCACCGGCAAAGTCACCGCCCAGAACATTATGAGAAATTTAACACGATCAACTGGTTTGACTTGCATAACTGCTCCTATATTTCAGCTATAATAAAGCATTGCTGATTTAAAGTCAACCCAGTGCTGGCGGAATTGGTGTTATTGTGTCGTTAATTTGGAGCAGTGGGATTTGGATTAGTGGGGCTTAGATCAGTGCCCAAATAGAAAAATTTATAGGTCCATGTCAGGGTATTGCCGGATTTTATTGGATACTTCCACGCACCAGATAGATTTTCGGTAGCACTGTAGTAATCTGTCCACTCAGTTCCGTTTAAAGATACAGGATTTTTTGCCTGTTGCTGAAGTTTGATGTACGGCTCAGACCACGTTGTGTCAGCAGTCCCGTAGTCTCCTAGGTTTGGGCGAGGCCATTCAACTTGGAAATCTTCAAGTACAACACCACACAATGAATCGCCGCCAGAAACTGCAACACTAGCCACCATTTCACGCGGTACCTCTGGGGGATCTTCTTGCCAGACCCATGTGGCCAAAATTTGGCTGGCGTCTGTGAAGCTGCCGGGCACAGTAGTTGGATGTGTTGTTGCTACAGCACCGGTATACACCACTTGACCGTCCATGGTAATTGTGACTGTCAATGGATCAGCATCGCTGTAAGCCAGTCCAAGCAAACAAAAGTTAAAATTTATCATAATTTTCTCCCAACACTATTTACCTCCAAAAGTTTTGTATCACAGGATCGTCAACTTCGTGTGGTTTTGGGGAACCATGAAAAATCAAGATACTTGTGATATTGGTAAATCTAGTACCGGTGCCTGGCGACAAATACAGTCGGTTTTTAAAGTTTACACCGCCATCTTTGGCTTGCCAACGCCAGCTGATGGCGTTGTTTGGAGGAAAATACCGCAGCAATCTCTTGTCCACTACTTCGCTTACAAAATCTTGATCACCTTGAAATTTTTGTATAGTATGAGTTAAATCTCTAGTTTTAAAGTCTTGCCAGATGTATGAAAACGCCTGAGTATCAAACCACATCACTGAACTGTTGATCCCTGTGTGACTGGCTCGCCACATGCTTCTAAAGTCCTTGGGAGCCCAGAAAAATTTTGGGTGCAGTAACGGGATCCAGTCCAACGATCCCACTATCACAATATCAAGATCAAAATACAACAGTGACCCTTTGAATAAGTCAGAATTAAACAACTGCATTTTGTACCACCAACTTTTCCTTGGACCCGACACCCCGGGCCATTCTTCAAGAACATGTTTGATCATGTGCGGTGGCACCTCTCTGCTGGCTTCAGTGTACACATGAAATCTCACTGGACGAGTTATATTTCTCATCACCATGCTGTACAATCGTTCAACATAGTTCCATGAGTATCCGGTACCGTGAATCAAACACACCACATTCACTGGGCCATCTAGATCAATTTTGGCAGGTTCAATTTGCGCAGCAAGTTTGCGTTCGTTGGCTATGATAGTTTTTTCTAGCCGACGTGCGTCTTTTTCTCGAGCTCTACGCTGACGCTCTTCGATGTTTTCTTTGACTCGTTGCTGCTCGGCTCTTAGTTGTCTTTTTTCTTCTTTGCTCATATTATGTCAATGCTGGTTTTAGTCTTGGATACCATATGGCTTGTTCTAATTCAGTTACCGAATACTCAGTGTGTGATACTTCAATCAACCATTGTTCACGATCAACTGTGTAAGGTTGCTCCAGAGCTGCCATGCCAAAACTCACCGGAAATGCCAGACTGGAATTGTCAACCACTGGGCGTGTTCCTGCGATTGCAGCTTGAATCCCAGGACCTGAATTGTGATTGACCACAGCATGATAGCCAAGGTCAAAATCAAAACTATCATATGTATTGATTAGTTTTTTGGGAGTTTGAATTTGGAGTCTAGACTCCAGCAGGCCTGGGTTGAGCTGACTTCTTGGATGCGGCCTAACAATCAACGGTCTATCAGTGTACTGACGTAATTTTTTAACTTGTTCGTTGACCCAGGCTTCGGCAGTTGTCCAACCTGTCATTTGTAGACTATGGGCATGTTGGCTACAGATTAAAATTTCGGGCCTAGCACTGGCAGGTGATTTTAAGTGTAATCCAAAATGCCGAGGTCTGTCAGGATCTAAGTTTTCCCGATGTCCGTGATATCCTGCTGCAGTGACATGGTTTACAGTAACCTTCCAGGTAACACCACGATTCAACGCCCCAATATCAATCACAATCACAGGCTTGCCTTGTTTCCTGTAGTGTTCGTAGACTTTTTGATTGTCACGCATACGCCCAAACCATAGCACTGACCAAATCACTGCTACGTCAGCTGTCATTGAATTTGGCACAATGTCGTATCCCGCCCGTTGGGCTCCGGCAAGAAACGCTCGCATTACGTCGGGCGAATTCAACGCACATTGATTTTCAAACCATGTAAGAGCTTTAGTCACTAAATAATTCCGTGAAATATACAGTAATTACCACGTTTAATCAGACTGGTTATAATCAATATGCCAGTAGAATGATTGATACTTATGTGCAAAATTGGCCCGCCGCAGTGAAGCTTTTGGCCTATGCTGAAGAGTGTCCAGTCGCTCAATTTGCGCCTAACTTAGAAGTGCGCGATCTCAACACTTCTAGTTCGGCTTTGATGGAGTTCAAACAGCATTGGGCATCAGTGCCCCGAGCCCGAGGCGATATCTCAGCTGACCCTGTGCGTAGACAACGCAAGGACTGGAACAAAGTTTTCAAATGGGATGCTATCCGTTTCAGTCACAAAGTCTATGCCATATTCCATGCAGCCAAAATCTGCACAACTCCTTGGTTAATTTGGATGGATGCCGACATGGTGTGCCACACTCCGGTATCAGAGGAGTTCCTTGACACAATGTGCCCCGAAGATCGTGACTTGTGCTTTTTGGGAAGAAAAGGCAAGTTCTCAGAATGTGGGTTATACGCCATGCATCTTGGTACCAAAGGCACCACAAGGTTCCTCAAAGAATTTCAGCGCATGTACAACGATGCCGACAATGGAATCTTCTTGCTGGATGAGTGGCACGACAGTTTTGTATTTGATGCAGTACGAAACGGCATTGATGGATTACAACAACTAAACTGGAGCGAGAATCTTGGCGACTTACGTACAAGCCCTCGCAACTCACCTGGAGAAGGTCATCCATTGATCAATTCGGCCTGGGGTGCATACCTTGACCATCTCAAAGGTGATGACCGAAAGCAGGCCGGGCACAGTCATCTTCATGACATCAAGGTGGCTCGCAGCGAAGGATATTGGCAGGGCATTAGATGACATGGACATACCTAAGTAAGAATGGCAACGACGAGTACATAAACATGTTTGCTCAGGGATCGGGCGTGACTCCTACTAGGTTAGAAACTTGGCGCTATGAGCAGAGTCAAGATCCACTGGTGTTGCGTGGGATATTAAAACATAAAATTATCAAGCAGTGCTGGGCAGATGGTCGCAAATTTCTTTATATGGACACTGGGTATTTTGGAAATCGTCCTGGCCCACTTAATCCCCATGGCTGGAAAGTCTGGCATAGAATAGTGCCCAACAACTTTCAACACGGCAACATTGTTGAAAGGCCTGCTGACCGTTGGGAACGGCTGCAAATTAAACCAAGAGATCGTAGCACAGACGGGCGTTCAATCATGCTTGCTGCACCAGATGAAAAACCTTGCCAAGTCTATGGCATAGATTTAGAAACTTGGATTGGCGAAACACTTGCCACTATAAAGCAACACACTGACCGTCCTGTGATAGTTCGTCAACGCACTAAAAACAGACAAACAAGATTGGCCAATGATTTTCAAGATGCATTGAAAGATGTCTGGGCAGTGGTTACATTTAATTCAAACGCAGCAGTTGAGGCCATACTAAGCGGAATTCCGGCATTTGTCCGGGCACCCTGTTCGGCGGCATTGCCAGTGGCCAACACAGATTTGAGCAACATAGAATCGCCATTTTTCCCCAACAATGATTTGATACAACAGTGGTGTAGGCATCTTGCCTATGGGCAGTTTCACAACACAGAACTTGCTGACGGCACTGCAAGAAGAATTTTAGAAGCGGAGTTTTTATGAAAGAACATTTAGGATGGTGGTTCCCCGAAGGAGAAACACATTTTCAACGCATGCTTGACAAAAGCGTTGGCAAAGGTGGACCAGCAAGATATCAACATCAAGTCAGAGATCGAAGTGTAACGTATTGTCAACAACGGCGCACTGCCATCGACATTGGCGCAAACGTAGGGCTGTGGGCACGTGACCTTTGCGAAAGTTTTCAACTTGTTGTTGCATTTGAACCAGTAGACATTTTTAGACAATGTCTGTTGGAAAATATCAGTTCTTGGAAGTTACACATTGAACCTTTTGCACTGGGAGATCGCAAAACCACAGCCAACATGATCATCACCGAAGACAACATGGGACACACACATGTTGATCCCAATAGTATGGGGCATGGCACAATTGAAATGCGTCGCTTGGACGACTATAACTACGACAACATTGATTATATCAAAATTGATTGTGAAGGGTTTGAATACAAAGTGCTACAGGGCGGAAAGGAAACTATTCGACGTTGTCGTCCCATAGTGGTAATTGAACAAAAACCGCATGACACTTACAGTGCCGAGTATGGTCAACATGCTGCAGTTGCATTGCTGGAATCATGGGGCATGCGAAAATTAGATCAAATCAAAGATGATTGGATCATGGGATGGTAATGAAAATACGATACTTTGCTGAAAGTTTTAAAACCAAACGTGCAAGTCACAGGCTTAGAGGTGATCTCATGGCACGAACGTTGAAGGCTCAGGGATATGATGTCACTGCATCTGGAAGTCTTGAGGGCATAGACAACGACACCGTGGTGATATTTTTAAAACTCAGCCAGCCTGAACAAATTGAATATGCAAAGAATCTAGGCGCATTGACTATCTATGATCTCTGTGACAATAAATTTGGTGAAAAACCTGAATATGCTCCTTGCTGCAAACTGGCTGACATTGTCACAGTCAACAGTGAAGCCATGGGCGAAAGTGTGTTAGCCCACACCGGGCGACGAAGTTTGGTGGTGCCAGATCCCTACGAACGTCCAGAACTATCGCCTGTGTTTGCCCCATCTGGTCCTATTAAACTACTTTGGTTTGGTGGTGGCTCAAGTCTTAAATTTTTCCCCATGGTGCCAGTCTGGCAGAAGTTGGAGCAAGAAATTGGTGACTATGAATTCACCATGGTCACTGGCAAAGCCGAACGTGTTTATAACAAACAACTTGGGCGATACAACAAGGGTGTTCACAAAGGCATAAACTTTGCTAAATTGAAATTTTTTGAATGGAACTGGGAATTGCAGGGGCAGTTATTGGCTGCCACTGACATTGTTCTTATGCCAGTTGACACCGACCACTATCGCACTGAAACCAAAAGTGCCAATCGATTGATTGACGGAGTGATGTCAGGTAAATTTGTTATAACTAGTCCACTGGACAGTTATCGTGAGTTTGATCCTTACACCTGGCAAACAGATTTTATCACAGGAATACAGTGGGCAAGAAATAATCCCAGTGAGGTGTTGGAACGTATCAAACTGGGACAGGATTACACTAGAAAAAATTACAGCCCAGAGGTAATTGCACAACGTTGGTTGGAGGTGTTCAATGGGAAGTCCTAATCATTTAATCTACTTAGAAACGGTATTGCCAAACTTCAATGGAAAAGTTTTAGAAGTTGGAGCCAACAACAACAAGTTTAGGCACAAAGGATACTTTCAAAATCTTGGAGCCGAGTACACTGGCACTGATTTAGTAGCAGGCCCTGATGTTGATGTTGCTTGTGATCTCACCAAGGACGACAACCCGTTGCCTAAAAATCATTTTGATTTGGTAATGTGTTGCAGTGTCATGGAACATGTGCCAAATCCCTGGGATATGGCCAGATGCATATCAGCACTGGTAGCACCAGGCGGCAAACTATATATCAGTGTACCATGGGTGTGGCGTTATCATGCCTACCCCGATGACTATTATAGATTTACTTTTAGTGCGATTGAGTATTTGTTTCCAAATTTCACATGGAGCAATTTTGCATATAGTACAGAACTCAGCGGCGACATACGTTGGATACAACGTGGCGAAGTTGGGCGTGATAACAAATGGGCATATAAACATGTGCGCGATGACGGACAAGTTAAAAAATACTTGCCGTACCTGATGATTGATCTGTTAGGGACAAAGAATGTTAGCTGAAATAGTATCAAGTACCACTGGAGCAGTGCGATTGCACATTGGATGTGGATCAAGAATATTTGATGAGTATATCAATATTGATGGCGACTACATGTCTGGGACACCGGGTGTAGTGATACATGATATCACTGTGCCATTCCCGCTGCCTGACAACTCAGTTGATGAAATTTTAAGTGTGCATGTGATTGAACATATCATGAGAGACCGTGTGCCGGGCATAATGCAAGAGTGGCTGCGTGTATTAAAACCTGGAGGCTTTGTGGCTGTAGAATGGCCAGACTTTTTAAAAATGTGCCAGGAAGTGGTTAAAAATCCTGACTGTTTGAATTTTGATAGTGACCGTAGATTGCAAAAACGCACAATCCTGGGTATATTTGGCGATAACCTACGATATCCAGATCCAGTAATGTGGCATAAGTGGGGATACAGCGCCGACAGTATTAGTAAACTGTTTCAAAATGTTGGATACAGTCACATTAAAATTGAAGATAACCTTCATAGCAAAACCATGAATGATAGTCGAGTAGTGGCGTATAAGTGACATGGCGGCAAAGGTTGTCAAACAGTTCCTGGGATTCAGTGGTAGTGAAATCTACCTAATGAACAAACATGGACGATTGTTTGTTAGGAAATTTAAAAACATACAAAGAAATCTTGAACGCATGCAGGCGTTACGAAACATTGTTCCAGTTGCAGAAATTTATGGCACTCAACAAGATTACCTAGACAGTGAATACATACATGGACTTGACGTGCGAAGTTGGTTGATTGATAATCCTGCTGCCAAGCTCACTGCATTTTTAACCAATGTTATTGAGAGCATTGACATTGACTGTGTTGACAAAGATTACACAGAAACCTATAAAAAACTTTTTGAACAAATTGACTTTGATTTATTTGTATTTGATCAACAACAGTTACTTGATCGTCTTCCAAAGATTTTACCTTCCGGACAGTATGTTGGAGATCTAACTTTGGAAAATATCATTGTACGTGACAACAATGAGTTTGTGTTGATTGATTGTCAAACATCGCCGTTTGATAGTTATGTGTTTGACTTGATTAAACTACGACAGGATCTGTCAAGTCAGTGGTTTTTACGCTACAAGCCTGCTATGATAGAGTTAAAACTGTCGCAGATTTATCAAGGTCTGTCACAGAGGTGGCCGATTATGGCCAATGATTATCTATTGGTTCTAAGTTTAGCACGAATAACTCGCTATTGCGAACCTGGATCTTTTGAACAAAAATTTCTACTCAAGGAGATAGATCGTTTATGGAAATAATAGTACCAGCGGCTGGGTTAAGCACCAGATTTCCCGGCATGCGTCCAAAGTATACACTGACAGATCATTCAGGTGCATTGATGATTGAACGTGCCATTGCACCTTATGTGGGCAAACACAACATAACCATTGGCATACTAAAGCAACACCATGATGAATACTCCGTCAGTCAATATGTCACTGAGCGTAATGCCAATACCAAATTTGTAATATTACCTGAGGTTACCAAAGGGCCTGCTGACACCGTTAAACAAATCATTGACACAGCTGGTATTGATCCCGCAGCACCAATACTTGTCAAAGACTGTGATAGTTTCTTTGACCACGATGATACCGATGGCAATTATGTATGTACAAGCAACATTGCCAATCATGAAGTGCTGAAAAGACTGAGTTCTAAAAGTTTTGTTAAAACTAACTCACAAGGAATAGTAACTGATATTGTTGAAAAACAAGTGGTGAGTTCTAATTTTTGTGTTGGAGGTTATAAATTTGAATCCGCAAAGCTATTCTCAGATACTTACGATTGTCTAGTAGAAACTATATCTGAAGTGTTTGTTAGTCATGTCATACAGGCCTGCCTTGGCAATGACAATGTATTTTTAAACATGCCTGTCAACAACTATGTTGATGTTGGCACTGCCGAAGATTGGTTTGCCTACAACGACCTAAGTGTTATATTCTGTGACATAGACGGCACTGTTATACATGCGCAGAGCCGTGAAAATTTTGGAGATCCTGTACAGCCACTCGTAGAGAATTGTCAATTAATTCAACACATGGTTGAGCAAGGACATCAACTTATTTTTACCACGGCTAGACCCTTTGAGCAACATTACCAGCTCACACAACAATTAACTGGAATTGGGTTTAAAAATTTCAAGTTGATCACTGGATTGATGAATGTAAAACGTGTGTTGATCAACGATTATAATCATGCCAATCCTTTTCCAAGAGCCATAGCTGTCAACGTTCCACGTGACAGTGATACTCTCAAAGACTTTCTATGATATCAGTTTTTTACATAGGTGATAACCGTCATAATCTAGATCTATCGCGTGCCAATCATCAACGATTGTTTGATGCACTGAAATCAATCGGCGATGTTAACATTTATGATTTTACTAAAGGAAGTACCTGTCGTGACAAATGCCCGTTTAACGAAGGCGGTGAAGACAATCAATTACAAAGAGGTGCATCGGGGTCAGTACAAGTTTGGGATTTTGTAACCAGTGTTGATAAGTTACAAGATCCGTTTGTAATTAAAATGCGCAGTGATGTCTGGTTGGCTGATTCATGTGTTGATGTAATTGTATCGCATGTCAGCGACATAGTCAAGGGCACCACGGATATTGCGTTCTTTGGCTGTGATGTTGTCAACGACAATCAAGGCATTGAACATCAAGCAATTAAAATTACTAGATCAGATCCAGCTAGAATACAAGATTTTATTATAGCTGCACGTCGTAGTTGTTTGCCAAGTTCGCAGAAAGTGATTGAAGATTTAAAATTGCTAGACTACAACAAACGAGTAAGTGGAAACAAAACATTTAGGGTGTTGGTAGAGCCAGATGTTCAGGCATATACTGTGTTGTGCCATCTTTGGTTGATACGTAAAACATACCATTGGCAACCAACAGACAGCGAAGTCTTTCATGATTTTTTACAATCCTATGTACAACGATCTGGTCGAGAAATGTTTGATCCAGCACTGTCGTGGTGGAAGACGCACTATCGTCCAAGCATTGGAGTATTTTACACTGGGCATAGACGATTTCCCGAAGTTGGTATGCCCAATCATCAACAGTTGATAGAGAGATTAAAACAACTATTGCCTGTCAACGTTTATGATTTTTCTAGGCCACTTAACTCCCGAAGTCCATGCCCGTTTGATGAGAGTGGCGCAAATCAAGTTTGGGATTACATGGAATCGTCTGAAAAAATTCATGATGAATACATTATCAAACTGCGCACCGATCTTTGGTTTACCCCATCCAGCATTGATTGCGTTATTGATGGTATGCAACGAATAATCAACGGCACGGTGGATGCGGAATTTTATGGTAGCAACTGGGCAGAATACCTTGGGCATGAGCGTAGTAGGTTCTCCATGCAAGATCATCGCACTGTGCAAGATTTTGCCATCTCTGCAAGAAAATCAGCACTGCGCAACAAACAATTAGTGTACAATGCTCTCAGCAATTGTAAATCAAGCAAGAGAGAATGTGGCACAAAAGTTTTTAAATCCATTACCTATCCAACTATCACTGGCAACAATGTTATGTGTCAACTTTACCTTGTTAGAAAGCAATACGACGTTGTGGATCCTTGGCAAGTGGGCTATGACTACATTGCCAGTTACCCCAAACAATGGGAAATGCCCAACGCACTACCATGGTATATGCACACCAAACCAAATGACTAAACCAAAACTAATATTATTTCAAGTTCCTTACCAAAGTGAAAGCTTGTTTCACAGCACTTGGTTCGCACCAATCATTGACAAGTATTTTTCAGTTGAGCATTATAAACAGGGTCAGCATTACCCTGCCAACGCAGTGTTTGTCATGGGCTGCAATGGATATCTTGACAGCGAGCGTAGAAAGCATTTTGAGAATCGCCGAGTAATAGTGGATTCGTTATGGGAAAGCAACACAGGCAAATGGGCAGGATGTTTTCACAACAGCAATCACAATCATTTAATCTTCTACGGAAATCAAAAAAATGCCCAAGATCCTCGATTGCAATTTGTGCCAAACTGGTTTTGGTACAACGAAAGTCTGTGGTATAGACATCGAGGATATCATGGCATGACGTTTGATCGCACATACAACAAAAAGTTTTTGATGCCACTAGGCAAAAGCCGTGGGTGGCGCACTGACTTGATCAACGCCATGGGCTCAAGACTAGATGATGCGTTTTGGAGTTACACCGCCGAAGGACAATTATTGCCCGGTACCAAGACTGCAAAAAAACTAGATCATCGTTGGATCAACCCTGCATGGTTCAACCAAACATGTTTCAGTGTTGCTGCAGAAAGTTTCAGAGAGCCTGCCAGTGCAGTGACATTTCTCACTGAGAAAACCTATAAGGTCATAGCTGGTCAGCATCCTTTTATGATCTACGGAGCATCGGGCGCACTGGATCTGCTGCGAGAACAAGGATTTGAAACCTTTGATAATTTGTTTGATGAGTCCTACGATACATCTGCAGACTTTGAAACCAAAATAAAAATTATCTGTAGCAACATTGACAAGTTTGAAAAACGTCCACATGACACTGTGACCTTGGAGAAAATTTCCCACAACTTCAATAGATTTTACAATCGTGATGTTGTAGAACAAGGCATTTACCGTGACATAATAAAGCCAATCCAGGAGTGGATATAATGTTTAGCTGGTACTATTGGCAAAGTGTTGAAAAGGGACGTCAGTATCAGGAAAGAAAAAAAGGCTGGGCTGGCAACGACGTAAAAAAATACAAGAACTATATCAAGGACTTGGTAGCACTTTATCAGGCCAATACAATGCTTGACTACGGCTCAGGGCGCGGCGAACAGTACTCAATACCAGTGCCTTATCCCACAGAAACAGCAGGCGTTTACACTGATCCAATGACGTTTGATCAGTATGTGAACATACAACAAGTCACACTGTATGATCCTTGTGTCACAGGAATTGACACGCTGCCAAGTTCAACACCAAAGTTTGATTGTGTTATCTGCACTCAAGTCCTGGGAAGTATTCCTGATGCTGATGTGCCAGTGGTGATTCAATCACTGGCACACTACTCAGACAAGTTTTGCTTTGTCAGTCTACTAGATCCAGATCAGTTTGATGTCAAAATAGGTAAAACTGAAATTTATGATCCTGAATACTTCAAGGTCACTAGAACCAAGCAGTGGTATTTTGACATGTTCCAACAACACTGGCGTGGCTCCCGACGGCGCCGTGGTGCCCACTGTTATCTTTTTTTTAGAGCAGGGCAGGCATATAACGCTGCATGGATCAAACAAGATCTTGCTGCGGGTAATCTTTTAAAGCTAGGTTAGGTAGGGAAGAAATTTGTTAAACACCAAGCCCTGGCGAGCTTCTTCGTCGCTCCAGTGAGCAGCAGCCAAATCATTGATCCATTGTGTTCGATCTTTGAAACTTGGGGCATTCACAGCAGTGTAGTCGTGATCACTGACATCCCAACACACACTGCTACTGTCATTCACAATCAAGGGAATTCCTTGTAAAATTGCAGCAACTCCACTTGAACTATTGAAAACGCAGGCCGCTTTGGCGTTTGTCAAGTTATCTTGCAGTGAGGTATGTTTGCTGTCAACAAGTGTTGCTCCGGCAAGACTGTTCAATGGTGAGAGATCAATGTGTTTACCTGGATGCGGTCTAATTAAAATTGGAAGATCGCTGTGTTTTCTAACTTCAGTATAGGTACTAAACGCCCACTCAATAGGGTTGAGTCCTTTCATTGACCAGCCACCATCTCGCTGCATCAAAAACAGAATATACCCGTTGTTTTGCTGCCAAGGCATCATGCTCATGTGCAAATCTTGCTGAATCATTTGCCAGCGAACACTGTCACTGTTTTTATTGGCATACTGAGATGTGTCATAGAATACGCCGTTAAGGCTGTACCTTAGGTATTTTCCTTCAGCATCGTGAAATTTAAAAGTACTACCATCAATGGCCATGACATGACGATTGTTTCTTTTTTGATCCTTGACCACAGCTGATCTCAGTCTGATATTTGGTGTGTGTTGCAGTGGGCTTGGCCACCCCAGTATGACAGCAAGTTTAGCGGGGACTAATTCAGTTTTTGTTTGAAACATCACACGAGCACCACTGCGGCGGCAGCCTTCACCAAATGCCTCTAAGACATCCTTTTTTCTGCCGGCTATCTTCTGTAGGCTGCTGAGATAAACTACAACATCAATTGTCATTTAGTATACGCCAGGCAGTGCCATCTCTCATTTCAAGCTCACTGAATTGACAGTAGGCAAGATTTGCTGCCCACTCTTCAACTTCGTCAAGTGTGGGAATATAAGGTTTTTCAACGTCATTTATTGTGGTACTACACACTGGTGCAGCAGCACTGGGCCCTAGTACAATTGCTGGCTTACCGTGTAAGATTGCCTCAACTGCTGCGATGCTGGAAAAAGTCACCAAGCAATGTACATCTCGCTCCAGGGCCATTTCCATGGTGTCAGTGCTTTGTCGCACACTGCGACTCTGCTTGTCGCGTACAATAATTTCACGGTCGGTGAACAATCGTAGATTGGTCATGGTTTCTTCTAACCACTGTTCAAGATCTATATTATAACACATCAAGAGTTTTTGACTTGGTGGAGCCAAAAGAATATTGCGCCCAGGCCTAATTTTTCTAGCAGTCCAGCCCGTGGCAGCAAGACGATCTCTTGGCCTGTGCTTGACTTCGCCAAAGTATTGCATGTTGTTTTTTGTGATACGATGATAGACTTTTTTACGACCGTTGCCAAAATATCCAGTGTCAATGTAGTAGAAATCTCTTCCTGCTGCCTGACACGCCACCATGTGTTTACGTTTGGTTACTCCACGTAGCACCACTGCTGATTTATCTCCACTGACTTTGTCCCAGACAGATATTTGCCCGCCTGATCCCATGATAAAACTTTTCAAAAAAGGATCGTAATTTTGACCCTTGGATTCAAGTTTGCTGCTGCCTTCATCAACAGTATCTGCTTCGACTGCAACTAGTACATTGTTAGTCAAGCTCTCAACTCCCTGGTTAATTTTTTCTGCTGTTACTGAATGATATTCGCGGCCAGGATCAACTCTGTAAGTTAAAATATCATTGAACACAGATTTCACAGCTGGCGGTACATTGTCATATAGTCCTGGTTGTGGTATTGGTTGTATGCTGCGTTGCCAGCTGTGATAATATTCGTTCCAATACCAGCCATATTCACAGTGACGATAATTTTCAAACCAAGGACCACCTTCGGTGTAATGTATGGCTTTGGGTTTGCCATCATCGGGTTCGTGATACCAGTTTACAAGCCAGTTCCATTCGGGTTCTAAATTTCCTGTTTCCTCATCAGACAACCAACTGAATCTATGTAGGTAAGCTGGAGTTTGTTTGTTGACCATATCAGCAGTGAGTTTTTGATTTGACTCGTGGCCACAATTGTATAAAACCAAACTACTCCAGTTTTTTCTTGGATACAGGTGTTGTTTCTTACCATCCATTTTGGTTTTTTTGGATGGTTTATACTTGTGTTGCACCACATGAACTGCTTTGGCGGGATCCATGTATTGAAATAACTCGCGTACATCACCTGTAAAAACAAAGTCACAGTCAACAAATACTGCATAGCCTTTGTAGTCACAGAGATGTGGCACTAAGAATCTAGTCAAGCTAAATTCTGTGCTGGCCTGTGCATCTGGTTCTCGTGTGTATAATTTTTGATCTCTTAATTCTTGCTGTTTGAGAAAAATTATTTCAACTGGTATAGTGGAATTCTTCAGTATGCTGTAACGGCATACTTCAGCGGCTTCAGGCTCACGACTATCCCAGCCAATAAAAATTTTGAACATTAATGGGTGCTTTCGATGGTATAACTGCGCGGATATTTATCCGCTGATTTTTCAGCTGTTAAGATAATCCAACCGTTGGCAAAAATTTAAAAAGTCAGCTGTGTTTTGCTGATCTAGTTTTTTGAGTACTGCTATGTTGTGATCAAATCTACTGGATAGTAGCTGTGATACCTGCTCAGGTCCGCCAAGAGATTTTATCCTTTCCACACATTGATTTAAGATTTCAAACACTCTCTGGAATCTTAATTCTTGTGATGGTATGCTGTCGTAGTCATGATTTTCTAACCAATCATCAAACAAGTCAAATCCTGCTGCTCTGACATGCTTGACCATGCCGGGCACAGCCAACCATAGCGGAATTTGTCTCCACCCAAAACTTTTAAAAGTTTTTTCAGTGACAAACATTGACCCCCAACAATGGTCACCTACATCATCTTGGATACTGGTTTCTGCAATCAAGTTAACCACGCACTGCAGTATTCCACCTGTTGGGAATCCATCAAACCCATGGAGTGTGGATATAGTATCCAATAACAAAGGTGCATCTCTTTGAATTACTGGATCATATTCAAATTTGTCTAGATATGATCTGTAACTTATTCGATAGTCATCGGATGAGTAGTTGTCTAAGATTGTTTTTGCAATTTTTCTTCTACTGGGACTGTCTCTTCTTAACAGGCATACAAAGTAGCGATCTCGTTGACATGCTGCCCAATTGTACTCAGCGAGCACACTGGCAAAGTTTGCCATGTAGTAGGGAAGCATTGTTATATTGGAATGATCTACCTTGTTAAAAACAGTACCAATCCAAAAACATCTACGTTCGTCAAACCATGTTTGTGTTTTTAACGCTGCAACGGCCAGCAGATACTCTTGATAGTCTTGCCCTTCCATTAGACTTGACAGTACTATATTTTTGGTTTCAAGATCTTCTTGGGTAATCATGCCAATCTTTAAACATGTATCTATATCCTGTATGATATTACCAGCACGTAGTTCTGCAGGACGATACATTTTAAAAGCTATCCACACATGATTGTTTTTGAGTGACGCTATAAATTTAAGCATTATCCAACCGTGACATCTTCCATTCCGGCAGTGCGTAATCTAACCACATGCCCGGCCATCCATTGTTTGGAATCAAGACCTTTCATGATACCCAACCACTTGTTGCGCAACAAAGCAACTTCATTGATGATGGTTTCAAAGTCAATGACTTCGTCCTCACCGTCAACGTATTTTTCAGCGTCTCTTGAAGTGAGAACTCGTGCATAGGCTTCAAGATACTTTTGAAAATGTCTACGTCTAATTTTGCGCAGTTGAATATTGAGATAGTTCAGTACCGCTTCAATCTCTTGAAGTTGATTAAAGCGATGTTCGGTAATACCCGGCAAGGCAGTGATATTTTTTTCAACGATACCACTGAGCCGAACATCTGCTTTGGCGGCTACAAGATCTGATTCATAGTGAGCTATAAAGTCAGGTATTGCACCAAGATCGGAAACTATGCGGCTATACCACATCAGTGTTCTTCTTCATCCTCGTCTTCATAATATTCCTCGTCAGCATCTTCTTCATCTTCAAGATAACTGTTGAGGGCACGTTTTATGTCGCTGTCAGTTTTGAATGCTGATTTGATATCATCAGCACCTATGTCGTTGTCAATCAACACGCTGACCAATGTATCAGCGGCATCTTCGCGATCTATTTCATTAATGTAGCGTTTGAGCTCTTGCCAAATTTCACGTGCTATGTCTGGGCCTTGCATTTTATTCCTCCACGGTTGTGTCAATGATACTTAGTTCTTGTTTTTGATTTTTGAAGTCTTTCATGACTTGATCTAGACTACCGCCTTCGTTTGACTCCCATGCTTTGCGAAACTGTTTGATGATTTCACCATCAGTGGTAGTAAAGGCCAGTCTATTGCCATCCTTCTTCAGTATCCCTTTCTTTTCTGCCAAGTCCACAAGACCTGAATAGGGATTCATACCTGTTTCGTAAGGAATCTTAACCTGCACACCTTCAAACGGTTTGGAATAACGTGTCTTCATTACTTTGCATGCAGCGCGAATACCCATGACGTCAGAAATTTTGTTGCCATCTTCATCTTCTTTGAGCTTGAGCTTTTTCATGGCAATCACAATGCTTGATGCATATATGAAACCTTGTCCTCCAGAAATCTTGTCATCTGGATCAAACATGTCTTGCGATGCATAGGTGTGATTGGTACAAACTAACCCCACGTTGTAACTACCAAACATGTTGACACAGTTACGTACCAATGCAGTGAGTGCTTTGGGTTTGCGACCCAAGTCACCTTTCATTTCACCTGCATCAAATTGATTGACATCGGTTGGTGTAAGCAACATACCCAAGGAGTCAATTACAAACATTACCTTGGGACGCTCGCCATCCGGCAGTGCTTTGTAATCACTCATGAATGTTGAAATAGTCTTGGCAACATCATCAATCATGGCCATTGACAATTTTAATAATTTTGCATCACTGGTATCAACCCCCAGGGCATGTAACCATGCCTCGTCAAGCGCATTTTCACTGTCAATCAGCACAACAAATATACCTTGTTCCTGTGCGTTCTTGATGATGTTGCCTGAACAAAAATAACTTTTGCCTGCGCCTGATTCACCAGCAAACACAGTGACTTTGCCCAGGGGAACACCACGGTGGAAATCTCCTGATATTAGATAGTTGAGCGCATAGTTGCCTGTGCTAATCCAATCAGTGGGATCATTGAATCCTATTGACAGGCCGTCAATGCTTTTGGTTATTTCCTTGCGGAACTTTGAAACGTCAAATGGTTTAGCCATAGATATGTCCTTTGTATAAAAAATATAATAGCATGATTTTAGGGCAAAGTAAAGTAATCTTGATAAGAAATGTTTCTTAGTTGGTCCTGCGTGTGTATGTAGTCAAAAATTGCATTGGTGTTGTGATCGGCAACTGCAACGTAGCTCAAAAGTCTAACCAATCGTTGATCTAGTCCTCGTTCAAACATTTTTCTTGCGGCAGTGGTAAACAGATTGATATGTTTGATATCAAGTTCGCTGGGTGTGTGCAGTATGCCCCAGCTGTGATCTAGTTTATTGGCAGCGACCCAAGAAAGAATATTTGGAAAGTCTCCAATGTTGAGTGCATTGAGCGTGGTCCATAGATTCAACTCAACTGGCATGGTTTGATATTCTTTTATGTTTTTTGTAAAGTCTTGCCAACGAATTGGCCAACGCACATAATCGTGTACGTGATCAGTGCCATCAAAACTCACAGTCACAGTTACCTGCACTCCACGATCGACCAACGGAATCAACTCAGTCATGACCCTTGATCCATTGGTGTTCAATCTAACACTTTGAATGTTGTCTGGTAGGTTTGCCAACAGATGCCGATAAGCAGGACTGTGACTGGGTTCTCCACCATTGATATCTAAATGCACAATTCTATCTACTGGTAACTTCCAAAAACTGTTGGCATTGTTGTATCGCACATAGCCCCGACCATGCAAACTACCTATTTTTGTACTGAGGTCTGCATTGCAGAATTGACAGGCACTGTTGCAGACGTTGTCAAGAATACCGCCAACAATCAAGTAGTCTGGTTGAGTTTGTTTTTCATGGAACTTGATGGTGTTCATTCTAATACTGGTTCCGGAAATTTTTTCAGTCTCACGGCAGCGTTGACACTCCATGGGCCATTTTTGTGTTTTGATTTTTTTCAACCAAGCACTGGAATCCATGGCCTCCAGTGAGTCAAATTCAGGAGCACCAACCATGTGACCACAACGACTCACCGAGCCAGTGGGATTGAAGCGTACAAAATGATTGAGTCTAGGGCAGTCCACGTACCAGTTCCACAAGGTTCATGCTTTTGCCAAACACCATTTCAAACAGTGATGTATGTTGGTCTCTTACAATGGCCACTAGCTCAGGGTAGGTAACTGTCTGTCCCACAAGGTCAGTTAATATTTGATCAAGATAGTGATACAATCTCATATGGTTCCAGTCTAGCGATTCAAATTCACGTATAAATTCTTCACTGGCTGGCAGTATGCCAGCATCACTGTGTCTTGCGGTTATTTTGGCAATGTCATCCATGTGCCTGATTTCTATTTTTGTATCTGGGTGCATATATCTTGCCAGATTAATTATCCAAAAAAACTGTGGCGCAAAGTGGCGATTGAGAAAAGGATACTCTCTCACAAACCACAAAGCAGTTTTTAAATCTAGATCGGAGTTGTGTTGAACAAACGTATTGACACCACTTACAAAGCGTTGATGAGCATCTCGCACATACACACGAATTGGTGTGGCAATGCTTTCAATGTCGTAGTCACGTATGATTTCCCAACCGTTTTCTTCTACAGATTCATTGATGCTGCTTGATCCGTTTTTGAAAATTGGATAAACGCATAGCTGTGAGGAGCATCGCACTACCTCACAGCTATCTGGAAATATTACATTGTCCAGTTGTGAAAACATCAGGCTGTTTTCTGTCGAGCCCTAATCATTGCCAAAATGTCTTCGGCTTTGTTTGAAGATGCTGCTGCCTTGACTGGTGCTGCAGCAATTGCCTCGGCTACTTCAATGGGATCGTCTTCTTCCAAGGCCACTGCTTTGGCAGGGCTAGGTTTGGCCACTGGTGCTGGAGCAAATTCTTCAGTGTCTGCTGCTGAACCTGCAGGTGCTGCTGAGCCAGCAGGACGATAGTATTGTCCCCAACGTTCCATGTCAAACGGTTGACCATCAACTGATGCTTCAAACATTGCTTTGATGACTCGGAGTTCCACCTCACCAGGTTTCTTTGGCAAGAAGCCAGCAAGATCATACAAGCCATGCTTTTCAATTGCCTCAGCTTCGTCGGCTGTGAGAGCAGACTCTTTACGTGACCACTTTGAAGTGTTGTAGTCAGCATAACCACCTTTGGTAGTTTTTGTCACACGGAAGTCAAGACCGGCTGCGTAGTCAGTTGGCATCTCAGTGAGATCTGGATCCATCAACGCTGACTTGATCAGTGTGAAGATCTGAGGACCAATGATGAAACGACGGATTGGGTTCTCTGGGGTCTTGTCGTCGGAGAGAGGATTCTCACGCACAAAGCCTTGGAAAATATAACTGCGTTTCTTCCAATACTTGCGACCCATTTCTTCCAGTGCCTTGTCTTTGAACCAATTACGTACTTCGGCTAGAACTGGGCAGGCTTCTCCCCACATTTCTACGCATGGTACTTGTACGTAAGTCATCTTTGACTCGGATTCGCCTTTGATGCCATTGAATGGCAAACGAATCATTGCACGTTCTACCCAGAAGAATGTGTTCTTTGAGTTACCGTCAGGTAAGAAGCGCAGGTTTGCACTTGATCCTTCGGGCATGTTCCAGTGTGGGTAAATTGCGTTGTCGCCGCCTTGGGATTGACCGCCTTTGTTCGACTCTGCGGCTGCGAGTCGTGCGCGGATTTCTGCTAATGAGGCCATAAAGTTTTCTCCTATAAATGCCTAAGTGTGCCTAATATGTCTTGCGACATGATGCCTATACACGTCAATGAAAAAGCGCATACACACGGAGTATATGCGCTTTTTGCCTCTGTGTCAAGACTATTTAGCTATTAAGGTAAGATACAATTGATTTGATTCGCTCTATTTCTTCAAACTTGTAGTCAGGCAACGACTGAGTAGACACTCCAATCTTGGCTGGAGCAGGTGCAGATTTATCTGAGGACGATTGATTTTTTACCGCATTGGGAGATATGTAAGCAGGATTCATTTTAGCACCAACTTCTTTGGGGTCTGTGATTTCAAAGTCATCTTCTTCGGTAACTTTGGGAAACTCCGACATTTCCTGTGTGGGCTGTGGTTGCTGTACTGGAGGTTGTGCAGGTGGCTGTTGATCTGCTGATGGTTGTGCAGGTGGCTGTGTTTGTTGCACCGCAGGTTCTGGCAACTCAATACCCAACTTTTGCATGTACTTGGCAATGACTGGTCTTGCATCGGCTCTGGGATCGCGCAAGGCTAACACACTCAACTCGTCGAACATTGAATCATCACCAAACACGTCATACAATTGCTCAGTGACATCCAATGCATCGGCACCAACAGGTAATTCGTCAGCCATCAAGTCTTGTAGTTGCTGCAACATCTGTGGGGTGTCAGGAACTGCCCATGTGCCTTCGGTTAGACGTCCGGCCCATTCGGTAAACTCACTGAGTTCACGCATTTCGTTTCGTTGATTCTGTAGTTTTGCCAGCACAGGCAATGCTGACTCAATTCTTTGATCCAAGGTCTGTTCAATGAACATGGTTTTTAAATCTTCCACCATCATCTCGGTGTCACTGGTATGCATGGGATTCCAGGACTCAAAGTATCGGTTATATCCACGCGAGTTGCCAAGATGCTTGATATCACGGCGAATGGTTTCGTAGTAGGTGTTGGCCTGTTCAATTAAAACAGCAGCTTCGCCTTCAAACAGTTTGCCTGTGTGCGCTCGACGAAAACGACTCAACACATTGAGTTCGTTGATCATTTCTACTATGTGTACGCCACGAAGGTCATAGGGATTACCACCATGACGAATATGTTCAAGCATGGCACGACCGCCGGCCAAGTTACGGAAAGGCAAACGAAATCTTTCACCGTCGGCAGTTTCAATAAAAACTTTGTCTATGTGGCGAAAACGTTTGTCATTCTCACCTAGTTTTTGTGTGTGATGTATGACCATGCGGGCTTGGTCAGCTGGCCCGGTCCATGAAATTCTAGCGTTGCCTTGCAGACTTTCAAACAAACTCTCAGCTAGACCACGGCGCATTGACGCTATGTGGTGCTTGAGCTGATTCATGTTGTAGGCTCTAAAATCTCGTTGATTCCAGTTGGCCCAGGGTTTCATATCTTGCAGAAATTCAAACCAGTGGTCACGATCTTCGGGCTCCATGGTTCTGCCCTTTTCGTCACCAAAAAACATTGTAAGATCACCATCATCGCCCAGCAACATCACCACTGTACCATAGTTTTTTCCCGAAGGTGCAATGTAATCAAATTTCACCATGTCTGCTTCGGTGGGATCAATGACATTCTTGCCTTGAGAGTTGGATTCTTCAGGATCAAATCCTCGAGAAACCAGCATATCATATAGTTTACGTGATGTAGTATTCTTTGCCATAGTTTTATATTTAGCGAGACACTGAGATAAAGGGCATGGGTTCAATCAAGGAATCACCGTGATCCCTGATCTGACTGTCTAGCTCGGTGTGAAATGACTGCAGCAGCTGAAGCATGCGAGTGATCACAATAGTTGCCATTACTAGATCATCAGTTTCGCCCAGTTTTGCAGCATAGGCAGTGCCTGACGCAACAAAGGTTTTGAGCTCACTGACTAGAGCACGACTGTTGATGGTCATACGGCCAGACTCAATAAGATTTTTGAGTTTGGCACAGGCAGCAATTTTTGTTTTGTTTGTGGTGTTGAAGCCTTTGCGGAATCTACGATTGCCGGCATCTCTGGTATCACTAAGGAAATATCCCTTGATACGATCTTCGCCCCATTCAGCGATGCTGATCAAAGCTGCTTCGCCAATTGTGTTGTTTTCAATGGAATAATAAATGCTCTTGTCGTCTAGAGTGATATCGTAGATGTGCTGAACAATGTCACTGAGTATTCTAATCTGTGTGGGAATGTCGCTTTGGTTGTGCCGCCATTCTGCAACCTGTATGGTGGTGTTGGCTTCAAACACTTGAATAGCAGCAGGATCACCACCTGTGCCCAGGCTGGGGTCAAGTGCTATCACATATATACGATTGCGTTCGGGTTTTTTATACCAACGCACCTGGCCAGTTTTGTACAGGGGTTCGCGCCCTTCTAGATCCAACAGTTTGATTGGGGCAATCAGAGTTTCATCATTGATGATGAATTCGCATTCCATCTCTCGACGAAAACGTTCTTCGCCCAGTGCCGCTCGTTGCTGTGCTGCCCACTTGTCATCTCTGTCAGGATGTTCTTGCCATTTTGCTCTAAACGCTTTGAATCCATTGATACCCATGGGAGTGGGGTTGCCATATTCATCTTCGCACTTGTTGGCACCTTTCCACAGATACGCAAACTGATCTTCGTCTGAGTTGGGAGTTGACGTGATAATAGCTTTACCACCAGTGGCTAGTGTGGGGCTGATACTAGTCCAGAACTCTTTGGCTATGGTGGGACGCACAAATGCAAATTCGTCAGCATACAGCAGGGATATACTCATACCACGACCAGTGTTTTCTGTTGTGGTTTGCGATGCTATGCGTGATCCGTTGTCAAAGTCAATGGATCCTTTGTTGTAGCTCACTACCCCGGCTCGGATATGATCTTGGCAAGACTCATACCCATAGCGAACACGCTGCATGATTTCCTGTGCGCCCAGATACTTGTGTGCTGCTACTAGAATAGTTGAATCAGGAATAAACATTGCATACCAGAGCAAGTATCCAGCAGCCACAGTTGACTTGCCAGTTTGTCTGGGCAGCATTGATATTGAAAAACGATTGTTGTGGTACGTGTCAATCAGTCTGAATTGGTATTCAAACGGATGCAGCAACATCCTACCACGTGTGGGGTGCTGTATGAAAAAGAAGTTGTCTAAGAAATAGGCCGGACCAGTTACTGGATCAGCACAGCGAGCAAAGTCCTCTAGCTGTTGATCAGTGTAAAGTGTAGGCGTGTGCGCCTTTTTGACCAGTGCTGATTCTAATGTGCTCATATGAGCTATTTACTGTTGATCAGTTGGCGGATCTACATTTGGCACGTTTGGTGTTGATTAATTAACGAGGGTAGCCAGCAAATGATTTCACCGGACTTTGTGTCAACACAGATGCAGGTTCCAGACTGTTGGGTGTGCTGACTTGTATTTTTTTAACAGGCAAGCCGGCCATTGTCAAGGCCCGATCAATCACTGGTTCAACTGTGGCATCAAATCCAGCAACCACTGCTTCTTCTCCAAACGCTGCCTTTGGCGACCAGTCTGGCATGAATGGAATTGGTTCTGCGCCGGCATCACTTCTGGCACGAGCCATGGCCACACCCAGGCGATATATCAGATATGGATCGTTGGATTGCACTCCTGGCAATATAAACACATGGTTCATGGGATCTGCTTGCTCCGGGGGCAATGAAGCCTGCTCGGTGATGAATTCACGGGCTCTCATCTGGCGTAGCCTTTAAACGATTTGACAGGGCTTACTTTGTTTGTTGTTTCTAGTTCCATGCTGCGCATATCTCCGCGATTGAGATCTTTGTAGGCTGCGCCCACGGCTTTGTAGGCTTTTTTCAGCATGTCTTGTTCTTGCCGAGTGTAGGGATGTGCAGTGCGATCATTGCCTACCCAACTCTGCCCATGAATTTCTGGAACAAATGTTCCATCAGTTGCAGCCGCAGCCATCATCACTCGATTCAAGGTGTAGGTGCTGTCGGTCCTTGTTGGATCCCAGAATGTGTTTGACCCTCGCGTGGCTTGTTGCATTCGACGAGTGGGGGTGCCACGGGTCTCACTGATGAACTCTTCAGCTCTCATATCAAGGTGTATAGGGTTGTCTAATTCCACCTTGAACAGCACTGGTGCCCGAACTGGCAGTGCCTAGTTCTTGTATTGTGGCATTGCCAAGGGCGATGGTCACGTAGTTTCCAACACCCACAAACGCATCGTATCTACTGTTGGCCGGAATAACAATGGCATTGCTGTAGATAGTGTCGGAGGTAATATTACCATTGGCCACATTGCCAAAATTCACTTGCAAGGTAACACTGTTGGTACCGGTGTCAACTCTGACTTTGTCAGTGTACCACACTACATTTGTGATGGCACCTGAATAAACATTGGCTTGGCTTGACATTATGATCTACCCTTTAATAATTTGCTCACAGGCGTGGATGACCAAATTTGGCATTGCCATTGCGCTGAATCACCGGCTCCACATTCATAGCT
>Ga0181348_1000019_pt1 | contig 45646 bp, 27 predicted proteins | sample Su13VDMM110DN_FD_130092 | JGI IMG/M metagenome (GOLD analysis project Ga0181348, IMG submission 130092) | Freshwater viral communities from Lake Michigan, USA - Su13.VD.MM110.D.N | ecosystem: Environmental > Aquatic > Freshwater > Lake | place: USA: Michigan | collected 2013-07-16
AGAATTGGTACCCACCCCAAGTTGCAGGATTCAGTACTGTCATATAATCTTCAAGTACTAATCCATCGTTAAATTCTTGTGGTTCTGCAAATATGTAAGCCGAGAACGGTATATTAGTTGGTGTTGGTGTTTGAGTATTTGTTGGTGTATTGGTATTTGTTGGTGTATTAGTAGGTGTTTCTGTATTAGTTGGAGTTGGAGTGTTTGTTGGAGTTTCGGTATTTGTTGGAGTTTGTGTTGGAGTTTCGGTATTTGTTGGAGTTTGTGTTGGTGTCTCGGTATTTGTAGGAGTTGGCGTACTTGTTGGAGTCTCAGTATTTGTAGGTGTTGGCGTACTTGTTGGAGTCTCAGTATTTGTAGGTGTTGGCGTGTTTGTAGGTGTTTCTGTATTTGTAGGAGTTGGAGTATTAGTCGGAGTTTCCGTATTAGTCGGTGTATTTGTTGGAGTCTCAGTATTTGTAGGAGTTTGTGTTGGAGTAGGTGTCTCAGTATTAGTAGGCGTCTGAGTCGGAGTTTCTGTATTTGTAGGAGTTGGAGTATTAGTCGGAGTTTCCGTATTAGTCGGTGTATTTGTTGGAGTCTCAGTATTTGTAGGAGTTGGCGTATTAGTCGGAGTTTCTGTATTTGTTGGAGTTGGCGTATTAGTCGGAGTTTCCGTATTAGTCGGCGTATTAGTTGGAGTTTCTGTATTAGTTGGAGTCGGCGTATTAGTTGGAGTTTCTGTATTTGTTGGAGTTGGCGTATTAGTCGGAGTTTCTGTATTAGTTGGCGTGTTTGTTGGCGTCTCAGTATTAGTCGGAGTCGGAGTATTAGTCGGAGTTTCTGTATTTGTAGGTGTTGGAGTGTTTGTAGGCGTCTCAGTATTAGTCGGAGTATTAGTCGGAGTTTCTGTATTAGTCGGAGTCGGAGTATTCGTTGGAGTTTCTGTATTTGTAGGTGTCGGCGTATTAGTCGGAGTTTCTGTATTAGTTGGCGTCGGTGTATTAGTCGGAGTTTCCGTATTAGTTGGCGTTGGCGTGTTTGTAGGTGTTTCCGTATTTGTAGGTGTTGGCGTGTTTGTAGGCGTGTTTGTTGGCGTCTCAGTATTAGTTGGAGTCGGTGTATTAGTCGGAGTTTCCGTATTAGTTGGAGTTGGAGTGTTTGTTGAAGTTTCAGTATTTGTAGGAGTATTAGTAGGTGTTTGTGTTTGAGTTGTTGTGGTCGTTGGTGTTGGAGTAGGTGTTAACCCTGAAGTAGATGTAGGAGTTGGAGTATTAGTATTAGTTGGCGTAGCAGTTTGACTCGGAGTTTGAGTTGTTGTGGTTGTTGGTGTTGGAGTTGTTGTGGTTGTTGGCGCAGTAGGTGTGTTTGTTGGTGTTTGTGTTGGAGTTGTAGTATTAGTTGGAGTTGGTGTCGGAGTACCACATTCAATTGTTAAAATAACCCCATCTAATAGATTATTACGGGTAACCGCAGAATAATATATTATATCATCTAAATAGACATTAAATGGGCCGATTGAATTTGAATTTGGTGTTAACTTAACAATATACTGAGAACATCCGGCAACCGACAATTGTTGTTCGATTTCAGAGGTACACCCAGGAGCGTCATTGGTAACAAGAATAGAATATATTGACATCCGATGTTTTTATTAAATAAATACCACAACAATTCTATTTCAGTTGTAATTAAAGTAAAAATGAAAATTTTATTATTAAGGTTTATAATTATTGTTCTGTAATCGTAATATTAACAATACATGATACCAAGTTAATAGTGATTTCAAACGCACAACCAAAAGTACAATCAAGTAATTTAAAAACCTCACAATCATTATCATCTACTAACAATAACATAATTTCCGGAGCGGTATTAAATATTGTAGGTATCACAGTATTATAGTCAACTGTTGGGGGTACCGGTCCTGTACCAATAACCCCCAATAAACTACGATTATTACCATACACATCAGAAATGTATACACTAATTGGGTAAGTCCCACCCGATATTTCATCAATTCTAACTTGTGTCATTATGTTAAGCACATTATATCGTATGCGATTATCAAGTCAATAATAATCTCTTGACCTTGTAAAGTATTATTACCTCTTATAGTCTCAATTGTTATTAAATTTTCTACAGGATTTACTGTAACACTACCAACACCCGGAACAGTCAATAATAATTGAGTTATTGTGTTATAATAAACATTATCAAAAGGAACATCAACTAATGAAGTTGATGTATAAAATGTGTTGCTTGTCGTTAAACCTAATGGGGTTACTGAAACTTTTGCAGTGAAAGTGGCATTAACCAAATCACAACTTGTATTATCAAGAGTTAAATCATAAAATCCTTCATTTAACATTTGTATTAATCCAAATTTAGTTGGAGATTGAATGTTAAACACATCAGAACCCATAACATACGTTTGATAAGAAGTTATATTAGCATTACAAGAAATATTTGTGGTACGAGATAATGAACAACCATTACTACCAACAATCGTTACACTATAAGTTCCACCCGTTAATCCCGATACTTGAATTTGTTGTGGATTATTTGGGATATTATCCGACCAATAAAAACTAAATGGAGTAAGCCCTTGATTAATAAATGCGGTAATTTTACCCGAATTACCTGTACCACAAGATGTACTATACAAAGAAAAATCTAATGGTACACTTCCAAGGATTAAAATGTCTGCAGTTTGAATACAATCATTTGCATCTGATACGGTAACAACGTGATTACCCGCAGTTAAATTATTAAAAGTTACCGAAGTTAATGTTGTGTCAATAATATCATAAACCCCATTATCAATTGAATAATCTAACGGTAAGGTAGAACCCGGAGTGGTGAAGATAGTAACAGCACCATTTGACCCTCCACAAGTTGTACCTGTAACTTGAGTTGAAATAGTATATTTATTTTCGGCAACTATCGTAGTTTCTTCCATATAAGCACACCCTGAACTATCACTAACGGCAACAGTATAGGTTCCTGACGATAAATTTGAAAATAATTGGGCGGTTTGAGAACCGCTAATATTTGTCGTATTACCGTTCGGAGAAACTAAAGTATAAGTATACGGTGTTACACCCCCAATAACTGAGATTAATATTTCTCCATCAACACTAGAACAACTTGAATTTGTTGTATTAACACTAACGGAAGACATTGAATTTACCGAAGTAATTGAAGTATTAACATTTAATTGGCATAATCCGGCATCTGTAACCGAAAATCCATAGACTCCCGATGATAGACCTGAAATTGTATATGTTTGAGAATAAGATATTAAAACATCTCCGGTTGATGCAGAATAATAATAAGGTGAAGTTCCTCCAGTAACGGTCAAACTTATTGTCCCATCTGCAGCAAAACAACTTGGTGGTGTTGAGGTAAACGTCCCAAAACCTAATTGGGCAACATTAACCACAGTTTCTCCTTTACTTAATTGACAACCATATCCATCTGTAACGGTTACTGAATATCCACCGGCGGTTAAACCCGTTATTGTATTCCCACTAGCACCAGTATCCCATAAATAAGTAAATGGTGGTTGACCCGTAATACCCGTAATAGTAATTTTACCTATCGGAGTACCACCACAAGCGGAATTTGGAACCATGTATAAACCATAATTTAATGGTTCTGATTCCTCAACTATAAAATTCTGACTTCTTCCTGTACAACCTCCAAGGTCTAATACTGTCATATAATAAGTTCCTGCAGTTAAACTTCCAAAAACAACATTATCTTGATTTGTGGTTGCAGATTGACTAAAAACTCCATCATTATGATATAAGTAGTAATTGGTAGATGAGTATTGTGTTGTTGAGGTTCCGGTAACCGTACCATTATTTAAAGAGCAGGTAGTATTACCAACATTTGAAATACTACAACAAACACCATTTGAAACAGGAATATTAAGATACTCAACTTGATTTGTAGGTAATGAACTATCAGTAACTTTAATACTATAAGTTGCACTTACTAAATTTGATTTAGTAACTGATGATAAAATAATATCAGTTGTCAATTCAGGTGTAATCCACTGTACCGTATATGGTTGAGACCCCCCAGAAATACCAAGATTAATTATCCCGTTTGAAGTGTTATTACAATCCCCTGTTACATTTATGTTATAATTAAACGCCATTAGTTACTATTACAATTTATATTTATTTGTATACCTACATTTAAAGTAAGAATTTGATTTATGTTTTTTTCACTACAAGTTAAATTCCAAATCGTTAATTCTCTACCATTTAACCAAAAATTAAATCCATAATCATATAATAAAGGTAGGTAACTAATTAACGCCTCTCTCCACATAAGAACTGTTGGTACATCTGTATACCCATACCCAACATAAAATGGTTCTTTAATTAACAATTCATTTTCAATCCTCAAATCAACATACCATTCAGTTTGAACTGAATTTTGAATACAATCATTTAGAGTGTATCCACTTTCAGATAACATATTATTAACTCTGTTTGCCAAAATACTATTAAAATTCCCAACATTAGTATCTCCATTTAACCAAGGAAATATATTAAAGAAAGTTTCTTCCGTTGTACAAGTGTAATCAAATATGTTTGAAATAATAAAACATGGGGTAACAGGCACAGGAATAAATTGACATCCTCTTTGTCTTCTATAAACAAATTTTTGTTTATGTAAGATTGAATTTTCCATCTTAACCCCTGAATTCCAAATTGTGGTTGCAGGAACCATTTGTTCCGCCAACTTCATCCAATAAGGGCCAATCCCGTTTACATAATCAATTAACTTTTGATATGTGTACTTATTATTAGGCAAACCAACAGTTTGTTCAGATTCAATATATTTCCACCAAATTGATTGAAGTACCGGATATCCACCTGTTTTACCATCACTGATGTATTGTCTATTTCTAACATTAATCATATTCTCCCAAAAGGTTTGTGAGAACTCAAAAAATGTTTTCTTTTTAGGTTCAGGATTAATATAAGTCCAATCCACACCACCCGGAACCGGATAACCAACAGTTAAACCTGATTCAGGAAATGGGTAATCATACTCAACAGATTCTTTCCAAACATCATACAATAACCCTTGTGAAGGATTTAAAAACAAATCAACATTCTTAACATTTAATACTAATTTCTCATTATCAACAAAATAATAAGCATTATAATCAGCACTTGTTGAAACTCTTATTTTAGTATCCTCCTCTAACCATGACTTATTATTATCAACTATTTTTTGTAGTTTAAATCCTTCTGTCATATATGGAAAATCTCTGAAACGGTCTAAATATGGTTGTCCATAAGTAAACGGTTGTAATTGAGTTTGGATATTATAGTTTTGTCCGGTGTAAACCGCACCTGTAATAACAACCTTATCAGGGCTTCTATGTTGTGGTGTTGATTCATACCATCCTGCACCAACTTGAAAGAAATAATTTTCAGTATTTACCGGAGCTTTTGGATATCCAAAAACATCAATAGGATACTCAGCTAAACGAATTGAAACATCTTCATAAGTAGCATTTGATGTATAACCCGAATAAACAATACCTCGAATTTTATAAGTATCACCAGGTAAATAGGAAGGAACTTTATCAACATAAGTACCTCCTGAGATTGAAGCCCATTGAACATAGAATTGGTCTAAATTAATTTTTTGGTCAGCTAAATAAATATGTTCATTAAACTCGATTAAAGAATCCGGAGCTCCAATTAATCTTAACATAAATTCAACAGACCTTCTTGTACCTTTTGATTTAAAAAGATAAGAAGCATTAAGAATTAAATTACGGTAAAACGCATAATTTATTTCAGTTGGAGTAAGAGCTCGTGCATAACCCGGATATGTCGGAGTTGCGGTATTACCAAATACCGAACTTAAAAAATCCTCATCAGTAATTGGTGAAAAATTAGATGTCCAACCTAAAGTTTGGGCTAAGTTTACCAATAATTGAGATGGTATATCATTTGAAGGATTGTAGTTAACCGAATTCATATACGCCAATGCATCTATAAATTGTTTTATTTGGTCAAAACTTCTTCCATAAATTTGAAATATTTTTTCAACTTTTTGTCCTAATGTATCAAATTCCTTTAATGAATCTGTAACTAAAAATCTTGAGATTAAATTTGTTTTAAATGAATCTAAATTAACAGCAATTTCATCAAGTTGTGTTAAATAATCGTCAAACAAAAATGAACGAATATCAAGGTTCCACACCCCGTCTTTTGGCCAAGTTACTTGTTGGTAATTAGTATAAAATTCCCCATTCTCAGTTTGAGCTGGAACTTGGAAAACTGCGGTATACTCAGGTCTTATTAATCGATTTAATAAAAATTTCTCAACTTCATCAAAACTTTCCGCAAAAATTCTATCCGCAACTAAATCATTTGGTCTAATCTGATAGTCCTCATTTATTGTAGTTGCTGTTGTACCAAAAGGAGCCCCTGAAACATAAAATGAAATGTAACCAGTACTTAATGTTGGTGATGGTTGGAACGAAACAATCTTAAAGATGTCATCATTAATACTAACACAATAATCTAAATAAGTGTTATACAAATTTCGATAAGGCGATGTAGTTATTTCTCTTAAATTTAAATTAGTTGCTGCACTAACTGAGTAATCAATATCAAAAGGATTATTAATCCTATCAACATTCACTTCAAAATATGTTTCATCATTAACTGAATCATAAGAAATGTTTACCGCAGTTGAACCTGTTACAAATTCTAAATTATTAAATATAACATCTAACGACGCAGGAAAATAATGAATTATCTTAGTTGCGGATACTTGGAATCTTTTACGTAAAGACCCATACATTGAAAAATTAAGAACTTGCGAAACATCATAATTAGGATAGACCCTAAATTGGGTCGCCATAATTCTTCTACTCTCAGCAACGTCTTCAATGTTTAATGATTGTAAACTTAACGGTTCAGAAAAAGCCCCAACATTAAATGTTCTATTAACTTTTTCAGTAACTGATGTTGTAAACTCAAAATTACCTTGCGTCAAACCTCCTCCCTCAACAGTTTGTAAACCTACAATATTGTCAGAGAAAGTCGCAGCCCCACTTCCGGGCCTTGGCGGATAAAAATATTTTGTCGTAGTTGTAGTTACAGCCATTAAGTTGTTATATTTGTGAAGTTTTTACTAAAATCAATATTATTATTTCTATTCTGTCTAACTTCATATAACAATGCATTAAATTGGTCTCTAACCTCGTATAAGTTGTATTGTCTGTAAATATTATTAGCAGAATCGTAAATTGTGTAGATACCATCATCAATTGATTTGGTTTGATTACCATAAAGAGCAATTGCAAGAGATGATATGTCGTATTCAACCATTTCTATCTCCAATTTTACAGGATTAAAAAATGTATTTGAAATTATTATATCTTGGCTTGGCTGACCAATAAACGGGGTCGCGTTTGGTTTGTTTGTTGGAGATGATGATGGTGATAATGTTAAAAACAATAAGTTTGATGACCCATCAACGTATCGATATCTAATTGACTTTTGTTGCGTATTAACCTCATTTGTTACAACAGGTTCACAATAAAAACTTGAAGTAATAACTCTAAAGAAATTTGGAATTTTTGACCCATCCGGATTTAAATATTCAACTCTAAAACCAACTAATCCTTGAGGTACAAACTTATTTTGATATTGTGTTGGGACATTTGCCAAATCAATAACTAATCCTTTAACATTTGGAAGAGCACTTAAAACACCACAATCAGTAATTACAGTTCTAATTTGAGCAGCTCTTAAATAAAGAGTATAAAACCCTAACGCATTAAACTGACTAGCAGGTAGTGTTAAATTATACAACCCACCTAAAACCTCAACACCGGAATTTCCACCTGTTTCTGAATTCTCAAAATAAGGTCGTAAAATAGTTTGAGCATCTAATTTTGTTAGGACAAAGGCATCCGTAACGTCCCTACTTGGGGTATAATTCATTATGATTTCAACATCCGCTGGTGAAACATCTGACGGTCTTATAGTACCATAACTTCCAATTGCCATATCTTCTTATTTAATTTATAAATAGTTTAGTTCTTTTTTTCATTTTAGTTTTCTTTGTTAATCACATTAAAAAAACCATATCCGTAATTAATCATATCACCTAAGTTATCTACTTCTCCAAGTCTCTGTATTCTTTCGTAAGCACTATTCTTACCTCTTTCAACAAAAACATTAGTTTGAACTTGTGCTTGGTCAATAACTTTTAATAATACCTCATCTTTTGTTATTGGGACCGCAGTTAAATTATTTGGTGTCAATCCTGACGATTGTTCAAAATAAATGGTAGTCCCATCAATATAATCATAGTAATCAACTGTATTAACTGTATAGGCAGTGTAAACTGCTGTAACATCATTAATTGCACCCCATATTTGTCCATTACTAATAACAGGAACTCCAATCCTTTGATTAATTGTTAATGTACCATACGTCTTTAACTCATTGATTCTCGATTTTGTTACTCCCGAAATTGTAAATGGTATTGAAACATAGTTATTTGATGTTTGAGCACTAACCTCATTTACCGCATCCCCTGAAAATATGTAATTATACGATACAGAAGTACCTATCCAATTACCTGATGACGGAGCAAAGAACGCCTCTCCCTCAGGATTATAGATAACAACATCACTAAAAGGAACAGTAATTGTTTTTGAAACAGTTGTAATTCCCCATGGATTTGTTTGTTCTAATTTAATCGTATATTCTTTATCCAATTGAGGATATGTGTGGTTGATTGAATTAGGTACGTAATTTGTAATTGTTTGTTTTGGAGAACCATCTCCCCAATCAATTTTATATGCAGATAACTCTAAAAATTTTTGAAATTCATCTGAAGTATTATAAACATTGAATACGTAAGGACTTGATGTCGTCGATGAAAATATAAAATTAGTAACCACATTTTTTTGTAATACCGCACCATCAAATGGACTATAATAACCGGCATCCACAGCACTTTGTCTTATTAAAATAGGAATTGTTAATCCGGTTAATAATGAACTACCATTAACCCCCGAACTAACAACCTGAGTCATAGCAGAATAAACACCAACTGGTGTACCCTGATAATCTACAACCGATAAGTCCCCAAGAATTGTTTCAGGTGATATTTTAATATTATAAAAATCTTCCATTACACAGGTGGATTAAGGTATTCATACCATTTTATGGGAATTGTTGTCCCGAGTCTTTGTCCGTCACTATTAACTACTTGATATGTTTGGTTTTTATAATCCAAATTTACGATATAATAAAATAGTGTATTATTATCAAATAAATATTGATTAGAATTCAGTGGAAAACTAGCTTGAGGACCTATAACACCAGTGGGTGTCTTATTATTTGTCATCAATTTAGTAAATTGTCCGGTCTTAGCATTATAAAATTTAGCTGACATATAAAAGGTGTCAATATCCAAAAAGTTTCTTTTCTTTAACCAATAGAGAAAAAACCCTTCTTTATCCCCAACATAATCTAAAATAAATTTTGGTTTTCTAACATCCACAACAATTCTTTGCATTTGAGTAGTCATTTTTAAACCTTGTTGTGTTGGAATAATAATCGTTAAATAATTTGTTTGTTTTTTATCATCCGTGTTATCATAAAAATCTAATTTAAAAAAAGAATTGGAAAAATTATTTGTATAGTAATACAAATCTTGAGGTGTGAACCCTTCACTCATATAATTTATTGTCCAATTATTAATATCGTAAGTTGAACCACCTGAATAAAAATAAAACTCATAATTAATTTCAGTATTATTTGTTGTTACATCAGGAGCATTAGCAAATCGACTGATTTCAAAATCACGACCAACACCAATAGCTTCAGTAATAACTTCAGTTTCATATTCTTCGATTGCCATATCCAACCCTAAATAATCCCAAGTCAGTCTTACCGGTATATTGATTTGTTTATCAATACCATCAGGTACTATAGTTACTTTATTCACACTCATCAATTAATGGTTTTATCGCAAAATCAGTGCCATATAGGCTCTCATTATAGTTTATTCCTTCCGGTATTAATCTAAATGTAATATCCTCAAATGGATAATGAGCGGTATTTAAAAACGGATAATCAACCCCTCTTTCTAAATTATCTGTAAAACCATAAGTATACAAATCTCTCCATCTAAATTGTTGGTCAGCACTTGAATAAAACGAGTAACTTGGCACTTGGTCAATAAAATTAATATCCCCTGTTTCAATATAATCCGAGAAGACCCTCAAAGTCATTTTATTATGAGGTTGATAATAAAACCCAAATGAATTAGTGTCCGGATTATTCATTGTTTGGAAAACTGTTTGATTATAATTTATTTTATGATAATAAGTAGAAATCACCCTTTCTATTTGTTCATAATCATTCCACTCACAAAAATCACCATCCATTACATCGCCTTTCATTAAATTACCGTTATAATAGAAAGTTTTAGTAGCACCACTAGTTTGAGTATATGAAGATAATGGAACTGTTGTATTTGATTCATTATTAACTAAATCCCAATATTCATTAACCTCTTTGGTTAAATTAAATTCCCAACCTTGTTTTAATCCCACCCCATATGAAGGCTCATTAAAATATCCGGAATATCCTTTGTTAACAATCGTTAAGAAAATTTCACTTAATGGTCGTTTTTGATTATCAATATAACCCGCAAAATCTAAATCATATGCCGATGTCATATTGTAAGCGTTACTACTTGTTTTTTGAGATATTCTAGACAATTGATTAGGAGTTATTGAACTATATTCAAATTGTTTATCTTCTCTAAATACATTTTTTTCAAAACCAATTTTAGTAACAATAAGGTCATCTAAATTAGTAATTACCTTGTGTTCTCTAACATAATATTTTGATTTAGTTTCCGTTAAGTTATCAGGGTTAATTACTCTTTTAAAAGTTCCCATTTCATTATCTCCAAATGTTGTACCCGTATATCCAATGTTTAAAACATTAAACACATACTCATCACTATCAAATAACCCGTTACCCAATGAGTATACTTGGAATATGTTTGAATTCCTGTATGTTAAAGATAATTCAACATACTCATTTGGTGTTAATCCGTGGGACCCAATACATTTAAAAGAGATTAAACCATTACCATTAATTTCAATATTTTCAATAATAAATGGAATACCTTCTTCGGCCAACCAATCCATATCACCATTAGGTAAATCAGAATAATACACTAACTTTTTTTTATAATTATTTTTGTGAGGGTAGGTTAGATAATACATCCAATTATAGGTATAAGCACTCTTTGTCTTATAAGGAAAATGTTGATTATCAACAATCGGTCTAAAAAAATCAAACTCATAATATTGTGGAAACCCCTTCCAAGTCCCGTTAACAAATGATTGTTCAGGGTTTACATAATACAAATTATATTGGAAAGGTAAAAATGTTGTGGTTCCCGTATAAGTGTTGTCATACAAATACTTAACCTTAAAAGTTGGTCTGAAAACAGTGCAACCCTGTCTCTCGTCATCATAAACTTGAGCAAGACTTATAGTGGCACTTCTATCGTATTCCGTTATCTCATGACTTGTTTGGTCTAAAGATATTGATACTTTTTCATCAACAGAAGGAGCCCCTTTATATTTAAGGTTACTTGGTATTATCGTATAATTATTCATCTATCGAATATAGTTCTTTAAATTTATCCAAGGCGGTCTCCCCTTTAATTAACCCAAAATAGAAATGGTTTGGGGCTCCAACCAAAAATTGTTGACTTGGGTCATACCAATTACCGGCATTCGCAACATAAGTAAAATTATTAACTGTAGTTGCGGTACCATTAAATAAGTATCCACGTGCAAATAGGTCACTAATACTATAAATTGATGGTATCATATAACTCGGATTAATAATAGCTCTTCTATCAAGAGATTGATATTTTCTTGAAAAAATATCATTTGTATTTGTCGCCCAATTATTCCCTTGGTCACCAAACACTCCGCCGGTAGGGGTATTCTTTATTCTCCATTGATAATACGGAACTTCCTGTGATATAATACCATAAGGATATGTAATAGCATTTGCGTTGTTTGACGGTCTAAAATCAATAACACCAGGTGTTAAGTAATCTTTATTTTGTAAATCTTGAGTTGTTGATGAGAAAAATACCGCCATTGTTGGGTCACTTGAACCCGCTAATATCTGAACTGGGTCATCAATTGCCCCTGTTACACTATAAAATTCTGGAGAAAACGGTATTACACCATATTCCGAATTAATCGACATTGATTGCGCTAAGTCTGCATCAATTCTTCTTGAACTACCATCTCGAGTAAATAATTGTTGTAACGAATTATCTCCTAACGCAATAATTTGAGCTAAAAATCCTTCATCAGTAATTCTTGAGATAACAAATAAATTTACTAAATCTGAAGTATCCGAATAACTAGTTGGTGTAAGACTTTTCATAATATAACCTTTAGCTGATGGGTCAAAAATTATTTCTTGATAAAAATCATCTTTAATACCTAAATTAATAATTGTTGTCGGAAATAATAAATTTCTTCTATTTACGGGAGCACTTAATCCTGCGACCGGTCTACCGATAAACACACCTGAACCTGAAGTAGCACTAGTTAATCTATAAGGAGAACTTCTATAATAAAAATTATTAGTATCTTTTTCATAATAAACAACTTCTTTAGCGAATCTTGGGTCTTCCGGTTCATTTAATTTATTAAAATAGGTATCAACTTGTATTGGAAATGCATATAAACTACCATTAACCCAATTATTCATAAATGATTGTGATAATACTCCTCGACATAATCCATAGAAAAATCTGAATCTAAACCCCCATTCAGCAAATGTCCCTAAATCTTGACCTAAATCAAACAATGGTCTATTAACCATTATGTAACATCCATTTTCAACAACATCTCCGGCCTGACATCCAAATGATACACCAAAGTTCACACCATTACCACTATAACATTCTAAACCAACCATTTCTTCACAACTTCCTAAAGTGTTTAACACATTAGTTGCCGCTATTTGTCCTTCTATATCCGCAGTGACTAAATCAGCACCTAATGAAATTGTTGGATTGTTAAAGGTATATCCTTCATCTCCAATAGGGTAAACCGCAAATCCAGCATTTTGTTGTAATAAACTAACACTACCTGTTAAAATCTCCTTATCATCAATAAAATCTGAAGATGGTAATCTATCGGTTCTCATAATAATTTGAGATGAACTAGTCATATTTACCTCAGGTATACCTGAATATAAAATAGGACTAAAGTATGTTGGGGTATCTGTTGGAATAAGAACATCAATATAGTCTCCAGGTTTTTCACCAACTGCAGTATCTTTAAAATTACTAACAATTTTAACTACTTGATAACCACCTTTTGTCATAATAGCACCTCCTGATAAATCTTCGGAACCATCATAAAGATTATCTGCTGAAGTGGCAGAATATAATCTATTTGTAGATTTTGATGCAACTCCGGTTATAATAGGAGGTGAAGTAGGATTGACCGATATGTTTTGAACATAATTAGTCGAAATTAATGAAGGGTTTGTAGTAAAAACTCTTGATACTGTTGAGTCTAATGCTCCATAAAACCCAAAATTTGGTGTTGTATAGGCAGAATAATTAAGACCCGGACTTGTTTGTCCAACAATTCCTGGAGTATAAAAATAAGATGAATAACATATATTATTTTGGTTATTGTGTTTTTGTACCGAAACACCATTAGAAGTTGGAAGGGCTTGTATAGGAATATTCATTCTTGTCATTGCGGTAAAACTTACTGCATCCTCAGTATTATAACCTAATATACGTCCAATACCGTATCTATTTACCATTAATGGAGAATATGGGTCAACCCCTCGTTGTAATATAAGAACTTTTTGAGTTTCATATTCCGCAAAATTTGAGGTTGGTAATGTATAAATTGCACTGGATAACTGATATACACTTACAGAATTATAATTAGGATATGCGACAGGTAGAAGACCAGATTGAGCATTTCCTCCACTATCCGCTTCACCGGTAAAAACAGTAAAGGTGGCCAATCTATTATCAGCATTTAATGTTTTCCAAAAACTTGGTCCGGTTGTTCCAATAGAACCCGGAAATGAATACTGTGGCTGTCCATTAACAATTGTCTTAGTAATAGTAATAGCAGTCAATACCTGATAATATTCAATATCCGATGGATAAATATAATTTTGACAACCCACACCATAAGTTACCGCAGAATACTCAGCAGTTCCACCAGTATTTGTTAAATCAATACAATCAACATTTGTAATACCGGTAATTAACGGAAATTCAGGAGTAATTAACCCCTCAGGATTAGTGGTTCCTGTTGTTTGACCTGTAAATAATAAAGTTACTTTAGACCCCGGACAAGTTCGATAAGTCACGGTTCCCGGTTCGGTTATTGAAATAACCATACTCTGTACACATTCAGAAGGATATGCCGGAATATCATAAGTAACAACAGTATCGGAAGTTTGAGTAAGAGCATAACGAACATCAGCCGTAAACGCACTTGTCTTAATAATACCATTAATACCATTAACTTTATAACCACCCGATGCTGTAATCCCTGAATATAAATAATTCTTATCTTTAGTTTTTTTTGGGTCAACAAATGATAATAACGTACCCGGTTCTAATTCTAAAACACCTAATACTGTCAATGTATTATCAAGATGACTTTTTGTACCATTTGTTGGTGCCGAAAAAGTAACTTTAATCTTATTTACATTATCAAAGTATTTTTTTCTAGTATTGTAAATATTAACTCTTTCACCCGGTGGAATTGTAAATCCATCTGTACGTAAATTAGATTGATTGGGATATGTAAAAGAACCTGAATTATTAATTTTAAAAACTGTAGGATTTTTTGGTTTTGACAAACTACCTGATATAGCCTGACCCTGCATAGTAGATTCCATCTGAAAATATGTTTCATAATCTTCGTCATCAGCACTAACTCCGGGCCAACTACGGGGTGTTGACATATCATAAGTTTGTAAATTCTCGGAATACTGAGCTCCGTTGGAAAGTTGACTTAACAATCCTGATGAAGGTGCTTGTTCCGTTTCATCATCAGGATTTGGAGATGTTGACTCAGCATCACATTCACAAGATTGACAATCGGGATAAGTTATCATTGGTAATTTAATTCTACCAAATTTATAAGCAACAATTTCTTTAAACTTAAGAGCAATTATTACAATAGCTGACGCATATAAAGCCGCCAACAATGAATGTCCAATTATTAATCCCGCCGTCGCCCCAAACGAGGCACTACCGGCAATTGCCCCTGCAACCAAAGATATTTCAGCCGCCACCTGCTTAACCAACTGAAATACTAAAAAAGCTAATATTGGAACTGCAAAATTATTCCATAGGAACGCTAAAAAGTGATAGATAATTAATAAAGGTAAACCAATTAATTGTATTACTTGTAGTATTATTGAAAATATAAAAAAGAATAAATCAAAATTTCTAAACCCCTCATTAACAGGAAATTTATTAATTGTGGACGCACATTCATTACTATCAATTTCTTTAATACCAATAAACCTACCTTTAGCACCATTCTTAAATTGGTCAATAAAACCTGAGACAGTATAAACTTTATTAAATTGAAATTGATAAAAAGTATCATCACAATTTATTTTTTGATTTAATATATTGTCATGTAATGTTCTTTGAGTTGCAGTTTGTGTACGAAAACCCTCAGTATATCCCGACCAATCAAGTCCAAAATAATATGAACTTTTTTGTCGTAAAGCACTATCAGTTCCTGTACCTGCAATTGTTGGGTCACTATTATTAGAAGCCCACCCATATTCTTTAACATTTGGTACTAAGAAATAGGCACGTCTTGTTTGTTCCGATAGACTAGGCGATTGAGACCATTTAACTTTAAATCTATATTTTCCTTTAGTTGGAATACCTACTGCAGGGTCATTTGAAATCACTTTTTCACCAAATTCATTGGTAATAAAATAATCTAGATTCATTGGTAATTCGGTTAACCAAACCCCATTACCGTCAATAATATTACCTGACTTTTCTAATTGATGTAGTTCAAGTATTGGATTACCGTTAGCATCATAATTAATTGTTTGTCGTATTGCTAAAATAGAACCAGGACCCGCGGCTAATTCACATAAATTACCCATATCGTCTTTTGGTTTTGCATTTCTTCTAAGTCTTTGAGAATCAGCGGTTGAGTAAATTGACCCCATGAATACTGAGGTTGGTTGTATGTCAATATTTGCATCATCTCTAAGGTCAAAGTCAACACGATTAACAGCAATTTGACATATTTCAGGGTCACCCCACAATGGCGCAACTGACAAAGTTCTTGTTAAACTAATAATTTGAGGTAATGATGATAAATCATTCGAAGTTTTAAATCGGTTACCACCTACTTGACCTTCAGTAGCCAACCCCATTCTAATTAAATCTTGAGGTGTTAAAGAAAACTCCCCAATATCTGATAAGTCAACATCCATGACTAAAGTTTGAGAACCTAATGGAACTCCCATTATCATATAGTCACCACTTTCGTTTGTCTTGGTTGTGTATTTGTAGTATTTGTCGTAAATCTCAACCGCAATACCATCGGTTAATGCATCATCTCTCGTAGGTAAAGTACCTGTTGCCGCGTGAGCAGAATACGACTTTTCATAAGGTAAAAGATTATATCTAAACCCATCCTCATTTTTATCAGTCGGTGATTTGTAAGGGTAGATACTTGATATCAGTGGATTAGATTCATCAACTGATGATATTGGAATAAACACTGATACTCGGGCATTTGGAATACCAAAACCATTATTTGCAGTAACCCTTCCAACAACAACACCGTATTCAGAACAACTTCTACTATAAACGTCAGTTTGTTGTATTTTTAACGATAAGATTTCTAAGAACTCAAAATCTTGGTCTAACTGAACATTAATTGTTTTGTTAATACCTAATTCGGTTCTAATTCTATATGACTGACCCATTCAATTCTTTAATTTATAAATAGTTTATGTGTGATTTTTCAAGTTAACACACACCATATTTAATTATAAACTAGTTAAGCCATAAATAAACCTGTTAAGAGAAGGTAACTGATTGGAAATTTTTAACCGATACTCTAATATCTTTGTTAGGGTATCTAACTTGGTATACTTGAGATGGTTGAGCAAAGATTGTATCATCAACGGTAGCAATTTCTTTAGTTTCCGCATTTGAATACTCCATAGATGTTTCGGCAGATGAATATTGACCTCCAACATTATTATAAACGTTTAACCCTGCAACAGTTAATACACCATTTTGATTTTGAACAATACTTTTCAATTCTGATAAATAAACATTTTGACCTAACTCTCGTGTTTGAGGATTAAAGTAAGTTGAAATCCTATCAACAACATCCGAAATAACTTGTCCTGAATTTTGGGCAGAATCTAAAACAATTTGAACATCAATACTTAAGTCAATAACCTCAGCGGTTAGAATTGAAATGTAATCATTCATCATTCTATAATTTGATAGATAATTTGCAACATTCTGTCTCAAAGTATCTGATACAATACTTGTTAATTTTCCTGAAGTGTCATAAGATAATAATTGAATTAATATCTTATTATTATTTTCCGTAATTGAAACTTTAGCAGGAGCTCCAAACTCTGCAGGCATATTTCTAATAATCGATTCGTAATCTTGAACAGTAACTGCTCTTTTTTGTGCTGAGAAGTTAAATGATACATAGTTTCTAATTTCTTCTAATGATGGGACACCAGAACCTCCAATAGCTGCAGTCACATTATTACATCTTAATGAATTAACCACAGATGAGTTTGTTAGTTCAGATGGTCCATTAACAAAGAAATTAACGGTAGCAATTTGATTAATAACATTTGTCCCTAAATTTGTTGCCAAACCACCACCAACTCTATATTGAATAAATAAAGTTGAATTAGGTGTTAAAGCTGACCCTAATGAGAAGTTATTTGAATATCTTTGTAAATCAATTGTTGCACCAACTGTTGTGAATTGGTCTAAAGCATCTTGAGCAGTATTAGTACCACCACCAAATGTCATTTTCTTAAATCCTTCGGGAGTATATTCTGTTATAAATCTATTAGATGTTTGAATATACTTTCCAACTTTAATACCCGGTTGGTCTGAAACTTTTGTTGGGTCTTCAATGAATACTCTGTCTTCCGCTAATGCATCAACCTCATAAAATTTGTTTGATACCCCTAAAAATTCAGCAGTTGACGGTACATTCGTATACTCTGTACCACTTTTCAATAATACACTTGTAATACCTAATACATTTTTTTCAGGTAAGAATAATTCAAAGAATGGTTTAACATCATTTGGAGTAATAACTCTTTTAAATACTTTAGTGATACCATTAACAACCAATTCTCTTTTTGTAATTGTATAATTAATAAGAACGTTATTAGCATTAAAATTTGGTATTTTTAAACGGTTTGGGAAACCTTGTGCATTATATGGAGATGTAAAATCAATATCATATATGTTTTCGAATACAATACCGGCACCAACAATTTGAGACCCTCTAGTTAATGTACCTAAGTATCTCTCATCCTCTTTATCCCCGAAAGCCGGAACTGTGATGGAAAAATCAACTAACGCAACTGATGGTCTTTGCCCCGGTAGTTTTAAACCATAAGTTCTAGCAATATTGTAGATAGATGACCTTTGTTGAGCATACTGTAAAACAGTTTCTTGGATACTTCTATCTATATGGTAATGTAAGTTATCCGCAACCGCAGCATTCAAGTCTATGAATACAGAGAACACAGAAGCATCGTTGAAGTCCTGTATTAATTCAGGGTAGTAAGTTCTTACATAGTTTAATAACTCAGTTCTTATCCCCTGATAATCTCTTGTAGTATATGATATATTACGATTTGCCATACAATATTAAATATTAATGATAATGAAATCACTCGGACCAAAAGTCGATTTATTGGTTGAGTAATCTATTTTTATTTTTGCGGTATATTCTGAAGTTCCCTTACCGGGAAATCTATAAACTGACGATTCACTACTCCCTAAAGTTGCAGTACCTGTTGCTATGTCGACTTCTTCTTGAGGGTCAGCGGGACTTATGGTGATTTGATTTAATAACAAATTTGGCATAAAAGCACCTACCGCATCTCGAATATCAGATTCAATTGCGTCAAACGTTAACCCATCAAATGGTTCAAACAAAAACTCATAAAGTCTTGTACCAAATGTCGGTAAATAATATCTTGAACCTTTTCGAGTTAAGAGTAAGTGAATTAAATCCGCTTTAATCTCTTGTGCTTCGTATTCGGTAAGTTGTAGAAAGTCACCCTTTACCGAATCCCTAAAAGGGAAATTAAGACCATATGTTGTTCCGTCTGCCATATCTATAATTATAGTGTTATGATTATTTCTTATAAATACCTAAAAATAAAAAATCCCGACATTGTCGGGATTAATATAATTATTAGTATTTTATTACGAACCACATCCAAAACATTCAAATTCCGAATCTGTTGGTTTTGTTGTTGTCTCAATAACACTAACTTTTGGTTTTTCTTGTTTAGTCGTTGATTGATTCACTTTTGAAATATCCACAGCCAAGTGTTTTGCTCCGGTTGATATCGCTTTAGTTCTAACATAATAACAAAGAGTTTTCAATCCTTTACCCCATGAATGGAAGTGTGATGATGAAATTTTTGATAATGTTGGTTCTGACATATAGATATTCATTGATTGTGATTGGTCAATGAATGGTGCTCTGTCTGCCGCCATATCAATAAGTTCTCTTTGAGATATCTCCCAAATTGTTTTGTATTTTGGAATTAAATGTTCAATTCTTTTAACTTTCTTATTGTAATTCTTGTCTTCTTGGTCAAGATAATTATTAAAGTTAATGTTTTGAACCGAACCCTCATTCATAATAATTTCATTTTTCAAATCCTCAGACCAAATACCAATTTTTTCAAAATCATTAATTAAGTATTTGTTAACAATTAAAATTTCTCCCCCAACTACACGACGATTAAATAATGCCGAGTGAGCTGGTTCAGTCATTTCAAATGAACCTGTAATCTTAGCCGAAGAGGCAACTGGCATCTGAGCCGTGAATAACGAGTTACAAACTCCGTAGTTAGATACATCTGATTTAAGTGTATCCCAATCCCACATTCTACTTAACCCTTCGTAATCTAATCCCCACATATCAAATTGGAATTCTCCTTTTGACATTGGTGAACCTTTAAAGAATTCGTATGGTCTGTATTCACCTGATTTACATAATTCCATACTTTCGGTGATAGCCGCGAAGTAGATAGTTTCAAAGATTTGTTTATTAAGTTTTTTTGCCTCTTCAGTTGTGAAGATATAGTCCATTAAGAAGAATACGTCAGCAAGACCTTGAGTTCCAATTGCAATTGCTCTTTGTTCTAAACCACCTTTTCTACCTTGTTCAGTTGAGTAACTATTAATATCAACAACTTTGTTAAGTGCTCTAACAACTTTTCTAACTTCACTATAAAGTAATTTAAAATCAAACTCACCTTTAATAATAAAGTTTTTTAATACCATTGATGATAATGTACAGATTGCTGTAGTGTTCTCATCCGTATATTGGTAAATCTCATTACATAGGTTAGATTGTTTAATCACCCCGATGTTTTGATGGTTTGTTTTTCTGTTAGCACTATCCTTAGAACATAAATAAGGAACCCCTGTTTCAACTTGAGATTCAATAATTTTGTTCCAAATTGTTTGAGCTTTAACTTTCTTACCTAAACCAAGTTCAACTGCTTTGTTATAATTTGATTCATACTCATCACCATAGGCTTCTTGTAATGGTTTGATACCCGCCTTTTTAATATCATTAGGACAGAACAAGTACCAATCACTATTGTTCTTAACCGCATTCATAAAGTTGTCTGGTAACCAAATCGAGGTAAATAAATCTTTCGCTCTTAATTCCTCAGCACCTGTATTCTTTTTAATTTCAAGTAAGTCAATAATGTCTTTATGCCAAGGTTCAATGTAGATAGCAGCACTACCCGGTCTTCTTCCTTGTTGATTAAAGAATCTTAATCCTTCATTAACAATTTTTAGGTATTTTAATAGTCCCCCCGCGAATCCACCTGATGAGTTAATTCTACTTTCTTTACTACGAATGTTAGACATACATAGACCAATACCAGCCGCGTCAGACGAATACGTTGAAATGTCGTTGAATGTTTGTAATAGACCTTCTCTTGAATCCCCATTATTGTATTTCAATACACAAGACGCTAGTTGAGGTGTTTTAGTTCCCGCGTTAATCATAATTGGTGTTGCAGGAGAAATAAGTTGATTCGACAATGATTGGTAATACTCTACCGCTTGTTCAAATGATTTAGTAACCCATAGAGCAACTCTCATATACATATGTTGAGGTCTTTCAATTACTTTACCTTCAGGGTTTTTTAACAAATACATTTCCTGTAATGATTTCCACGCAAAATAATCAAAATTATAATCATTCTCGTGATTAATTACAGAATCAATATTTTTAGGACCATATAGTTCAATAGTTTCCATTAACTTATCATTAATGATTCCATCAACGTGTAAGGCGTGCATTGTGTTACAAAAACTTTCATCAGTTTCTTTATGGTATGCAGAAATAGCAACAGATGATGCCAATCTTGAGTAGTCGTGATGACTACCTGTATAAGATGCGGCAATCTCATATACCAATTTATCTAACTCTTTAGTTGTAATAAACCCTTCAGTTGGTACTGAAGTAATTACTTTAATAAAAATCTCGTCTGAGTTAACATTTAAACCTTTAGCCGCTCGTTTAACTCTATTGTAAATTTTTTGAGGGTTAAATGAAACTTCATCTCCCCCTCTTTTTTTAATCTTTAATGACATCATATGTTTTTAATTAGAAATCTTCCGTGAATGTTAATGACTCACCTAATTTAGCCTTTTGGTACTCCATAGTTCTTGATTCAAAAAAGTTACCTTTTGTTTCAACAGCAATTTGTTCCATAAATTTAAATGGTTGGTCAACATTAAATTGTTTTTTACAACCAAATTTAACCAATAGCCCATCAGTTACAAATTCTAAATATTGTTTCATTAAATTAGAATTCATACCGATTAAAGATACAGGTAAAGACTCTGTAATAAACTCTTTTTCAATCTCTAATGCAGATAATAATATTTCTTTAATTCTTTTTTCACTTGGTTTGTTTTCAACATGATTGTTAATCAAATGAATAGCAAAATCACAATGTAAGTTCTCATCTTTAAAGATTAATGAGTTAGCATTACATAATCCTTGCATAATCCCTCTTGATTTCATCCAAAAGATAGAACAGAATGAACCTGAGAAGAAGATACCTTCAACCGCCGCGAAAGCAACCAATCTTTCTTGGAAGGAAGCATTCTCAATCCAATCAAGAGCCCATTTCGCTTTCTTTTGAACCGCAGGCAATCTATCAATGGCATGGAAACATTCGTCTTTTTCTTTATCATCAGACACATAAGTATCAATTAATAATGAGTACATTAACGAGTGAATATTCTCCATCATAATTTGGAATCCGTAAAAGAATTTTGCTTCAGCATACTGAACTTCTTTTAAGAAATTCTCGGCTAAGTTCTCATTTACAATACCATCAGACGCGGCAAAAAACGCTAATATATTTTTAAGAAAGTATCTCTCATTGTCAGATAGGTTTTCCCAATCTCTAATATCGTTAGATAAATCCACTTCTTCCGCAGTCCAAAACGCCGCTTGGTGTTGTTTATAAAATTCCCATATATCATTATGTTCGATAGGGAAAATGACAAATCTGTCATTATTTGGTTCTAATATTTTTTCTTTCATGTTTTAAATTAAATTTGTGTTTGTTGACTTTGTTGTTCTCTTTGTTTTCTTTTTTCTAAAAGTTCTTTAACTCTATCTTTTTTTCTATCTTCTTGTTGTGCTTCAAACCCTAAGAATGTCACTGAACTTTCTGTGTCGATTTCAAGTAATTCGTTATTAAATTTACAGTTTTCGAACACAACTCCATCTTGTCCTAAACGACTTTTAGTAATAGCGATGGTTGCAAGACCCATCTCTTTTTGTTGTAATGTTTTAGCCACCGAAATAATTACGTGACCAACCTGAGCCTTTTTAATTGACCCACCCATTTGGTCTGTAGTTACAACTTCCGATGAAATTGAAGCCCTGTTACCTTGTGTTGCAGTCCAACCAACTAAATCAAGTTCGTGACACATAGCCTCAAATCCTCTCATTACTGACCCTTCCGCTTTCCACTCATCTTTACTAGTTGATTCCGGTAGTACACAATCAATATAGTCCAATAAAACCATATCAAGTTTAACACCATCAGCAATCATCTTTCTAACCTGATTTTTAATTTGACTCATAGTCATCGTATCTGATGCCAATTTGTGTAAAACTAATCTGTTTTGCATTGTCTCTTTAATCTCCGTTATTTTACTCATCACCTCTTCTTTGTATTGAACCAAATTATCCGGTTCAATACCAGTCCACATTGTAAAATGTTTTCTTTGAATAATTTTTGGGTTGTCTTCAAAAAATATTTGTAATACATTATACCCTAAATTAAATGCCGTGTTTGCTATTTTTGATAAGATAGTTGTTTTACCCACACCTGTCGGAGCAAGTATAACTCCAATCTCCCCTTTAGCCAAACCACCTTTCAATAGTTTATCAATACCTTTAATTCCCATTGGAATTGGATGACGATAATCCTCATCAAGTACGGTATCTAAATTAGCGAAGATATCAGTTTGACCTTTATCTATTACTCCAACCTGTAATGCATCTCTTACAAGTCCTTCTACCTTATCATAAGACTCAAAATCCCCTTGAGTAATAATTTTTTGAGCCTTGTCCATCGCCTTTTGAAGTTCTTGTTGTTTACAGAACTTCAATGCTTTCTCCTGAACAAAAGTCGTCCCTTCAAATGGCGCATCTTTGATTTGAGTTAATGTGTCCAAAACAATCTTGGCAACCATCTCTTGAGAGATTTCAGACTTAACTATCTGTTCAAGGGTATCGAAATTAGGAGTAGATTCGTATTTCTTGTAGTACTCTTTTGTCATCTGTAAAATGATTTTAAAGTACTTGTTATCGAAATAGATTGGCTCAATAACATCCATAATTGAAGATGAAAAGTCCTTATCTAATATAATCTGATTCAGTAATTGTATTTGAAATGTGTTCCCTAAATAATCGAAATTTTTATTCATAAATTGTTTTAAAAGTTATCCTTGTATTATTAAATACTTACTTACTTAAGTCAAGTTCCAAATAATTATAACTTAATTTTTTATCTGAAAAAATGTCAGTCAATCCTCGAAGTCTTTCCTTTAGGAAAGGTCTTACATCAACAGTATAACGAACTTTTGGTGGATAAAATTTTCCATCAAAAATTCTATGACAAATTGTCTGTTCACCTAATTTGATAATAATGTTAAACACTTCAGGTCCATCAGTGAACGATGTGTCCATAATACTTGGGTCATGCATAATTGAATCTTGGTTATCCATCATATACGCTAATGTCTTCATTTTCAAGTATTCTTGAAGTTCTTCCTTGAACTCAGCAACGAATTCATATAGTTCAATCGAACTTTTTGCTTTTGGGTTAAACCCTCTTACGTTAAAGAATCTTTGGACTACGATGTTATCGTTTAATGTCAATAAAAATTCCATCTTAGTGCTTTCTTGCTCTCTCATAAATTTAATTTTTGTTTGTGTTTCGTTTTTCTTTTCTTGTTAATTTCATAAATGGTCTTAGGAAGTTTACCCAAGCTTCATCATTTTTTGGAAGATATTTGAAGAGTCCGTCCTCCATCATCATTCTCATTAAGTTTTTGTATCCCCTATCAGTAGGGTCAATCGTGTCGGTTATAATTTGTTCGACTAATTCTTTTCCATCATTAGTTATTAAGGGGTTAGATAAATCAACTATTTTTTTGTTTGTAGTGTAAAACTCTTCACCAAGTATACCATTTTTTGTTTTACCAGTCAAAATATTTTCCAAAACTTTTGATTTCTTTTCCTGCACGATAATTCCGGCATTAACCCTTATTTCGTTTATAGTGCATGGTTTAACCAGCATATCAGGGAATAATTTAACTAAAGTTTTTTCCCCTAAACCTTCAATTCCACTAATGTTATCTGAACTATCTCCGGTAAGAATCTTACAAAGTAATACATTATAGTGAGGTATCTGAATTTTATTAATTGTAATCATATCACCCTGTTTAAAGTATTGTTTTGCGTTTGGCGAGTAAATGGTTACCTTATCTGAAATAAGCTGTGTAAGGTCTTTATCTGATGAAAAAATGGTAATCTCTTCATTAGTTGCTCTCTGACAATAATAAGCAATCAAGTCATCCGCCTCATTATAAACCATCTCAACTTGTCTAACAAAGACTTCCTCAAGATATTCTTTAATACGAGCGTTTTGTTGTAGATATGATTCGTACTTAAACTCATTCATATCTTGTTTTCTATTTCCTTTATATTGTGGATAAAGTTCTTTCCGAGTGGATGAACTATGTTCGGCATCCCAGAACACAACTACTTTATCGTAGTTATGTTCCTCAAGGAATTTCCGAATTGTATTTATAAAGTGGTAAATAGCTCCTAAGTGACTTCCATCACTATAAAGGTCTTTTACTCCGTGGAATCCAATCTTCATTAAGTTGGAACCGTCTACTAATAATGTTTTAATCACATTGGTGATTTAGAGGTAAATAATATTTTAAAATTCTTTTTCTTCTTTTTCTTCTTTTAGGTCAAAGTCGCCATCCGTTCCAATGATGTTTTTCCAATATTCCGCATATTCTTTTTTATATTTTTCAATATTAATTTTTTCTTCCGCCGAATCTTTACCCGCAATGAATCCGTGTGGTGTTACAATAATTTTTCCATCATCATAACCTAATCCATTGATGTGATTTTTCATTACCGAAACTTTTGTTCTTGACGCAAACTTAATAGTTCGTTTATCTTTAGTTGCAGTAATCTTAGTTGTTCCAGCACCTTTTTGGTTTCCAAATAAATAAACCAATGATGAGTTTAACCAAATTGCTTCTCCACCTTTAGCTTTAATCTTTGGTTGACCGAATGGATTATCAGGTAATTCAACCCATGGCTGATTAACAATAATTAAAGTATTCTCATATTTTGAATCAGATTTACGAGAACCTGAGATTCTTTGGTTGATACCCATTCCAATCTTATCGGCTAATGCAGAGGCATTATGCTGCTTTCCACCTTTGCCTTCATAAGTCATTTTACAAGGAACAGAACCAACTGAATCCCACATAAAACATAAACTGTAATCCAAATTGCCTTTTTCTTGTTCGTCCAATAAGTTATTGATATAATCCGTAATTTGTTCAATATAGTTAAAGTTATTATTAAATATGTAAAATCCATCCCAATCTAATTCACCGGTTTCTTCATCAACAACTTCCTGACAATCAAACCCCATTAACTTAGCGTGTTCAAATGACCATTTTTGTTCTGTAATAATAAAGACAGGTAAAATACCTTTCTTTTGAGCATCAACCGCTGTTTTTACAAGTGCAGTTGTTTTACCCGTATCCGAGTGACCCAAGAACATATTAAGATGTCCAATAGCCGGTCCCGGTAATCCAACCGCATCTAAGAAATCCGGACCTAAGTCAAAAAATCTTTGTGGCTTATATTTTGCAGATACTGAGAACTTATCTTTAATTGACTTAAAATCGTTTTTCTTAATCGCCATTTTCTATTTTTTTTATGTGTGGTAATTTGTTTGTTTTATTTCTATTGTATTTTGAAGAATCTTCACCATATAGTACATCAATTTCTTCTTCATGAAAAGTAATTAATCGAATACTAATTACACCTTCTTCATTAGTCCCTTCATCTAACATTCCAAACAAAACTGTTTCACCAATTTGTTTATCTCTACCCGAGAAGTATCCTTTATCTTTTAGTTGACTTAATATTTCATAAGACAACATTTTATTATCCCTTAATTGTAGGTCAATTTCTTCTTTAAATGTCATATGATAAAATTAAAATGTATGGTACCATACAAGGTACCATACAAGATGTTTATTTTAGAAAGGTAGTTTTTCCATTTTAGAATGGAAGCTCTTCATCCGGTAAATCATTTGCTTGAGGGTCAACCGGTGCAGAACTTTGAGATTTTCCACCACCAAATGATTCTGTATTTACTGAATCACTTTCGTAAGCGTATCCCCCTTTTTCAGAATCCCATTTTGGTGTTTCTCCACGAGCAATTGCTTCAAGATATTCAACAGGTTTTTTAGAGTAAACGTCTAACCAAGTTAATTCGTCAGTAATCCAAGCGTTTGCTTGTGCCGGGTCAGTATGTACCGGACCTTGGTCTTCGTACATAATTGTAGATACTGCAGTATATTCTTTACCATTTGGAGCTTTTGTTTTATTTAATTCAATGATTAAATCTCTACCAATTTTAGCATCGGTAATATCTCCTTTGTTTCTCCAAATTGGAATGATTTTATCTAAGATACCATCATTTTTGTAATTGTGTTTAAATCTCCAAAATTTTGGTCCATCTTCTTCTTTATCTCTATCAATAACTTTTACGATATAGAATTTACGAGAACGATACTGAGCCGCCAATTGTTTGTCTGATTCTTTTCCGGTTGAAATTAACTCCTCATAAACCTCATTTAAAGGTGAACGTTCGTTATCATTTTTTCCCGGGTCGTAGAATTTTTGCCATTGCCCCCCTACTTGTATCTCATGATACCAAGCTTCTTTAAATGGTGATGAACCATCGCTTGTAGGTAAGATTCTAACTCTTCTTTGTCCAGATTGCTCCTTATCACTTAAGATAAGTGCAAAATATTTTTTCATTCTTTCGTCTTGCGACATTTTCCCTTGGGCTCCGCCCCCTGATTGTTTTGAATTTTCGTACTGTGCCAATACGGCGTCTAATGAACTCATGTGTTATAAAATTAATTTGTTAAATTGTTAGATAAAGATAGGTGATAAATAGTAAAAAGTCAAATTAAAAAAGGTGTCCGTTAAGACACCTTTAAATTTTTTGTTATCGTTTGAATGATGTTTTATATTCATCTTCTTGAGGATTTGGTCGGAATGAATTTTTAATATCATTTGTATTAATATCTTCAACTTCGTCTGAAGTTAAAACATATTCATTTTTTCCTGTTTTTTCCATTTCATCTTGTTTGTCATCAAAGAATTGTGAAAGTTTTTGATTAAATGGGTATGAATCATAACTTCTCAACTCTAATTTTTCTTGAGGAGTTTTTTCACGATACTTCTCAATTTTACTTTCAAGTGAATTTAATTTGTTCATAACATTATCCATCTCACTTAATTTAGCTTCTAAGTTAGACAATTGGTTAAACAAGTTTTCGAAATATTCTTCTTGTTTTGTTTCAATATTTTTTTGAGAATTAACCAAATCTGTTATTTCAAGTTCTTCAGACTCTTCACCTTCAGTTCCTTTTTCTTCAGATTCTCCTTCATCGTCAATTTTTTCTACGTCAGGGTCATTTGCAACATCGATTGGTTGTGGTGCCGTATCTCCCGGGGCTGGCGGTGGTACCGCTTCAGAAGGTGCCGGTGCTGGTGGAGCTTCTCCTCCTGCAGGTGGTGGAGGTGTTAAGGCCTCCAACCCAGCTGTTGGGTCTTCAGGTACCTCAGCATCTTGTTCCATAATATACTTATTAATATTATGATATCTTGATATTTCTTGTATTAATTTTTTATCTAAATCCATTTTGATTACCCGTTTAATAATTGTTTAATTCCTCCTGCCGTCTCAACTCTAACTTTTCTATTAATAGTTGTTTGGTGTCCGGCTCTTTCAATAAGACCATCTCTTTCTCTGATTGTATAACAATCCCCTGTGTCTAAATCACAAACTTGTTGTGTTCCATCACCGTTATCTGTTTGAGAAACTCTAGTCGATTTCCCAAGATAGTTGTCTAATGCTGATTTTATGTTCATAAAATTGTTTTTATTATAAATATATCGTTATGTTATAAAGTGAAAACGTCACTTAGTATTGTTTGAGTCAGTACTTCACCCCCATTTGGTTTATCATCACCATATGGTTTATATTGAACCTGTAACCTAAAAGAACCTATTTTTTGAACGGTTATTTCATTTGTATAGTTTGTTGACGGTCCTCCACTTCCACTATGACTAATTATTTCATAAGTAGATGCATCTAAAATTTTACTACCAAGTACAACGTTTTGTTCTTTGAAAGGGTGTTGAGAATCAGTAGTAAAGTTATATGTAATATAACCACCCGCAGGTTTTTTAATATTATAATAACTCCACCCTTGACCCTGTAAATTAACAGAATCTGTAAGTCTAATCAATGACAGTGGTAGTTGTGGGAATGTTGGTAATGTTTGGCTTGTCGGTACATTACTAATAGGTACTTGATTTTGATTAGGTAAAGTATACCAAACTTTGAACGGGAATTGTTGCACCACAGGTTGCTCTTGACCTTTATATGCTTTAAGAATAAACATAATATCTATTTGTGTTTTACCTTCAATTTTTGGTATATCATTTATGAAGTAACTTTCAACATCCGTTAAGGTAACATTAAAAACCCCATTTACTACTTGTCCACTAACACCAATACGATTTTTTGAGATATATTTTCTAGTAACAACATTATTAACTTCTTCTAACTCATAAACAGTATAACTCATATCAACACTAGGTGATAATACCCAACCAATTGACTGAGGATTTATCTTAACAGTTAATGATTGGGTTTTACTCGCATTTAACTGAACATCAGTTCCTATCATAGTTACAGGTCCTACAGTTTGAGGATTTGTATTTACAGTTTCACTTTGAGGTGCATTAGCAGTTTGATTCTGAGGATTATTATATCCACCCGGTGATGACGCTGCCGATGCGGTTATTGCTGGGTCAAATGTATAATTATCGGTACTTGTCGCAGTACCATTAGGAGTTGTAATAACAATCTTACCTTTATTAACTACAGTACCTGTTCCAATTATCGGAGTATTAAATCTTAATGTTGTATCATTAAATACCGTAAATCCTGTTGCCGGAACACTAACTCCATTGACAGTAATCGAAGTAGTTCCATCAAAACTAATACCATTAACTTGAACCACAGTTCCTGTATTACCTGATAAAGGTGAGAATGATGTAATTGATGATGGAGGACAAGATAATTTTGAGGTAACCGCAGTTGTAGTTGGAACACCGTTACTACTACCTTGGCTTTCAACTTTATTAATTGTATTTTTTAAATCTTCAACAATTGCTTTAGTTGCAACTCCAACACTAAGTGCCGAAGTTAACGCTTTATCGAATGTCTCTTTAGTTTCTGCATAATCTTTAATGTGTGTATCGTAATAAGATTCGGAAACCTTTATACTTTTAACCGGCCAATAACAAGCATAGTATTTAACAAGACCCAAGTCTAATATTTGTTGTACCCTTTCTCGTAATCTTGCACTCATAAACGCAATAAAGTTATCAACTGTAGCAAAGTTTGCAACAGGTGTTGTTCCTTTAGTTGAAGGATTTGGATTAAGGTTAACACAAGAATATGTACTAAGGAACGTACCATCAATCTGACCGTAATCAACATTTAGTGGAGCAGTTGCAAAGTTATTATTCCATCCATTAAACTTACCTAATTTACTATTACTGTCTTTTTGGAAAGTCCTAAGATAAGAAATACAATAAATAATTGTTGCCAATTCAGGATTATTTGGCATAATTCTTTTAAGAACACTCGCAAATTCTGTTTCAGTTATTCCTGTAAGAACCGCATTAGTCGCTTGAAACTGTTTATTAAGATAAATTGGAAGTACTTGACTTCCACATTCATTTGTGGTTCCTTTTGTATTATTTGCAGATTGAACTGTATTACTTGCTTTATTAGAATTGGTTGACGCACTTAATACATTAATAGTATCTTTCTTAATTTTAAGAAGTCCCTCAAGTTTTGTTAATAAATTTTGATTCATACTTTGAATAAAACTATCAATTGCAGGTAAATCATAAATTCCTTGTCTAATCCCTTGGAATGATGTTTGGAATTGACCCGGTTGAATACTATGTTCAACTTGTAGTATCATATACGGACCATTAAACATTGGAACGTGTCTTAAATTAAAATACATTGTTGGTTGTAACATGGCATTCCCTAAACAAACAACAGAACATGTATAACTTCTTTGTTTGTAAAGGTTATACAAACTGGCGTTTTGTGTTGCAACATTTTTACCTGATGCTTGGTCAGCTATATTTATCTGTGCAGCAATTGATTCAGAAGTTGCACTACCATTATCCTGAGACACATTGAACGAGTAAAACACATTTTGATTTCTTGTACCAATATCAACACTAAACCCAACACATTTATTTGAAACCCCCCAATCTTTTTTACCAACTTGATTTTCAATTAATGGGTTTTCAGATGCTCTACTCATATCAAACGCATCATCTCTGAACCTAAAATTACCTTTTGGTAATTCCAAATATTGAGATGGTTTTCCAACATAGAAACAAACCATTTTAGAACTTGATTTTCTATAATCAACATTTAAAAATGTCCCCCATAAATTATTAGCAAACTCTGACGACCCTTCGGCTCTATTTGGTATTGTTGTACCATCAACATCCTGAACATTATAAAAATTAACATATGCTGGTAGATTCATCACAGTAAAATTATTTTTTCTCAATAATCCACTAATAAATGTAAAAACGCTCATACCTTCGTTCAAGGATTTTTGACTAAATGTATTCCTCATTTCAAAAATATCCAATAAGATAGTATCACCAATATTTCTTGATGCCCTATCTAAGAATAAAATATCCTCAAACAATGTTTTAGTTTTATAATCAGAGCCCGCAATCCATTTATCATTTAAAGCTTTGAACACTTCGTAATTTTCAACTTTACTTTGTTGACCATCAATAACGGTTTGAACTGTTTTTTCAGGTAATTGCTGTTGGTCAGGTAAATCTTTTCTTACCCCATCTAAAACAAGATTTAGAAAATTATCTTGTAATACACTTTCATTGGTTAGGTATTGATTAATCTGAGCTTGGAACTGAGCAACTGTTGTACTTGGATTTTTTAACTTCTGAGTCGCATACATTTTAATAATTGGTGCTAATAACACAACATTATCAACTGAAAACAAAATATTATTATCAATAAAAAAATCAGTAATGTATGAACCAGTACTACTATATCTAACATTATTTATTGTTGAAAATCCAACTTCTGTCTCAAGTGCTTTCCAAGCATTTGGATTTAACAATTGAGACTGACTAAGACTTAATGAACTAGTTTTAGTTGGTAATGTATTTTGTACATACGGTTGAAACTCAATTGGGTCAACAACTTTTTGAGTATTATTATGTGAAAGATATGAATCAAAAATTCTTCTTCTATAATTTGATGGATTACCATATCTAAATAAGATATCATAATTCATGAAGTCTTTAATACCCGTTTGGAAAACATTATATTGTCTGTCAATCGCACTACTAAAATATTGTGAGTCCGAAACACCTGTTGCCGGTGCCGCTATTGTCATTAAATTTCTAAATAATGATTGGAAATTTCTAAAGGTTGCATTAACTTGAACTACAGACGTTTCAAAATGAGCAACTTCAGCTCCTGTTGAACTATTTGTAATTGGTTTACTAAAATTTAAAAACTCTTGTTCAAACGAATCCAATATTTTTTTCTCAAAAACTGAAAATATCTCTTCAATTTTAGTATAGTTATCACCATTCAAAAAGTATAATGGAGATTGTGTTTCACCATTATTAATTAAATTAATATAAGAATCCGGTTGAGGGTATGCAATTTGATTACTATCAAAATATCCATAGTTAGGTGCTGACCATAAAGTTCTAACCGAACCATTATAAACATTAGGGTTTGATGTTAAATTAACTACAGTATTTGCAGAAGTTGTTAAATTAGTAACACAAGCAACCTCAGATTGATTTAAAGAATTTCCAAATGATGGAACTACAAAATAATCCGTACCTTTAGTATTGTTAACAGGATTACAATTAACATCAGGATAATAATTACTACTACTAAGTAAAACCGAATATGTTACAAGACTTAACGATTTACCATTTTGGTTGGCAGATATGTTAGAATCTTGATAGTTAAACAATTTCATGCCTCCATCTACACTATTTTGAATTTCATCATTAGTGTAATTATCGTATAATTCGAATCCATTATAAAAAACGTTAAAGTCATTAATTACTTTAGGATAAAACCCAATATTCATATTAGCGGTAATTGATGTCTCCTCTTGTAATGTTATTGAAATAGGAGTACTATTATAATTGAACTTATAGTTTTGAGTATTTGAACTTAAAATAGGACTATAATTTGTTGTGTAGTCAAAATTAGTCCAAGCAGTTTTTAAAATATCGACGTTTGATTCTTTATATTTTTTATAACGATGCCAAATTGACCCATACTTTAATACCCAAGCATATGGTAATTTATGAATCGCACCAAATTTTTTCAAACAAGATGAAATATAATCTAACTCATCAACAAAGGTATCTGTTTTTGTTTTATATCTTTCTCTTAGTGTCGCTAAAGGTAATGAATTTAAGAAAAGATATGCAGATTGAACATAGGGATAAGGGTCACTTGTTCTATTATTTTGAACACCATTCATAATTGAATTAACAAAATATGGAGTATTCAACATAGATGTTGTTGTCTTAAACGGTAATACATTTGTTGGAGTCGTAAAATCACAATACCCCTCAGTTGCAATAAAATTTTTAGGTTCTCTACTTCTATAAAAATCAACAAACCCATAAGGATTTAATAAATTAAATTGCACCGCAACTAAGGATGGATTTTCATTTTGATAAAATGAAAAGTTTGTAACCGGTCTATTGGTTGTAAAATCATAAACATCATTAAAATTTGAAATAATTTTTCTTGGTTCAAATATCTTTAAAGTTTTCTTTGTATTATAAACTTCGTTACCCACAGATTTATTACTTGAACTCAAATTAGTTAAACACCACGTAGGGTCTGTATATGGTAATGTATCCACAACCAATGGTTCATTTGAAGCATTTTTTAATAAGGTTTCGAGAGCCAACGATTTAGTACTTACTTGTGGTATTTTTCCAATATCTGATGTTGATAAAATACTATACGAGTTATCCACCAAATTTTTAATATATGGTGTAACAAAGAAATCACGAATATAATCTTGATACGCCCTTCCTGTACCATTATTCGAAATAGTACTTAAGAACTCAGGATATGAATTTGCCTTTAAATTATAATTTTTAAGTTTTAATGTTAAATAAGGAGAACTTATTCCAAGACCTTTAACAATATTGTTAACTTCCGCCTCAATATTCAACTTAATTAATTCATCAATCTGATTAGAATTAGCCCTAATTAATCCTGAATAGTGAGAAGTTAAAAATTGTCTCTCCCAAATTTCATAAAAGAATTTTACCTCTTCTTTATTAACATATGGTAATCCTGCTGACGGAAATTCAATTGCATTAATGTTGATTCTATTAGTATCTCTTTCATTATCTAATGGTGGTGGAGCGAGTGGGACACTGAATTTTTGTGTTATACCTTTCATATACTCCTCAACAAATTCAACTTCAGGCCATTTATCAAACAAATATCCTTGAGTTCTATCAACAATTGTTGGGTCCGCAATATATTTTATTTGAAATCTACCTTTTTTATCTTCAGGTGTTTCAACAAAAAATAACGGCCATGGGTAAACCGGTTCTTGAGAATTTAACAAATTAGCATCATTCATTATTGCAAATGGGTCCCTAACTACAACTCCTCTTGTTTCAGTACTTGGGGCTGATGATGGATTATCTAATATTGCATTTTTTCTAACAGGGTCGTATTTAACATTCCAAGCATTTGTATGTACATCATCTAATAATCTAACAAATGCCTCTGCCGATGCCATTACAACTGCAATCAGATTCCTAACGGTTGGTTTAAATCCAAGACCTGTATCAGTATCTTCAATTTTTCTCAATAATTCCGCAGAAATTGATGATTCATATTCTGATAGTTTCTTATTCGCATTTGTTTCAATTAATGAAATTTGATTATCAAATCTATTATCACCTTCAAAAATAAAAAAACTAGCGTTCACAGTTTCAGTTACTTGTCTTCCATTAACCTCATTTACCACAACAATAGGAATTTTTGTTTGATATAACTGTTCTTTAAGAGCAATAATGTCCTTTTCCGTTGGTAAAACTTTCCCTGTTTGTATTCTAACTGTTTCTTTCCAGTTAATAGCACCATCCGCTGGTGGGTCAACTGTAAAATTAACAAACTTAATTGGATTTGGTATTGGAGATGCTCCATTTTTACCTAATGTAGCATTTTCAGATAAAGCTTTATTAAACTTATTTACGTAACTTTCCAATAATTTAGCAGCAGTCTCTTTCTCCGATTGCTCTAATTTTTTAAAAATATAAATCCTTTCATTTGTATTATTCAATACAATTGGTTTTGGGTCAAGATAAGTATTAAACCAAGAAGTATTTGCTCCTCTTACTGCAGAAAAATATTGTTTTAAAACCTCTTTATAACTTCGAATATTAGTTAGAGGTTCCACTTTAGCCTTTGGAAATGAATCCATAATATTATTCTCAAAGGTACTTAACTTAGTCATTAATTGAAATACTGTTAACTCTGGTAAATCAGGAGAAATTAATCCTTTTGCTTTATATTCACTGTAAAGTTCAGCAATTTTTTGATACCCTCTTTCAGAAACTATTTCAGTAGTAAACACATCACCACTTTGTGAGTTGTTTTTTGAAACAGCTCCCTGTACACTTGATTGAGATTCAGCAGCTTTGTTTGATTCTTGAGTACCTCCCGGAGTTGTTGAAACATTGAAAGTTTGTCCATACATATGAGGAACCGCCAATAAATGTCCCATTGAGATTTCATTAAGTACATTAAACTTATATCCTTTGAATTGTAAATCCACTTGATAGTTACCACTAAATGTGTTAAATGACGCATGAAATTTTTCTAAATTTAATTGATATCTAATTGCCTGTCCATAATAACCTTTTAGTGTTAAATAAAATGGTGGATAAGGAAGATTAAAAAAAGCAGAATATGGTGAATTATTACCTAATGAAAACAATGCCTTTCCTTGCACATCTTCTAACTTTATATTAACTGAAGGTACAAAAGATGAGTTAGTTGTTACATTAATTGATGTAATTCCTAATAAACCATTATCAAATACATTTTTTAAGTCAGCGGGTGAACTAATAGTGTAAGCTTGATTACCATCACTTGCAGGAACTCTTTTTTCCATCATTTGATTATCACCCTTAAACTTCGTTGAATTATTACCAGTCAATTCATCATAATAACCCACACCTAAAAAATTATCTTTAGTTGGTTTTAAAAAATTCATCTTGGCAACTGATATAGTTCTAATTCTATCTTCAGGACTTGCCCCTACCGCAAGTTTAGTTCTTGGAAGAACTTCCGCTTCCAAATTTGCATACATAACTAAACTCTCATGGTCAATTAATCTTTCTTGTATTTTACCCGCTGAGTTAATTGTTTTGTTAGGGTCAACAACAATAATATTATTGTAATCAAACTCTACTAATATATCTCCACTGTTGTCTGCTTTTAAGTTACCTGCCATAATAATAAAAATGATTTTCTAATGCTCCCTTATAGTCCTGTAATGAAGGTAGTAATGGAAATGGTATAATCAATACCGCACCATCATATATGGTATTTTCTAATCCACCAAATTGAGGATTAGCCTGAAGTATTAACCAACTAAAATACGGAGAATCATAATAATCTTGAGATACTTTATCTAATCGACTTCTACCCACTTTATAAATAAATGCCTTATCTGTAGGTTTTTGAGGTAACTCCACGTAAGGTACAACGGTTTGTTCACCGTTAATTAGAAATTCACTATACCTATTCCAATATTGAAATGCCATTAATTAAGTTTTACTTTTGATATGTATGCTCCCGCTGAAACTCCATCTTCAGAATTCCATTTGTTATTATCTGTGTTTCTATTTGTCGTATCTGCTAATGAAGATATCATAGTTTTTTGTGATTTTTTCTTATCATCAGTACCATCTGTTTCTGTTGTATAAGTAAACTCCCTTTTTTTCTTATCAAATGGTGTATATTTTAAATAATTTTTTAATTTATTTTTTTCAACATCATCAATAAATGCTTTTGTTATATTATTTTCACTAACAAATAAAGGTTTTGTTTGAGTAATCCAATAGTTATCAAACTTAGCCTCAACATCATCAAATCCCCCACTTAATAATCCAGCGTTATTAATAATATTACCAATCATCGCGGTTTTAAATGTTTCATATTTTTTATCATCAACAACATCATCAGAAACTACCATATAAACTCTTCTAAAAATATTATTATCAAATAGTGTATTTTTACTAAATGGTCTAAATACATTTTCAACCGTTACTGTGGTATCAAGAGATTTACCTTTAGGGTCTGTTTCAAAAACTAAAACTCCATTATATGTTAAACTATCCAAAGGATTAACAAACTCAGTTTCACTCCAAATAAGTAAATTAAATTCTTTAATACCTTCACATATTTTTCTAATGTCGTCAGTAAGTTCTACTAATGTATTAGAAGCCCCTGTTGATGACGCATTAACATCAGACGTTCCACTAGTCACATACACCTTAACAGGACCTGATTTTGCTTGATATCCATCAGTACCACTATTATAACTTGTAGTTCCATCAAAAATTAATATATTAGCTCTTCCTATAGTTTGAATATATGTTTGTTCGGTATTACTAATATCTTGAGTTATTTTTGTAATAGCATTTTGAAATGATGCTCTTTTGTTTTTAACTAAATTCTTATAATTTTCTTTTAATTGACGGATTACTTTTGGTGAAAAATTACAAATAGCGGACGACATAAAGGTAATAAATCCTTCATTCCCACTTTGAATGTTTGATTCAAGTTCACCAAAAATAGTATCAAACCTTTTTTCAACATTACTTGGTTTTCCAAATAAAACACACTCGGGTGGAGTCACATTAAAATTACCTTGAGTATAAGAACGTTCCAACATCCATTGTTGTCTAACAGCGTTGTTATATTGATTAACACTTTCTTTTGTTTTATTAACAACCGTTTGGAAATATGTTTGAGTTTCATTAACAAACTTAACCATAAAGTCAGAATAACTAATAGTTCCCGTCTCACTAGTTCCTGTTAAAACATTTGTTAACGTTACACCAATGGTACTATTATTATTTTGCCCATTCTCAACCGCCGCTTGATTGACCGCAGGTGCTTGAGGTGGTGCTGTCATTGCCAAAAATTCTTTATCTAAAACTTTCAAGAAATCTTCTTGGGCAGTAACATCCGCTCTATCATCCCAAATTTCAGTATTAGCATAATAATTGAATGTTAATGCATTTTGTAATTTATCTATCGACTCTTTTAATCCACTTCCACCAACAAAATTAAATCCAAAAGTAATATTCGCAATCATTGGTTGAATACCAATACCCTCTGGATTAATATCTAATGATTCATATTGTATCCCCAATGACGTTGGAATAATTTTTGTATTGTAAAAATCTCCAATACGTAATACCAATACCGGAGGTGCCCCAAATGATGTATTTGTGGCATTATTGTATTGTAATTGTTGTTTACCTGCAATGTCTTTAATCGTTGGAATTGTATCTCCCGGTCTCATACATTGTTGTAAAAATGTAAGACGAGAGTTTAATCCTTCAGGTGTTGTTGAGTGAAATGCCGGTTGGAAAAATTTTAACTTGTCTCGCAAGTTATCATAAACCATAGGTGTCTCAGCTTTGATTGTTTCAAAGTAGTCACACTCAGACAATAAAGCTCTTAAAACACGTTTAGTAATATTATCCCTTGGTTTATATTCTTGTGTTATAACGTTTTCTTTAACAGTTTTTAATACTTTATTTTCCTCAACAATTGTTGTGTATTGTGCTGGTTGCGTTGTTGTTGGTTGTTTAATCGTTGGCACTACTGTTTTGACATAACCTCGTCTACAAGCCATGGCATTTGTTGTTGTAATATCATTTGCGCCAACTTGAGTATCTCCACCTACAGCTCCAGTATCCTTATCAGAACAATTCACATTTGTGCCAATTTTATAAGCTTTAGTAACTGCATCAAATTGTAATACTTGAGCATTTTCACCGTATACGGTTGTTGCTTTAAGTAATAATTTTTGTTTTGATAAAAATGGTTTTAATACATCACTTTCTTCAAAAAACTTAATAATAGAGGCAATTCTTCTTTTAGCCAACTCAACATTATATGATTGAGTAGCAGGAGCTGAACAACTAGCATCGATAGTAACTGTTATAGTACCATCACTATCTTTATATTGGGTTAATTGTTTTGCTAAATCATTAACAAATTCTTTTGCTAAATTATAATTTGGAATAACTACCGATTCAAAAAATACGTTAGTTTTTTCAGCGTTTGGTCTAGTATTGTAATATTGCCTATTAGTAGCACTAGTATATCTTGTAAACTCTGTAGTATAATTTGGTATCGCCTCATTTTTTTTAGGGAAATCATTTCCAAAATAAAACCCTAATTGTTCGTATTTTTTAAAATCAACGTTAGTGTTTCCACCACCACCTTCTTGGGATACGTTAACATCCGCCCCTGTTGGTGAATTAACACCAGTCTGAACTGTTTTCTTAATAAATTCAGTTTGTTCTTTAGTTGTCTCTTTTGACGAAATTGCTTCTTGTAATAGATACAAATCATTTGGATTAACCGTATAATATTTTTTAGCTAATTCATATAAATCATATTTTCTACACCCAGCGAAGAATGATTCTAAAATACTATCAACTCTAACTTTATTAGTTTCATTATTTAATATTTTATTAACTATAACATTCAACACAGATGGATGGTCAACAACTATTTTCCAATTTATAGTACCTGTACGGGTAGTACTCTTATATGTGTAAATAGGTTCCGGTCTACCAAGGAATTCAGTTGGATTCCAATTTGGGGTTGTTTGTTCACTAAACGTTAATCCATAAGGTGGAAACCACATAACTCTACCTCCATTAGGTCCTCTTTCACATACTGGTAAATCAGCAACTGAATATCCCGGAGTACTTGAAGTTCTCCAAGCCAAGTTCTCCAATGAAAACATATATTTTTTGGCATATCCATTATTCATACCACCAATAAGGTTAGTTGAATCTTGTCCTCCTTCTTGTTTGTTTGGTGCGATGTTTAAGTTATAGGTATTATCAAACACAGAATCAGAAAATCTTCTACCTGATGTTGTTATACCATCTACTTTTTGTAAATCATTGTATTGTAGGTATGGTAAATCTTTAGCAAAAATACGACAATACTCTGTTCCAACTTCTTGTCCCACGGCTCCAACATATCGATATACTCTTGAACCTTTAGTAATTTCTTTATATCCATCATGAAAAACTTTACTAACTTGGTCAATCGCATTCCCTACGTGTTGTAATCTTCGACCTCCTTGAGGTTGGCTATTAATAATTCTCTGAGTATCATCTAAGATAGAACCTCCTTTAAAAGTCCTGTTTGTCGATTCAGTTGTGTTATACGATGAAGGTTTAAAGTCTTCATCCTCATTTGTAACAACACCACCTAAACCAACTTTCTTACCGGCATTATCTTTATATTTTGGAGATGTCCAAGTAAATCCTCCTTCAATACCACCACCATTAGAATAGGTAGGACCATTAGCCCCTAATCTTACATCTTGACTTGGTCCCTCATATAATTGAGCTAACTCTTGAGGTCCATATACTGGTGATTGTTGTTCTTTACCAAATTGGTCAACAGGTAAATCACCACCAGGTGAAAATATTCTTGACGGGTCAGAATTTCTTGAACCAACATAAAAATTACTGTTATCCGATAATGTCCCGGTTAATGCCCCGGCAACTCTATCGAACACACCTCTTTCAAAATTTGGTTTGTATTTGTTGTAATCAATATTTTTAAACAAACGTGATTTTTGACCTGCGCCTGTATTATTATAAAAAATTTGTGACCCGGTTTGACCCGCACCTAGTAATTGATTAAAAAAGTTCCCAATAGTTGTTCCCGCAATTGCGTTTGTAACTTGTTGAATTGTGGTAGGTTGACCAGGATTAATCATCGGGTCAAAATACGACCCCGGAATTAAACTTATAGGTAAAATACTACCTCCTAATCGAAGTGCAAAATCTGCGGCGGCGGTTATTGGATTTGATGGAACGGTTATTTGCCAATTTGGTTCTAATATAGGCACCGAACCTGATAGTATATTAATTAAGTCAGTACCGCTAGTTACATTTAAAATGTTGGCTTGTCCTATTGTTTCTAACCTTATTCGAGCAGCAATTCTTTCTTGGAATTCATTTCTAAGTGTTTGAGCACCTAAACGAGCAATATACGAATCTTGACTTAAATTACCGTTACTACCGGTTGGATTTGTTGATAATAAAATTGATAGTGGGGAATACGATGATGAAACAATTGGTCCCGGATATGGTTGTCCATTACCTTGTCTATCTTGGTCAGGTCTAACTGTTTCTAAACTTGAAAATGATTCTGCTGAGTCAAACACATTTAACCCATCAGCATAAGCATTTAATGGTCTCCATAACCTTACCGCGTCATAACCCTCATCGACAATATGAGCATCTTGTTGACCCGGTCCATATTCACCTTGATTTGAAATTGTATTAGTCAATCCATTTGGGTCAGGAACTTGTAGATATCCTCCCTCATTGCCATATCTATTTAAAGGATATAATTGATTTGCTAATGATGGGTTGTCAATAAGTTGGTCAGGACTATCAATTACAGATAAATCCGATGAAATATATTCATACGGAACTTGAACAGAAGGCCTGCTTGGAGATTTAGCATAAGGAACTAAATTTCTCGTTATTAATTTCTTTCTGAAACCATCTGAATTTATGAAATCTAATGGACTATTTGACATTTACGATTTTTTATTATAAATAGATTATTAATAAGTATTTGATTCAGGTGATTTTGATTTATCATCAGGCATTAACCTAAAAATATAATCCTTGAATCTTGATTCATTAAAGGTAGTGGTTAAAATTTGTTTTAGTTGTTCTGTTGAAACACCATTGGGGGCTTTAATATCAACTTCAATTTTACCACCAACATCAACAGTTCCTTTAGTTGTTTGAGTTGTTACAGTACTTTGTCCATTCTGTAATGTTGCTGCCCTATTTCCTCCTGATGGAGTTATTGGTGACGACGATGTTGATACATTACCTCCATAAGATTCAACAGCTTTATTAACATTACCTTTTATCATTCTTTCTCCCGCAGTGTTGTTTGTTAATCCCGCCGCAATTTTTTCACCCACTTCTTTTAATACTTCAGTAAATCTTTTTTGAGAAGCTTCTAAAACGCCACCAAGACCACTTATTCCATTTTCAAACGCACTAGTAAGAGGTTTGTTACCATCTTTTAAATTCATGGCAACATTACCTAACTCTTTTAGTACTCCTTCACTTAAATCCCTAAAATCTTTAGCTTTAAATGCATCTGATGTCTCACCAAGAGTGGTTTTAATAACTCTTTGTGATGCAGCAATACCTTTTGTAATTTGTTTTGGACTTGTTATTCCTTGAGATATGGCTGCGTTTATCGATTTAACATTTGCCAAAATATCTTCATCAAGACCTAATTGTAATTTAGTCATTTGTTCAAGAGTTTTAGGCCCGGTCTTTTGTTCCTCAATAAGTTTATTCATTTCTTGTTGAGTAATTTCCCCTAAGTCTTTATAAACTTTTTCACCTTTTTCATCCGTAACCTCAACTTGATACTTACCATCCTTCATTGTCGCAATATTATTAAGATATTGTTTGTCTTCTTCATTTTCAAAAACTAACGATGGGTTAATAGATGAAAGTCTTTCGTCTAATTCAGCCGCGGCTAATGCAGATTTTGATAAATTTTCAAAACTTGTATTAGTTGCTTTAGCAAGTTCTCTTAAGGTTAATACACCTTGAGGGTTAATTTTGAACGTTTTTGTTTTTTCGTCGTACTCCGTAAATTGTTTTGTTGCTTTAATTAAACTATCTTGTAATCCCGCTGGGTCAGTAAGTGACTGATTCATCAATTGGAATGGGTCAGCTAAATTACCCATTGAAACACCTAATCTTTGGATTGCTGCCGCAGTTTCAACTGCTCCTTCAGGGTCTAAAACTTTTTCAGCAAACTGAAAAGTTTCTTTCATATCAAACCTTAACATTGACGCTTGAGCAGCCATTTTTGTTAACCCTTTAACCCCACCTTCAAATTGAAACCTATTCATTTGTGACATATTGTCGGTCACATCTTTCATAACCGTCTTTGTGTTTCCACCAATACTTTGGATATAATTAATCGAATCTTCTAATTGTGGTCCAATTTGTCCAATACCAACACCAACATCTAAAAAAGAATTACTTAAACTTTCAGCACTACCCCCAATCAATTCAGTTGCAGCAAAAAGTTTTTCTACATCTTCGGTATTTGCAATAACATTACGTCTTGACGCCTCTGCAATACCAATCATTGTTTTTTGGACATCTTTTATATCTCCACCTAAACGAGCAACTCTTGGAGCAGCATCGGAAACCGCCCTATACGTTTCAGTGAGTCTTTCTTGTCCTTGTCCAAAAGCTTTATTGAGCTCGACTTGGGCTTTATAAGTGTCCTCAATTGTTTTTGCTAACGTTTCAAAATTTATTTTAAAAGCTTCAGCTAATTGTTTACTATAACTTAATGAGCTTTTACCTGCGTCTTCTATTTTTTTTTCTTCGTCTCCTGCTGCCATAATTTGAATGGTGTTTTAATATAAATACAAAAGGACTGAGTTTTCAGTCCTTTGTGTTATCTTCAATCCACTTATCTAACAAATATTTTCTAACAAATAGTGGCATTGTTTGAAAATCTTGATAAGTTATGTTCATTAATTTGTTCAAATAGTAGAATTCATCTATCTGTCCTTTTCTATAATCAGAAGAAAGGACGAAAAAACTCAACCCCAAATCCGACATTAACTGTCATCTTTTCTCCTGATGGGGTGATTACAACTCGACTCATGTCTAATCTTGGTTCATTATCATTCATAAATTTTTTTATGAATTTTGAATCCAAAATCGGCATTTGTTCGATAAACTTAGCTATTTCTGATTTATCAGCACTTCCATTTACCTCTATAATTTCTTTTTGTAATCTCCAAGTTACTTTTGGAACAACTCTTCCTTGAGGATATGAGTCTTCTAACTTGCTTATTTCTAAAATCTCACCATAAGTTATAGGTTTTAATTTTATTGTAGCTTGTGATTTAGGTAATTGAGTAATAAAAGTACCATCTTCATTAGGTGTTTGTCCATTAATAACATTTAACTCATCTAAATAAACTGTTGTTTGAAATGGTTTTTTTGTTAATTGGTCAATTAAATTTAAATTAATCTCAGGTCCAAAACCTGTATTTCTTAAGAATATTAAAATTGCTTCAACATCTCCTTCTAACATATCTTCAATCCTAAGGTCTGGTTCGTAGATTTTACCTCTTAATAGTGTTGAGGTCATATCATTCCCACCCGCCATTAAAATATTTTCGTCATTAGCTGTTAGATAACCTACCTTGATAGATTTCTTTTTATTTTTGTAAAACACTCCTCCCGATGGTAGTGGTACTACATCATGTGGTAACGTAAAGTTTTGTTGTCCGTATTCTATTGCTTGATTTTCCATATAAAAAAATAACCGTAAAGTTTATGTCTTTACGGTTAAATATAATTAGTATTGATTTTTTATCAACACATATGTTTTTATTTTTTTTAAAAAATTAATAAACTAATACACAACGGTCCATTCTTAATGATACACTAATGTCAGCAAGACCATCAGTACTGTACCCTAACGAACCAAAATCAACACTAGTTAAGAATGTACCATAGAGAATCCATTTTTCTACCACAACTCCTGTTGGGTCTAACATCTCAAGGTCAATATCTTTTTTATAACCCGCAGCATAACCCATACGACCTGTAACAGATTCAGCGTGTAAACGAACCCATTCCATAAGAGCTTGTGCCGCAGATGGTCCAATTGGGTCTCTAAATTTAACAGGTATTTCATCCCAATTAAATCTACCCGCAACATAGGTAGATGTATTTAAAAATTGTATTTCAGTAGAAGCAATTTTAATTTTAGGTCTTGCAGTACTTTCTACAAACCATTCGTTAATCCCTAAGCTTGATGGAAACCTTAGTATGAATCGATTCTGTCTTTTCGGTTCGTAAGGAATCGGCATTTTCATCAATAAATCAGCCATATTATTTTAAATTAGTTTTTCTTTGTTTATTATCATAAATATATCC
>Ga0181348_1000021_pt1 | contig 44724 bp, 40 predicted proteins | sample Su13VDMM110DN_FD_130092 | JGI IMG/M metagenome (GOLD analysis project Ga0181348, IMG submission 130092) | Freshwater viral communities from Lake Michigan, USA - Su13.VD.MM110.D.N | ecosystem: Environmental > Aquatic > Freshwater > Lake | place: USA: Michigan | collected 2013-07-16
TAAAGAAACTAACCCAAGTTTTTCAGAAACAATGTCAGAGTTACATTCACATGGAATTATTAATGACGTGTTAGTGGAAACAATTCAAAAATACGGAGAAAAAAATATTGATGAAATTATAAACCATAATAACGATTATAATTTTGACTATTTTGCTTGGAGATCATTACAAGAGATGTATTTACTAAAAACACCACAAGGAAAAGTAATTGAAAGACCACAGCATATGTATATGAGAGTTGCCTTATGGGTTACAGATACTTTTGAAGATGCAATTGAATATTATAAATCATTATCAAATCAACTTATTTCTAAAGCAACACCAATAATGATTAATTCTGGTACAAAAGTACCTCAATTGGCTTCTTGTGTTTTACATTATAATAATTCGGATTCAAGACAAGGATTATTGGACACATTAAACGATATTTCAACTTACTCTTCAGATGCTGCGGGAATTGGATTATCTATGTCTAACATTAGAAGTAAGGAAAGTAGAATATCTACATCAGGTGGACACTCTGGTGGGTTGTTGAAGTATTTAAAAATTGTTAACGAATCATTAAGGTTTTTTAACCAACAAGGTCGTAGACCTGGATCCGCAGCAATTTATTTGGAGCCTTGGCATAAAGATATTATAGACTTATTGGAAATTAAAAAAAATACTGGTGCTGAAGAATTAAGAGCTCGTGATTTATTTACAGCACTTTGGATTCCTGACAACTTTATGAGATCAGTTAAAAATAATGAAGATTGGTATTTGTTATGTCCTAACGATATAATTAAAGCGGGGATTAAACCATTACAAGAATCATTTGGTGATGAATATGAAGAAAATTATAATAAAGCTGTTTCTTTAGGGTTAGGTAAGAAAGTTAAGGCACAAGATATATGGTCTAAAATAATTGAATCACAAATTGAAACTGGAATTCCTTATCTATGTTCCAAAGATAATGCAAACAGAAAAACTAATCATCAAAATATTGGAGTAATTAAACAATCTAATCTTTGTAATGAGATATATCAGTATACGGATGAAGAAACTACTGCAATTTGTACCCTATCGTCTATTGTACTTAAAAACTTTATTATTGGAAATAAATTTGATTTTCAATTATTATTTAATGAAGTTAGAAAAGTTGTGAGAACTTTAAACAAAGTTATCGATATAAATAGTTACTCAACTAAAAAAGGATTAAAAGGGGGGTTAGAACAAAGATCAATTGCTATTGGAACACAAGGTTTGGCAGATGTTTTTTATTTACTTGATTTGATTTTTACTGAAGAAGAGGCAAAATTATTAAACAAACAAATTTTTGAAACGATATATTATGGTGCAATATACGAGAGCAATGATTTATGTAAAAAAAATAAATATAAACCATATAAATTCTTTAAAGGATCACCAATGTCGAAAAGAATATTTCAATTTGACATGTGGGGATTAACTGATGATAATTTATCAGGATATTGGGATTGGAATACATTAAAAGATGATGTAAAACAGTATGGTGTATGTAATTCATTATTTACCGCACAAATGCCTGTAGCGTCTTCAGCTAAGATTACAGGTTCATTTGAAATGACAGAACCCGCACATTCGGCATTATTTAATCGACGAGTTGTTGGTGGTGAAATAATGATTGTAAACAAATACTTAATTACTGATTTTGAAAAAATTGGGATATGGTCTGAAGATTTAAAAAATGAAATTATTATGAATGAAGGATCAATTAAAAATATTAATTTTAATAACTATTTAGATCCTGATGACAAAAATTATAATAAAAAAGTTAAAAGAATTGAACATTTAATACCTAAATACAAAACAATTTGGGAGATATCACAAAAAGAATTAATTAATATGGCGGCAGATAGAGCCCCATTTATTGATCAATCACAATCAATGAACATTTATATGTCAAGTCCTACATTATCTAAAATTACCTCATCACATTTCCATTCTTGGGAAAAAGGTTTAAAAACCCTTTGTTATTATGTAAGAACAAAGGCAATCTCAACGGGGGCTAAACATTTGGCGTTGGACACAAGTAAAAAAGAAAAAATAAATTTTAACTCAGAAGTACCAAAATTTGAACATGTAAATGAAGGTTTACCATTAAAACCGGATAGTTCAGAGTTTGAATGTTTTGGTTGTTCATCTTAAAATAAATCACTATTTAAAAAAATCACGGCAAAAGTCGTGATTTTTTATTTTATATCTATTTAATCAAAAATTCTTAACCTTATATTTATTAGATATGGCAAATGGAATAACATATGGTTTAAGTTTCCCGTTTAGGGATTCGTTCGTTGGTAGATATTTAGATACCTCTAATGATAGTGATGAAGAAATAAGAAGTAATCTTGTACACTTATTATTAAGTAAAAAGGGAACAAGATATTTTTTACCTGATTTTGGATCTAGATTATACGAATATCTTTTTGAGCCTTTAGACGGACCAACATTTAGTGAAATTGAAAATGAAATAAGGGATTCTGTTAGTAAATATATGCCAGGGATCTTAATAACAAACATTAAGATAACAGATGCATCAAAAGAAGACCAAAATCAAGGAACATATGTAAATCAATATGGGGAAAAAGAATTTACGGTACCAAATATATCACAGTTAGAACATACCGCAAAAGTTAGAATTGATTACAAAAATACTAATAATGCATTTAACTCAAGTGATTTTTTAATTATTAATATTTAATAGTATATGGCAAATAAAAAAATATCTTACACAACTAGAGACTTCGCAGGAATAAGAACTGAATTAATAAACTTTACAAGATCTTATTATCCCGACTTAGTACAAAATTTTAATGATGCTGGAGTATTTTCGGTATTATTGGATTTAAACGCTGCGGTAACTGATAACTTACAATTTCAGATTGATAGAAGTATACAAGAAACAGTATTACAATACGCACAACAAAAGTCATCTATTTATAATATTGCCAAAACTTATGGTTTAAAAATACCTGGATCAAGACCTTCTGTTGCATTAGTAGATTTTTCAATAACAGTTCCAGCTTTTGGAGATAGAGAAGATTTAAGATATTGTGGAGTTTTAAGAAGAGGGTCTCAGGTTAATGGAGCTGGACAACCATTTGAAACAGTATATGATATTGATTTTTCATCACCAACAAATGCCGAAGGATCACCAAACAGATTAAAAATTCCAAATTTTGACGCAAATAATAATATCACTAATTACACAATAACAAAAAGAGAGGTTATTGTTAATGGTATAACAAAAGTTTTTAAAAGAGTTATTACGCCAAATGATGTAAAACCATTTTTTGAATTATTTTTACCTGAAAAAAATGTTTTAGGTATAACCAGTGTCTTACTTAAAGACGGGACACAATATACTTCTCCACCGGAAACACAAGAATTTATGTCGTTATTAAATAGATGGTATGAAGTAAAGGCATTGGCGGAAGACAGAGTTTTTGTTGAAGACCCGACAAAACCATCAGATCAACCTGGAATTAAAGTTGGTAAATACATTGTTACAAATACTAAATTTATTAGTGAGTATACTCCAGAAGGTTATACTAAAATGACTTTTGGTGGTGGAAATGTTTCAGCTGATGAACAATTGAGAGAATTTGCAAGAGACGGTGTTGGATTTGATCTTAACAAATATGTTAATAATTTAGCTTTAGGTAGTACATTAAAGCCAAATTCAACATTATTTATACAATACCGTGTTGGGGGAGGGCAATCAACCAATTTAGGTGTTAACATTATTACACAGATTGGAACAGTTTCGTTTTTTGTTAACGGACCCTCAGAATCAATTAACTCAACGGTAGTTAATTCACTTAGAGTTAATAATGTTACCGCAGCAATTGGGGGAGCTAATCCACCAACAACTGAGGAAGTAAGGCAATATGTGTCTTATAATTTTTCCGCACAAAACAGAGCGGTTACAATAAATGATTATGAGTCGGTATTAAGAACTATGCCGTCTCAATTTGGTGCACCGGGTAAAGTATCTATTGTTGAAGAAAATAATAAAATAAAAATTAAAATGTTATCCTACGACACTAATGGTAATCTAACAGAAGTTATTTCTAACACACTTAAAAGTAATGTTGCAAACTATCTATCAAATTATAGGATGATAAACGATTACATATCCGTTGAGACGGCTAATGTAATAGATTTAAGTGTTGATGTAGATGTTGTTTTAGACTCAAGTCAAAATCAAGGGTCAGTTGTTGCTAAAATTATTAATATTGTTACACAATATTTTAGTCCAACTGTTAGGGGGTTAGGTCAAAATGTTTATGTTTCTGAAATTAGAAGATTAATACAGAGTGAAAATGGTATTATTTCTGTTTCGGGAATATTCATTTATAATAAAGTTGGGGGACAATATTCATCTTCCCAAACTTCACAAGCATATGAAGATCCATCAACAAATATGATTAAATTAATTGCCGATACAATATTTGCAGAACCAACTCAAATATATCAAATTAGGTATCCAAACAAAGACATTACCGTTAATGTTCTTAATTTAAAAACAATTAATTTCTCTTGATAATTTATTTTTTGAATAAAAGAATTATTTTTTGAAAATAGGAAATAAACTATTTATCAAAAAAGAGTAATTAATGCCAAAATCATATAGAATACGAACTACCCCTGGTAGTGAAAAAACTATCAACATTCAATTAGAACAGGACTTTGAGTTTTTAGAGATATTATCTTTAAAAATTAACCAAGGCGAAATCTATAATAGAATGTGCTCCGATTATGGGGTAGTTGTTGGTAGAGTTATTGTTAATAATGGATTTGGAGTCCCAAATGCTCGGGTATCTGTTTTTATTCCTATTAGTGATTTAGATTTAGAAAACCCAATAATTTCTGAATTATACCCTTATAAAACAATTTCTGACATAAATGAAGATGGGTATAGATATAACCTATTACCGAAAGAACCATCATATAATGGACACAGTGCAACAGGAAATTTTCCATCAAAAACAGAAATCCTTACAGATCAATCATATGTTGAGGTATACGATAAATACTATAAATTCTCAGTAAGAACAAATGAAAGTGGTGATTACATGATATTTGGAGTACCAACAGGTACTCAAACAATATTAATGGACGTTGATTTATCTGATATTGGTTGTTTTTCGTTATCACCACAAGATTTATTAGATATTGGTATTGCTGTTGATTCACAGGTTGATGGGTCTAGATTTAAAAAATCAACAAATTTAAATGAGTTACCACAAATTGTTAGTTTAAATAAAATTATTGAGGTATCACCATTATGGGGTGAACCTGAAATTTGTTTATTAGGGATAACTAGATCTGACTTTGATTTGACCGCAAGTCTAAATATTAATATACAACCAACAGCAGTATTTATGGGGTCATTAATTTCGACTACAAACGATGATGCGGTTAGAGTTAGTTGCTCACCAAGAAATAATACTGGAAATTTATGTGAATTAGTTGCAGGACCCGGAGAAATAGTTGCGATTAGACAAACCATTAATCTTGATACAGTTGGTAGACCAATTCTTGAATCTTATTCGTTAATTGAAGGAGGAAAAGTTATTGATTCGGATGGTACATTTTTAGTAAATGTCCCAATGAATTTAAATTATATTATAACCAATGAATTTGGGGAACAAGTTTTATCTGATGACCCTAATAAAGGTCTACCAACAAAAGGAAAATATAGATTTAAATTTAAATGGCAAAATGAACAAGGTTTGCAAAATCCATTTCAAAGAGGACATTTTCTTGTTCCAAATATTAAAGAACACGGATGGATATTATCAAACCTTGACCCATTGATAAATTTCCCAACTACGCCACATGTAATTACAATACCAAATGGTACGGTTACTTCTACATATAATCTAAATAATACAGCAACAGGTGGTTTATCTTTAGATTTTAAAACTAACGTTGAAAGTTTTTCAATTTTATTAAATAATGTCCTATATTTTGGTGATTTAGAAAGTATTCCAATTACCGTTATTAATACAACTATAATAATAACTGTAGTTCCTATAAATCCTGGAACCCTAACCCAAATTAATTATACGTTTTACCAACAACCAACTTTTGATGCTTTAAGATCTTATGCTTTTAGTGTGGATTGGAATGATTATGGAGATAATACTACAATCGCAGGTCAACAAATAATACAAGAAGCGATTAATTGTGAAGATAAGTTCTATGAATTTAATTATAATAAAGTTTATACCACATCAATGTTTTTGGATAGGTATAAAAGAGGAGTTGGAAGAGCAAAACACTTAGGAATTAAAGAAATTGATGATAGACAATGTAAGTCCACAACTAACACATTTCCGGTTAATGATATAATTAAAAATTTTGATAGTTTGTTTTTTATATTTAATCTATTAATCAATATATTGGCAATACCTTTTATAATCATATTATGGCTTATGCATTTTATTGCATTTATTTGGCCTGTTTTCAAATGGTTATTAGTTATTTTAGGAATTTATTTTGCGGTAGATGCGATCATGGAGGGGATTGAATTAACAAATGCGATTATTTATGTGTCATCCACTTTTGCTGTTCCTGGGGGACCTGTATTTAGTGTGGGTGCAATATTACAAATTGCTTTGCTTTATGTGAAAATTCTTTTTAAATTAGCGTTAGGGTTATCTTTTGCAGCATTTACTCTAATTTATTTAATAAGAATAACAGATTTCCCAAGATTTGGATTACCAATGTTGTCTTATCCAGAATGTACAAGTTGTGATTGTGATTGTGGAAACGCAGAAATTGATGATGATATTGATGCCAACTCTGTTAATGCTGATATTGCTGCACAACAAGGTGGGTTAGATGATAGTGGACTAACATATGCACAGTCATCATCATTTATTGCTCCTGTAAATTTATCGGCGTCATATAACATACCGCACCCAAATTTTGACAACTTTCCGGGAACAGATTCTAACGATAATAATATGGGATATTTTTATAGTCCACCGCTCGTGGATTTTGGACAGAACCAATATAAATCATTAATAAATCGAGTTGTGAATCAAGATCTAGGGGGTGATGTTGTTATAAGTGCGGTGATTGATTTTAGAAGATTATTTTCAGGTACTGATATAATAACACCAGGAACTTTGGATTTTAATAAATATCACGCACCACAACCATTCTTATTTGCTGCCGAAAAAAGTGGTGGAGATGATGAAAGATGGTTTGGATACCCAACAAAAGAAACCTACCCACAAAAATTAAATGAGTTTAACACTAGAGATAAATATTTTGATACTACTGGTCCCGGTGGAGGACCAAATATAATAACCACTACGGTAAACCCTCAGTTGGCGGTGGCACCTTATAATTTAGGGACTCAACAATCATTTACAGATCAAATTATTGTTGTTTTAGCAAATGCCGGAACAGCACAACTTTTAGGAATTGGAGAACTTGTAACATTTCAGGATAATAATTTTAACAATGGACAACTAATCCCAAGAAATATAAATTTAACTGGTGCAACGGAAAACGCATTTGGTAATAACTCGGTAACAGGAACAACAATATTATCTGCAGCACCAAATACTACATCTAATATTGCTCCAATCTCAACAACTATTACATATGCTAACCCAACCAACCCAAGTATGCCACTTTTTTCAACTATCAACATACTTCAAACTGGTGACACAATAACTGATCTAAGTAAAGATGATTATTTAAAATATCCAACAGATGTTGAATATTTTCAAGTAATAACAGGAATTTCCATTTCTAATTTTAATTTATTAAATCCTACTACAAATCCAAATTTATTTCCAAAAAAATATTTAAGACACCAAATTCAATATGTTATTTCCCATCCTTCTGCGGTTAATAACTTTGGTAATGGTTCCTCTTTTCCTGAATACCCACCAACTTATGTTGGCGGAACAACCTATAATAATGAAGGTGGGATGGCTTCTATACAGGCAAATAATTATGATTCTCTTGCAGCATTATCTAATTCGGCAAATTATGAGGTATTAATGTTTGTTAGAGGTGTTGATCCACATACCGAAAAACAAACAATAGAATATGATATATCAAAAATATTAGGATATACAACACCACAATCAAATTTAAAAATAAGAGGTAAATATTATTTAAATCAACCAATAAAAGGAATTGGACCAGCACCATTGACACATAATACACCAACAAATACGTCACCCAATTTATATTTCCCTTCATTTACTTTTACAATAACTCCTAGTAATTATATAGGTTTCACGTCTACATTACCGTATTACTATTTATCAACAGATGAGACATCATCAAACTCATATGTTCCAGTGTCAGGATTTCAAACAAAACAAGCTTTAGATGCTAATCCTTATTCATTATTATCAAATAGTAATTATACTTTACCTAGAACTCAAACAGACTATATAGGTGGAGGTCCTTTTATTGCTGCGTCTTTTAATTATTCTTATTCTCAAGGTGGTGTTTTTTTGGGTGATGTGGATAATATAGAGGACTATGGTTCGCCAGAAGATCCAAGTTATTATTTTGCATTATATTCTCCAGCTTATTTTAAAGACACTTCCTTGTTAGGTGTTGATTTTAATAACTCAGCTAATATTGTTATGAGAAGTGACAGATTACCTACATCCACTTGTATTGATCCCGCACCTGGAATTAGAACTGGATATGCTTTACACCAAAACAATAAGTTCTGTTATTATAAAACTAACGGTGTTAATAGTCAACAGACAGCATCATTTGCAAGTGTTTACGATGTTTCAGCACTTTTAGATCAATATAGTGGTAATACTGGATTAACTCAAACACTTACTTGTGATGGAATGGTTGCTTTAGATTGTTATTCGGGTAGTGGTACTAATGTAGGGGTAATCCCTGCTAACCAATGTTCTATTCCTGAAAATAGAGTAACTAAAGGTTGTTATTGTTTATTAAATAAAGATAATAGTGATAATAATAAACATTATTATTTAATAAGAAATGCGTTTAGAGACGATCGTAGATTGTTTATGGAATGGAAAACAAGAATGACATTAGTGTTTGCTATTTGTAGGGGGGTATTTGCTCAAACTTTTCAAAATAACTGGATAAATGGTACACTATACATGCCAAGTTTTAACAAAAGATCGTTATACCCAACAAACAACCTTACTAATATAGTATCACCTACTTATGTTTATTGTAAAGATATTGTTGTTTATAACAATAATAATAATAATTTCTTTTATAGAAGTTCTCCATGGAGCGATAGTTATCAAGAATTTATTGGTAAAGAAATATCACAACCAGCAAGTTGGAATATTTTTGGTGTTAATGCAGGATATAACCAAAAAAATATAATGTTTCCAACCACAATATTAGATATGGGGCCAAGGGATTCATATATAAGTGAAATTTGTAATAGTGATAATTTTAAGGGATATATGGGTGATCAGTTTAAATCAACAAGTTATAATGAAGGTGGTGACATTATACAAATAGGTTTTTTATCTAGAATACTAAACGAAAATTTTAGACAAGCACTAATACCTATTAGTACTGATTCAAATGATTCTGAAGGTCAAGGTATAAGTCAGTTTTTTAATAGTGGACGTGGTGGTGATAGAATTGACGGTGATTTTGCTCAAGCATTATCAATTAATTCAGAACATAAAATTAATCCATTTATTGATGAAAATTATGGTAATTCAGATATTTTTATTGGTGATGATGGTCAGGCTCCCTCACCAAGCAGATCTGTTTTTGGTATATTTTATAGATCAGCACCAATTGATTATTCTTACAGAAGAAAATTAACACCTGGTATTGATCTTTACAATATTTCACCTTTATTACAAGATGCTTATGGGTATCCTAAAACCCAAGTGGTACCCCATTATAAATGGAATTTACGATCATCTAGTGTAATTTTTGGTTCGGAACAAAACAATTGGCACACAACCCCTAATCAAAGTGGTGGGGTAGGATTCTTTAAGAAAGGATACCAAGATTTAGATTATAGTGTTGATCCGTATTTTACAACACCTTCATTAATACCTGGAAATATTTTACCACTATTACCCCAAGGGTTTATAACTAATTTTAATGCGTCAGGACTTCCGTCACCAACAATACCTGGTCAACCCCTTGCGGTTAACGGTAATCTTTATTTGGTTGGGGCACCTAGTCATTTTTATTTTGGGTTAAATAATGGAAATACAGCATTGAATAGATTCATAAAAAAATATGTTAATTTTACTGATATATAATGGGAGTAAATGACACAACAAAAATAGTTTTAGGTTCGTTAAGATATAAGTCTTCACCAAATTCCGTATTATCGGTAAATGTTGATTTAAATCAAAATGAAAAAGAAATTATTGAATTTGATAGAAATGTGGACTTAGGTTTACAACAAGTTTTTATTGATGAAAGAGAATCAAGTACAATTTTTAGACCTGTAACAAAATATTCTATTATTTTTAAAAATGGTTATATAGGGAAAACAAATTATAGTCCATTTAAAAATAATTTATATTACACTAACTCTATAGAAAATACTATATTAACATTTCCAGGTGGAAACCAACCAGGATCAATTCCTACACCAAATGTTCCTTGGGAGGGGTGTCCACAATACTTTGAATTTGATTTTATTAGAACGGATAATAATAATGTTGGATATACTTCTCCACCAAATAACCATATTAATTTTGTAAATAAAAGTGCTAGTACATATAATTGGACACATTATGTTAGTTATGGTTATAAAAATAACTATACTAAACAAATGTATGCTATTGATACAAAAACAACAGCAAGTTGGGCTTGGATGGTTTCAGATGGAATTCCATTTATAATTAATGTTGGTAATAATAATTTTGGACCAAACATTGAATTTAGATGTCCTATGAAACATGGGTTAAATGTTGGGGAGTTTGTAAAATTATCGTTAACATACAATGGAACAAACATATTCCAAATTAATAGTTTAGGAGACAACGCTTTTGGTAGTGAAGAATTTATATTTAACATTTATAATATTGGTTATGTTGGTGCAACATTTAATAACGGAAATACAGGAACATTTAAAAGAGTAATAAATAAAAGTAATGAAATTGAAACTACTTCAAAATATTATGTTAGGGTTCATAAAATATTAACAAATTCAGAAGATGCTGTAATGGTTAAAGCTGGGTTTGAACAAAATATATATAACGCAAAAAGTAAATTTGAAAATGCGGTGTTAACACCAAACAATGTTTCAAGAACATCAATTTTAGAAGGAAGTCAGTCGTATTCATTATCCTTTAATGTTGATATAGATATTAACCCTTTAAGAGATAATCAAAATAGACCAGTAAGTGAATTATTTTTTACAACTATATGGAAAGGGTATTTTGGGTGGACAAAATCATTAAAACAAGGTTGGGACTTTAATTTATATTTAAATAACTCACTACCAAATTCTTGGTGGGATTTTTTTAATCCTTTATCGAATACTTCAATTTTAACTAACACATATAATAGTTTAACAACACCAATAGTGGGTCCGTTTTTATATAATGAAAATCTTAAATCTGAAGATTTAATTGATGGTGATCATTGTGAATGGAATGATTATGAACAAACTGAAAGAGTGATTGCCAGGTACAACCATAAAATAACCTTCAACCAATCTTATTTTAGTATAGACACTAATGCACCACAAACGAATCAATTTGGTTATTTTTACAAACCACATAACCCAATTGTTTTAAGAAAATATTCAACATATGTTGAAGAGGGAGATCCATTAAAAGTATCTAACATTCCTGACTATTCATTTTATTCTAATTTATCAAATAGTTTTAGATGGAGAGATTTATATCCGTATGGTTTTATTGATAATGATGGGGTGGGGGTTGATTATCCGTTTATAAATGGAAAACACTATCCTTTTGTAAATACCGTTTTTAGAATAACACCAGAAGGAAGTAATATTGGAGTTCAGAACATAACAGTAATAGCAGAACCAACTACAGATGAGTGTGAATAAATATAAAATAGTTTTACCTGAAAATGATCAGCATTTAAATATTCCATTAGAAATGAATTGGGATTTTATTGGTAGGGACGATAGTATTGATGAGTATCAGGAAAAAATGGTTAAAGAAGTTATTGGTGGAGTAAATGATTTTGAGATTTTAAGATTTTCTCACAATGAATATGTTGATAATTTAAATTTTATAAAAACAAATATAAACTATGATTTTTATTTTTATGACAATGTTTTACCAATAACATCACCGGTAGTAAATAATACCAATTGGAGTAATAGTTATTTAGACGAAGGGTTTACTGTGGACGAAATTTATTTTTACCAAAAACCATTTACTAAATCATTTTTTAAATTGGATTTATATGACACTACCGACGAAAAAACTCAAAATCTTTATTTAACAATAATATTGCCTGTACAACAAGGGTTTACCCAACCGGCAACATTATCAACATTATTATCAAATGTTGATATTAAAATTCCAAAATTTAGTTTAGATTATATTGGAGATAAAGAAGGTTTTCATATATATTGGTTAAGAAAACAAGATTATATTAATATTTCTGATTTTTATATGGGAGCTAAATTTTTTGATGCAAGATTGGGGGTTTACGTTAAAATGACAAATACCTCACAACCAAACATCGGAAATAAATTTACTTTTAATCCAAATGATTATTTTTATTATAAACTTAAGTTAGATTACACAAATAAAACTTATGAAGTTTATGCAACTTCAAATTTAACACAAAGAGTTGGAATAGACGGATTTCCAATTCAATGGTATGAATATGTAAACCCTTAATATGGAAGAACAAAAATATTATTTTAAAATATCTCCCGAAAATATTAAGAGGGATATCGTTGGTATTACCTACTTGGGTAATACTGAATACTCTTATTTTACTGATCCGTGTTGTTCAATTACCTCAGTAACTCCAACAACATTAACTGGATTTACTGGTGTGTACTCAGGTATGTCACAAATATTGTCAGGAGGAACAAATGGATTTTCATTATTAACAGGACTAACGGTACCAATTCTATTAACAGAAGTGGCTACCGATATTGGTTATTACTCTATATTTGACGGGGCAATAATACAAAAAGAAGTTATTACTAACTTTTTATTTTCCGCAACAACAGGTAATCCATATACTTTTTATTTCTATAATACTTCAGACACTGAATTCAAAAAGTTTTTATCCGTATCAACTTATACTGTTGATTGGGGGGATGGATCCCCAATTCAAACAGTAACTTCACCAATTCAATATACCCATGTTTATCCTGTTGTTAATCAAACATACACAATTACCCTTAAATCTATATCACCATGGGGAATATCAATCATAACAAAAACTGTTACCGTTCCATTTACTAATGTGGTTATTTTTAATCCTAATGGCGTTGCAACATTCACCCCTGCGGGAGGTAGTTGGGCAAATACATCATTTAATTATGATTATATTTTTACTGGTGATTCAAATACCAACATAAATGATTATATAAGTTCAAATTATACTACTGTACCATTTATAATAACAGGATACACACAATCAAATGTAAATGATTTAACATCATATGGTCCAACATATAATTTATATGGTGGTAAATTTAAAATAGGGATACAAGTTACCGGAACATCAGAATCTGTTGGAACTTATTGGGGACCGGATCCAACAAACACATATACAGCATATACAATTAATGATATTCTTTACTATGATTATAATGATGGTACCACATTATACATTATTGAGTCGTCAGGATTTACACAAAACGATTTAATTTTATCTGCAATAACAAAAAATGAAGCGTTACTTAATGTAATTGACCAACCAGAAATACAAACTGATGTGTATATTGAGAGAGGTAAAAATTCGGGATTAGAAAGTATAGAAAGACTTGGGGAAGTTGATAATGTGGGAGATTTAGAAAAATACGGGTATGGATTTTTTAATGTTGAAAAACAATGATTTTAAGTATTTATATTTAAACAATAAACAAATTTTAAAAACTAATAATTGTGGCTACAGGTAATTACGGAACAATAAGAAGCTCGGATGTAAGCCCTGATGACGTAGAAATAATTTTAAATTATACACCATCAAGAGACGAAACAGACAATTTTGTATTAACAAAATTAAACGCTAGTACGATATTGAGACCATATTTCCATAACGGAACCACTGGGGGAAATAATAATGTTGAAATACTTGGGGGTTTATATAATTTAAAATTGCCCACAAATCAATTCAATCAACTTGGTATATATACGTTATATATAAGACCAGCAGAAATAAGAACTAAAATTTTAGATTGTGGAATATTGTCCGCTTTACCCAATGTTAAAGGTATTGTTGTTGATATAAATAATGTTCCTTCTAATTTTAAAAATAAATTTATTAATCAAGGTTTAGTTGGTTTTAGGGTTGAATATTTAAATTCTGATGGAACTAAAATTCCTAATTTTTTTAGAATTATAACCTCATCATTCTATTGTGAACCTGTTGTTGAAAATTTAACGAATACCAATCAAAAGTCTATTAGATATAGGTATGTTGAATCATCAACAAATTTAATATTTTGTACTTTATCTCCATCGTCATCTCCAACAAATAAACCAAATGCGACCCCATTTATTGGACAACCGGATCAAAACATAATAATATCTAACACATATTTTAATCCAACAACAGTTGAAATTGAAATTGTTGAACACGATATTTCAACACTAGCAATTGCGTTATATGGTAATCAAACTAAATCTATGGATGATGGTATATATACCATATATGACAGTAACAACAATATTTATAAACAATACAATCTTTATGAAATTAGAGATCAATTTAATAACTTATTATATGAGGTAAGACAAGATAGGGGTATTAATATTGATTTTAGTAAAAACTTCTCAAATATAACTTCATAATGGCGACAAACAAATATAAATGTCCCCCTCAACCTGCCAGTGGTCAGGGTACTTTTTCAGACAACTTAGTTGGATTCCAACTAGTTGACGGTGGAGGTTTTACGCAGGGAAATTTTGAGTTTACAACAAGCATTAGTGAAAAACAAGAAAGGACATTTTCGATTGGATCGTTTTCTGAACCAATATCTTTAGATACGTTAAATATATCTAATGTAGAAGAATCAAAAAAATTAATTGCCGATAATTTTAGAGTATATCCCAATTTTGATTTAAGTCAAGTTACTAATTTTACTATGTTTGGGTCTTTAACCAAAAGGATGTCAACTTCAGTTACAAACATTATTAATTATTTTCCTGCGGCATTAGACATAAACAATATACAAACTAATTTTGTTATATCTTTAACAGCACAAAACATTATTTATAATAGTGTTGAAGATGAAACATATTTTGAAATACCAATATCTGTTATTAGAAATCCGTTTAGTATTGATTATACTGTTAATGCTACTAGAAATATTGAATTAAGGGAAATATCTGTTTCATATTTAAGAAATTTTACGACACAGTATTTAAAATATTCACTGTTTTTAAATGATATTGAATACCCTATATCTGATTTTATCCCCGCACAAGTAACAGACACTGTTTTTAAAGTTTATGTTAATGGTGATCCGTTTTCTGGTAATACAACAACAAATAGTAATTTTATAATAAGACCAAAACAGTTATATGTTAATAAAGTATTTAATGAAAATTTAGATCAAGTTGAAAACTTTTTGTTGAATAGAAATATGGTTCCAATATATAGTTCATATTTTAATATACCAAAAGAAAATGATGACGGACAATTTTATTACACACAAGAAGTTGCGATATTTCCGTTAAATGGATTGTGGAATTTAGATATTATAACCCCCAAATTTACAAATTATTTAACAAAATTAAATTCTTTATCGGAAAGTATTGATTTATATAAAACAAACTTAATAACGAGATTTTTAACTGCTGACGCTATAAAAGAATTTGATACTTCTGACCAAAAAATACAAAAAGTATTACAGATATACGGTAGAAGTTTTGACGAAACAAGAAAATTTATTACGGCTCTTGCTAACATGAATTCTGTTAATTACAATATTAAAAATGATATTCCATCACAATTACTTAAAAATTTGGCACAAACACTTGGGTGGAATACAAACATCTCTCCAATAACAAACGATCAATTATTAAGTTCAGTTTTTAGTAACGGGAGTAATTCATTTACGGGTTTACCAATAGGTCAAACACCTGAAGAGTTAAATTATCAATATTTCAGAAATTTAATTTTAAATTCCGCTTTTTTATTTAAATCTAAAGGAACAAGAAAATCAATTGAAATATTATTAAGAATGGTTGGGGCTCCTGAAGCATTAACAGAATTTAATGAATATATTTACCTTGCCGATCAAAAAATAAATTTGAGACAATTTGATATTCAGTACGCTCAAATATCTGGTGGAACATACTCACAGGAATTACCTGTTTTGGACACAAATGACTTGTTTTCAATTATGGGGGTACAATATACTGGATTTACAACAACCACAATTACTCAAGATATAAGTTTAACGGTTAATGATTACCCTATCGATAGTTACGGTTTCCCAAGTATGCCGGTTCCAAATGACACATATTTCTTTCAAATTGGGGGAGGTTGGTTTGAATCAACACCACAACACAGAATGCCCGAAAAAGTTGATTTAACAAATAGTACATTTACTGGTTCCAACCCTAATTATCAAACAAAATTATTACCATTTAATTATGGGCAAGAATATTTAGAAAGATATCGTAGTTTTCCATATATGAATTTAGGGTTTAATATTAAAAAAACGGTTGACAATAAAAAAAGTTGGATAAATAATGAAAAATTTTTAAGAAAAAACTTTGATGGTAATTTTAATGCTTATTACAAAGTATCTGATGATAGATTGGTTATAAATGTTAAAAATGTTGATTTATTTATGAATCCATCACAAGGATTGGTGTATGATGTATGGACAATGTCTAGAAAATATAATTACCCAATTCCAGAACAAGGTTTAAGTTATATAGATCCAACATATTGTAATCCATACCCAAATGTTGAATATCCAAATAAAGGGGGTATTGATTGGACCCAAATTATACCAAAACCAAAAGAAAAAACATTTTTTGAATTTGCCCAAACTTTTTGGAAAAATATGATAAATGTGAGAAGTAGACAATTTAATACCGATGGAAAGACAAGTGGATATCCAACACTATCTTCAATTTATTGGAAATATTTAGAATCTGGAATGGCAATAAATATTCCTAATGATAATTTTAACTATCAAACAATGATTGACTATGTTAATGGTATGGGAGATTATTGGATAAGATTGGTTGAACAAATGATTCCGGCAACAACAATATGGAATACGGGAGTAAAATATGAAAACTCAATTTTTCATAGACAAAAATTTGTGTGGAGAAGACAAAAAGGATGTGAAATTATACCAGTACCTTGTAAACCTTGTAAATTAATAACACAAATATTTTCATATGATTGTCCTATACAACAAACTGTTATTGGTTTATACCCTTGGGATACAAACCCAACAATAACTTCATTTGGAGCATTATTGGGTAGTTCATTAACTACATACGGAAATGATAATAATGTGGATATTAACAATGATTGTTTATTAAATACATTAGAGTCTGATTGGTATATTGATATTAGAATTGATGGGTCACCAATAATAATATACCCATTTTTTAATGGGGTTGGATTCTCAAACCCAACTTTAAGTACTCCAACAGCAAATAATTGGGTTGATGGTTTATATGATGCGTTTACTAATTTACTTGATTATGGTTTATCTTATATTATTAATACTGATGATCAAACTATAACAATATATAATAATAATTGTTTACCATTAAATACCACCCAAATTTTTGAATTGAATGTGGGAATAAACTTTACTATCCTATGTAACCCATGAGTTGTGGACAAATAACATATAATCTTTATATCTCTGGTGATTGTACTAATACTAATGTTGGAGAAATTTACATTGAGATAAATGGAGGTACCCCACCCTACACTGTATATGAAATTTCCTCAACAGGTTTATTACCAACATCAGCATCCACAACAACTTATTATTTTAGTGGTATGTCTGCCGGTACATATAGTTTGGCAATTCAAGACTCATGTTTATTCCCACCTTTTGAAACAAGATACCTAAACATACCAATATCCTCAGGGACATCTATAAGTGTTGAAAATGTAGTAAATACAACTTGTGGTAATGATGATGGAGAAATAACATTTGGGTTTAATCCTTTTTATGGGTTTGGATCTGCATTGCTTTATGAAGTAACAAACGGGTATATAAATAGTGGGTCAACTCCAACTAGTGGAATAACCTTTTCAAATTTATCGGGAGGAACTTATTATATTGTTGGTGATGATGGTGCAGGATGTAATGGGGTAAGTGCGAGCGTACCAATTTTACCATCAACAACTTTTTCTTATGGGTTTTATGTTGTTGACGATGCAAGTTGTAATGTTGCTTTTGGTTCAGGAAAAATATTTGTTACTGGACAAACAGGGGTTGCTCCTTATACATATGTTTGGAATGATGGACAAACAGGGTCTACGGCAACTGGATTAACAGTTGGGTATTATACTGTTACCGTAACAGATTCTACAGGATGTGTTGTTCCTAATAGTGTTTCTGTTAATAATGTTCCACCAATTGGAATATCTTCTTTTTTAACAACAGGAAGTACTTGTTTTAATAGTGATGGTGTGGTTGAAGTTACCGTTACTGGTGGGACAGCTCCATTCTTTTTTTCAGGGTCTAATGGGGATACAATAGTTACATTTTCAAACACATATACATTTCAAAATTTACCTTCAGGAATTTTAACCGTTATAGTTAAAGATGTAGGATTATGTAGTGATACACAATCAACTTCGTTAACAACACCCAATGGATTTACTATTTCAACAATTACCACAACAAATTCTAATTGTGGTAGTAATGGTTCAATAACAATAGTAGTTAATACTGGATCTCCTACGGGAACATTTACTTATACGTTACTGAATTCTTCCGGAAATACGGTTAATACAGCAACTGTTGGTACTAACAAAACTTTTAATAATTTACAATCAGACACATATACAATTTTGATTAATAATAATTCCGGATGTGTTTATACTGGGGTTACAACGGTTACAAATGTAAATTTGTTTACAATAACTGCGGTTACAACTAATACCACATGTGGATTAAATGATGGGACCTTACAGATATTAACAACTAGTGGAGGAACATTACCATATACTTATCAAATTAACGGAGGCTCAATATCCCCAATTAATTCTTATAATAATTTACCTTTTGGGTCTTATAATGTTACGGTTACCGACGCAAATGGTTGTTCACAAATAACAACAGCATATGTTGGACCATCAAATTCTGTATTCTTTAATTTATTATCAACACAACCTGTTAATGGGAATGATGGTCAAATAACTACTCTTTTGAGTAGTGGTTACCCACCATTTACTTACAATTGGAGTTCAAATGTAAACTCACAAACTGGAGCAACAGTAACTAATTTAAGTGCAGGAACATACACATTACAAGTTGTTGATAGTTCTGGATGTACATATAGTAAAACAATTCTTTTATCGGGGACCACACTTTTAGGGAATTATCAAGTTTATAATATAAGTGACACTAATTTTGTTAATACTGGAATTAGTGGTAGAAGAGGAATAGGTCAAATGTATAATGAGGGATTTTTTGATTTAACATACAATGATTTAGGGTGTGTAATTAATGGTGCGGAATTTATTATTGAAACAAGTGTAAATGGTGTAATAAAACAATATTTTTTTTATAACTCAATAGGAATTTATGATTATCCAACAGATATTGAATGGATTAATGTGATAAAATTAATGTTATTAACTTATCCGGATATTGGTGAAGTTGATATAGATATTGTTAAAAACAAAATAACAATTGTGAATGATTGTAAAGATATTAATAAAAGTTGTGTACCAACTAAATTTAATACATTGTCTGATGCAAAAGTTATAATTAATTTAATAATAAATTATGATATTTCTTGTGTTGAATGTGATGTCGTTACCCCAACTCCAACACAAACACAAACACAAACCCCAACCCCAACTTCAGGATTATCACCAACTCCAACTCCAACACTAACAAAAACACCAACACCAACACCAACACTAACAAAAACACCTACTCCGACTTTAACTAAAACTCCAACTCCAACTCCAACTAAAACACCAGGACAAATTTATCAGGTAAAGTCTTGTTGTACCCCCTACACATATAAATATGTAATATTACCATCCGTTACTATTGGTCAAATAGTTTTAGTTAGTGGACAATGTTATGAGGTAATGACCCCCCCTGCTCTTGGTGCAACGTCATTTGTTGGTACATTATTACCTGTTGGTACCACTTGTAATAGTTGTATGGCAACATATGGATGTAATTCGTAATATAAGTTTTTATATTAATTAACAATATTGACTTATTACACATATACCATATTTTAGTTATATGGAAGATATTATTTTTGTGTCCGCTCAACCTGACGTACCTTATTTTCATTGGCAAATAAAACTTTATACTCATAACTTTATTGAAAATGGAATTAATCCTTGTCAAATTCATGTTATTTTTGGATTAACTAATGGACAAACAGAACCTTCTAAAGGAGCGTTAGAACTATGTGATTACGGGTTTAATGTGCATTTTTACATTGACGATAGAATAAGTAAAAATTATATCCCAAGTATCAAACCATATTTAATATCAAGATGGTTATTTGAATATCCCGAATATGGTAAAACTTTTTTCTTACATGATGCGGATATTATTTTTAGAGTATTACCCGATTTTAATAAATTAATGAATGATGATATTTGTTATTTATCAGACACAATTGGTTATATCGGATACAACTATATTGTGGATTGTTGTGACAGATATGAAAAGGCACACCCAAATTCAGAAAAAGGTCAATTATTAAAAGAAATGGCAAATATTGTTGGAATAAACGTTGACATAATTAAAGATAACCAAGAAAACTCAGGTGGGGGTCAATATTTGTTAAAAAACATGACATATAGTCTTTGGGAAAAAATATATTTGGATTGTTATCCTCTTTATACACAAATGCATAGTTATCACAAAAGACACCCAATAAGTCCTGGTGAAATACAATTTTGGACGGCAGAAATGTGGTCTTTATTGTGGAATTTATGGTTATTAAATTATGACACTAAAGTTGTTGAGGATCTCAATTTTTCTTGGGCAACAGATAATTTAAAAGTATATGAAGAAAGGACTATTTTACATATGGCTGGAGTTACAGATAATTTAAAAAGTAATAAATTTTATAAAGGAGAATATATAACAATTGACCCTATTTTAAAACTTAAAGAAAATCCGTCACACTTTGATTATATTGAAATTAATAGTACAACAATAAAATATATTGAAGTAATGAAATCATTTATTCAAAAAACAATAAACTGATTATTTATATAGTAAAGAAATAACTTAAATGGTTTTTGAAGTAATAAATAATAGTTCGGTAATATATAATAACTATACGTTTACTGACGAAAATAACGTTATTAAAGTAGTTGATTTATTACCTGGTGTTTCTTATTATATTAACACCTTAGTAACTCCACCACAACCTACAAATTTTTATCTTAACTCACTTGCAAAAGCAACAATCAGATATTGTTTTCAAAGTTGTTGTAATGATGATTCTTTTTATTTTGACGGACCAGTTAATTCAGTTTTTGCAAATTATTTAAATGGTGTTATAATTTATTTTAATGCGGCTTTACTATCTTCAAACCCTAATAATTATAAATCTGGTTGTTATGAATTAGTAGGTCGTGGTCTCTCCGCCACATATGACTGTAATATAGTTGGATCTGAAAGTGTTACTTTAGTTCAGTTTAATGTTAATGAGTATAATAATTGTGATACCTGTGTTATAGATAATAGTTGTTGTAATAATTATTATGTAACTAATCAATCTTCACAAAATGTTAAAACAAGAATAGAGTTTACCCCATGTTGTGATGAGGAAAAAAAATCACCTTATGATATACCCCACCAAACATCAGTTTCCATATGTAGTTCAACAGGAGTAAAAGTTTTATCGGGAGAGATACAAATTATTAACAATGGTAAATGTACCCCTTGTACAATAACAACTACGACTAACCCGATTGTTACAACTACAACTACTTTTGCCCCACCAAATCCACCAATTGAACCTAAAAATGAATGTGATGTTATAACAATTTTTCCTCTTGGGGTTGAATGTTTTATAGTTGATCCATCAACCCCAAATTCTTTTGACGGGTTAATTACTTTGGGTATAACAGGAGGAACCCCTCCTTATGAGGTTATTTGGGAAAATGGTTCCCTCTCACAATCTTTAAGTAATCTTGGGGCTGGAAATTATGATTCAATCGTTACTGATTATTACGGGGATTTTACAGCATATACCACTTGTGTTTTAGGGGTTGAAATACCAATTACAACAAGTACAACAACTTTTAATCCTTTACCAACATATGAAGATATCTGTCTTACAATTATAAGAAGAAAACTAACACAATCTTTTGCTGAATATTATGAATTTCAATATAATGGGTACATTGGGGATTACCCAACTTGGGAAGATACAACAAATAGTTTAGATATTGTATGGAATCTTAATGGTAATCAATGGCAAGTATCGGGTTGGACAGCGGGACAAATAATTAATTTAAATAGTGGTAGCCCACCATTATCTGGGTGGAATTCGGTTGGATCATCATTACCTAATCAAATATTATCAATAACCGCAAATTTAGGACCATGTAATGAACTTAGTACCCCTAACTTAACAATAAATACTAATAGACCCGAATGTGGTTGTGATGGAAGTATAATATTAACTCCTTTTGGGGGAACACCACCATATGACTATTCAATCAACGGGGGAACAACTTACCAACCTACAACAATATATAATAACTTATGTCAAGGATCATATATTGTTTATGTTAGAGATTCTTCAGGATTTACAAGTACCCAAACGGTTGTTTTACCTCCTCCAACTTCAAATATAAACTATATTGTTACTATGTCTTACGCTTCAACTATATTTGGTACTAATGTGTTTAATATAAATGTCTCACCTTCATTACCAATTGGAACAACAATTACTTTTGATGTAATTCATACTAACACATTTAACGTTGGACCATCAACGGCAGCTGCCACTTATAACAACATAGTAACATTAAATGTTAATGGGTTACCTGTATCCAACACTAATCAATCAATAACTCCATTCTTACCAATTCCACAACCAGATCCTTGTAAGGACTTTTTTAAATATACCACAACAAGACAATATAATTGGATTAATTTATCTATGACATCAGGAACTATTATAAACGGTTCTTATACTGATACAATATCGCCTATTTTACCAACCCCGCATTGTTTTATTGCGTACAGATACTATCACATTTATTTAAATAATGTAAAAATAAATAATAATTGCGATACGGTAAGGGTAGTTAATCCTTTAGGTGTGGGGATAAAAAAATAAATAAATAAATATTTATACATAAAATGTCATATATAATAAAAAATACATCAGGACTTATTAACACCAGAATAACGGATACTGGTAGGTTAAAGATGTCACAAGGAAATTTTAATGTAAGTTATTTCCAAGTAGGGGATAGTGAAGTTTCTTATGATAAAGTTTCTGTTAATTATAATCAAGTTAATAGTTTTGTCTTAACTCCACCGTTTGGAAGTCAAAATAGTGACGGAATACCACAATCAAATAAACAAAATGTTAAATACCCGTATTATGTGGATAATATTGGGAAAAATACGTACGGAATCCCATACATGGACTCAACAGTTGAGTCTGTATTTAATCGGGCTCCTTTAAGGGGATTTTTTAGTGGTAACACAACCGCAAGTACAATTAATTGGAGTGCGTTAACAAGTAATAATTATGTTAAAACTTCTAATTATTTGGTAAATCCATTATCATTAAATGGTACTAATGAAATAACTTTAATTTATTCAGGATGTAACACATCTTCATTTGGAGGTTACGATGTTGGTGATTTTATTACTATTTATTTTGATGGTTTAGGGTGTGAAAATTGTGCGTGTACCAATCTACCAACACCAACACCAACGGCGTCACAAGGGACCACGCCAACACCTACACTCACACCATCAGTAAGTAGTGGTCATATTAATTGTATAAGTCCAACCCCAACGCCTACCCCCACAAAAACAGAATGTTTAACGCCAACACCAAGTAGACAGTGTCCCGCACCACCTGAACCCGTTTGTTTGATGTCATTATATAGTTGTTATCCAATTTTAACTTATAGAATTATTTCAATTTGTGAAAATAAAATAACATTAGATAGAACAACACCAGATTTTGGATTAATAAATAATAAATGTTGTTTTAGAGCTTTAGTTTATCCTAAAAGTATGACAGAACTATATGATAGTGTAACACCAAGTCCACATTGGGGTGATGGTGTTATTAATTATGAAACATTATGTGATGTTGATAACTTTGACGTTAAAATTTGGAACATGAATATTCCTTGGACCGAAAATCCCGCTGGATTATTACCAACACAATATGAAGATTATACTTATTTTGGGTCTGTTAATTATATTGGGAGTAAAGAGTATTTTGGTTATAATTCAAATTTAGGACAGACATTTTACGTAAATTCAGTATTAAGTGCTGAAACTACTGACACTTATTATTATAATTCATTTGATGAGGTTATTAAGGTTGAACCTGAAGAACAAAAAACAATTGCAATTATTCATTATACAAACCAAACAATTGATTTCTTTTATGGTGAAAAATTTGCATTAGAACCATATGATCCGGTTAATACTAATAATACAACAGGTCAAGCTAGAAATTTTAAATTATATATACCATGGATTATGTGGCATAAAAATCCACAATGTTGCTTTGGATCTACCTTTTGGGTTGACCCACCTGGATTTGACAATGAAAACTTATTTGAAGTTCATTATATGGAATCAAACCAAAATAATAATATGAATAATCCTGGATTAAGATACTATCATTTATGGGATACACACCCAAATAATAATGGATTACCAAGTCGAATTGGTAAAGTATTTCCGGATAGTCAAACAATTATTATTGATGATGAAGAAATTGTTGCTGCGTTATCTTATAAATCAAATAGAAATTGGACATTACCTGCACCACAAGTTTCTTTAATAACTCCAAATATTTGTGATACTACCTCGGGAGAAATTAATGGTATATTAACAGGAAACAATGAGACTATGTATATTACATATAGAATTAGTAATGATTATGGTTTTACAAATTCATTACATTGTAATTATTACGTTAAAATTGTGGGTAATAATAATGATTGTTTTCCTGATACATCTAAAAATGTTGCAATAAGATTTGCGGGTGAATTTGGGTGTTTGGTTGTTCCTGGGTATAACCCAACAACAACAACTACAACACTTAATCCTATTATTACAACAACTACAACACTTAATCCTATTGTTACAACAACTACAACACTATGTCCTACATGTGATATTCCAAATGGATTTTATGGGACTAAATTTGAAGTGTTAGCACAAAAAGTACCTACAGGAACAAGACCAGATTCCTCAAAATGGAAATTAATTGATTTTACTAATAATATAAGTGGACAAACAATAAATGGTTATATTACTGAAGATTCATTAACAGGAACTACATTTATTGTTACCGAATCCTTATATAATTCCGCACCATTTTACGATTTAAACCAATATATTGATTTAACCCCTATTGGTAATGTTGGACCAAAATTAAATTTTGGTGATGAATATTATTTCTACGGAGGTATTGAAACTGATATACAAGCAACAATATATGAAATGATGTATAAGATTAATTTAAATTATACTGAATTTCAAAAAACATCAAATCCAACTTGGAAATCAGGAACTAATTCTTATATTACTGAAATAGCGTTGTTAGATGATAAAAAAGACGTATTAGTTGTCTCAAAGTTACAATCTCCTGTTTTAAGACAAGGAATTCAACAATTCTTAGTTAAGTTTGATTTATAACAAAAACTTTAGTTTTACAACGATATAGTTATATTATAATTAAAAATAAGTTTATGCGAACATCAATTAAAAATTCACCTAAAGTCTTAGGGTTAGACATTTCCACTAAAACAATAGGTTGGGCACTTTTTGATATTAAATCACAAGAATTACTAGAATTAACTCATGTATCCCCGAGACCAAAAAATAAAGATACGGAAGAAAATAAAATGTTAGAATTAATATTAAAATCTGAAGTATTTAAAACTAAATTGGAAGGATATAAAAATTTAGGGATTGTTAGTGTTATAATTGAAGAACCACTATTAAATTCAAACAATGTTTATACTATCCAAACTTTACTAAGATTTAATACATTAATATGTAAAACAATTTATGATATGATAGGTATTGTTCCTGAATTCATATCTACATATAACTCAAGAAAATTTGCGTTTCCTGAATTAGTAAAAGAAAACGATAAAAAAAAACATGTTTTATTTGGAGGACTTCCTAAAGATATAGACAAAAAAATGATTATTTGGGATTTAGTTGCAAAAAAAGAACCACAAATACAATGGCATTACACTAAAAACAATACTTTAAAGAAAGAAAATTTTGACCAAACAGATGCTTATGCTTGTGTTTTAGGTTATATGAGAAGTAAAAAAATTTGGGATTAATATCGTCTAAATAACTGATAATTGAAAATATCGTCTTTTTAGGTGATATTTTTTTTTGTCTTATATTTTTAATTACAAATACACATAAAACTGTTGAAGGACTAAATAATTTAGTAATACCGCTATACTGGATTTGGGTATGTACGATAAAATGTTCCTACAGAATTTGTAGCAAACGCCCTAAAATAATATGGTTGGTTTAGTATTGGTCTAATAAAATTCTGACATTGAATCCCTATTTGAATATTATATGGAATTATATTATCTGCTGTTGTTGGGTTTCCTGTTGTATTGTAAACCACACCACATTGTGTTATTGGGCTTCCACCATCGTTATTAATATTTATGCAGATATTTAGCATAACACTGGTATTTATAGGAAAATAAAGAAGATATATTAAAGGAATACTATCTGGTGTTGGCGTTGGAGTTTTAGTTTTTGTTGGTGTTGGATTTGGTGTAGGACTTGGACTTGGAGGATTATCTTAACAATTATAAATTCCAGCAACAAACCCACCAATAGTTTGAACAATTACATAGGTAGAACTAACACCAGGAGATCCAGCATTAAAAACGTAATATCCATCATTAATATGTTGACAACTATATAATGGATTCGTTCCATTGCCATACCAAACTTCTGAACCAACTTGAATTGGATTTTCATTAGTCTGATGTACTTGACCATACATAGTCATAGATGGCACGCCAGCCCAATAAGTATTAACAGCCGCACAAGCACTACTCAAACTACTTGTAAAATTTGTGATTACGCCAGTGTTTAGGTTTTGAATTGCATATCTCAGAGTTATATTATATAAATTTGTGGGTCTAACACAAAGTCCCGTTGGGGTTGGAGTTGTTGTTGGGGTTGGAGTTGGGATAGGAGTTGAAAAACAATCTCTTCCTGTGGGGTTTACATTTATTCCACCATATATAGAATATGGTGTTGAAAATGAATTAATTAAAATACTTGTGTTAGAATTTAATGTTTGGTTTATAACAACACCTAATAAATTTGTATAAACATATGATTGAACTGTTGTGGATGTATTAAATAATAAGTATTGAATACAATTTCCATTACAACAATCACCAATATTTGTAATAGTTGCAGATCCTGAACTAAGTGTCGGTATATCTTTAGAACAAATAATTAGAACATGATTTGACCAATCAGTCCAACCCATAGAAGCAGGTCTTAATAAAACATCTTTATTATCACAACTCATAAATTCTATAACACCACTGTTGGGATTTCCAGTTATATTTGAAATTCTATATGACAAACATAAACAAGGTGTTGTTGGGGTTGGTGTTATAGTAGGTGTTAATGTAGGAGTATTACTAATTGGGAAACAATTTAAACAACTACCTTGACTAGAAGGTCCATATTCTGTGGTAATAACAACTTTGTCACCACCACTTATGTTATCTACAATTGTTTGAAAAATAAAACATGAAGATATTCTGTTTATTGTTCCACCATAAACGTCACCAACAACTAATAAATTACCTAAAGAATCAAATAATGTTTGTGTTGTATAATATTCTATACCAGTAAAACAATCCTCAAATTTTTTACTGGTTGCACATACAATAAACCCATCAACACTATTAAATTTGGCAATACCATCAAAATTACATGGTCTATCAATTGGAATTGAAGGTGTTGGAGTTAAAGTTGGTGTTGTAGTTGGTGTTGGTGAATATGTGTTTCCTGTAACAGATAAAGAAACACCCCCACAAACATTAGTTACTGTTGGTGTTGGTGTTGGTGTTGGGGTTTTTGTTTTAGTTGGAGTTGGAGTTGGAGTTACAAATACATCACAATCAAACATTGCGTCAAAATCAATAGCACAAGCTAATGTTGGGGTTGGAGTTGGGGTTGGACATAAACCGTTAACTATTATTCCAGAATAAAAATCAGGACATGGATCAACGGAATTTGTTGGACCAAATAAAATACACGGATCCCCTATGTATGACGATAAACACCACCTTAATTCTGTTTGAGAATAAAAAATGTAATATGATGAGGTTGAATTTTCAAAATAATCTATACCACCATATTGACCACTGAATGTATAATTATCATTATATATCCCGGAATTAACAACGCAAATATCTGTACTACAACCCATATTATATATTTAAAGTATCTGTAACGATACAATCATTATTATCAACCACTTTAACAACAAATTCAGTTAAACTTGAATAAACTAAAGGAATATCAAAACTATATGGTAGGGTCTGATAATAGGGACTGGAGGCGTCAACCGTATTAATAGTTGAGACATAAATACAAGTAGTAATTGGTGAATCACAAACATAGACATCAAATGGTTGTGCTCCCGTAACGTTATTAATTGTTATATTTGTTGGCATATCTTATAAATATAGAACTTATTAAAAACTTGTGTAGTTGATATGTTCTTTTATTTTATTTATATTTTTAAAACAATGGAAGAAAGTGATGCAATTGTTGAATTATTAGAGGGACTTTTAGGGGATCACGGATTACATTACCATAATCGTGGTCAAATTTCATTTAATTGTCCGGTTTGTGATGACGATAAAAATAAACACAATTTAGAGATTAACTATATAAATAATGTGTACAAATGTTGGTCGTGTGGGGACACTAATGGAACTCACGGATCTTTGGGAAAACTTTTTGATAAGTACGGAAACAAAAAATTAAAGAAATTATATAATATCTTAAAACCTGAGACGGTACAGCCAAAACAAAAACGAACAAAAAAATTAACACTTCCTGAGGGTTTCACTTTATTTACGGAGTCAAGTCCGGTATACCCAGTAAGAAGACAAGCGTATAATTATTTAAAAAGTAGGGGAATAACGGATGAAATCATTACCAAATATAATATTGGTTTTTGTGATCGTGGTAGTCATATAGGACGTATTGTGGTCCCATCATATAATATTAATGGGGAATTAAATTACTATGTTGCTCGCAGTTGGGACACAAAAAGTAAATTTAAATATAAAAACCCTGAGGAAGAAAAAGATAAGATTATATTTAACGAAAGATTAATAGATTGGGAAAAAGACATTTACTTAGTCGAAGGGGTTTTTGATGGGTTTTTCTTGGACAATTCAATTCCAATGTTAGGTAAACATATGTCAGAACTTTTATTTGAAAAAATATATAATAAAGCTAAAAGAGATATAATTATATCCCTTGATGGTGACGCTTTTAATAATGCGGTTAAATTATATCGAGAGTTAAATGGGGGTGAACTATATGATAGAATAAAAATTGTTAGATTACCTATGGATCAAGATGTTTGTGACTTAAAAGGAAATATTGAAGATTTTTTTGTAAAAATTAGGGATTAATAAAAAAAAAGTATTATCTTTGTAAAATAAAACAAAAAAAACATGGATTTAAAAAAAATATCTGAAGAGATCAGAGAAATCATATCAGAAAAACAAAAAGAGTTTCAATTAACATTTGAAGAAGATGCTCACAAGTACACAATGTTGGATGTTAGTGGTAAATTAAGAGACGATTTCCCTTCTGTTTCTAAATTGATGAAATATTTCTATACGGAATTTGATTCTGAAGGAATTTCATTTAGAAAGGCGAATGGTGATCCTTATGAACAACAACGATTATTGGAGGAATGGGCTGCCGCTGGAACATATTCCACAAACATGGGTTCTCGTGTTCACTTCTTATTAGAAAAACATACCTTAGAAGAATTTGGTATTAGTAAAGAAGTTAGACAACCAATTTATGAATGTGATGCCGAACAGATTGTAAAAGGAGATACTATGGTTGTTGCGGGTAAACAATACATTGATTTACTTAAAGAACGTAATTGTATTTTACTTGATACGGAAATGGTTTTGGGTCACCCTGAATTGGGTTATACAGGACAACCCGATAAGGTATGGTTAATTATTGGGACAAATGGTGATCTTGGTATTTTAATTACGGATTGGAAAACAAACAAACCTAAAAACTTTGAAAAGAATAAGTTTACAAAACCAATGAAGAAACCATTTGAAGATTTACCTGATAACGCTCTTGGTCACTACAACACTCAATTACCATTTTACGGTAAGTTATTATTGAAGATGTTAGAGGGTACGAAATATGAGAACATTAAATTGATGGGTTGTATTGTTGTTTTATTAACGGAAGAAAGAGAATATGTTGAACATAGAGTCTTAAAGAAAACGATTAACACAATTCTTGAAATGGATATGAAAAAGTATTTGACAAAATAATAAAAATAAACTATTATTGAGTATGAAAACTATAATTACACCAGTTTGGTTCACCAACACAAGTTGGGACAATACAACAATTAAAATAAATATAAATTATATTATAAAATGGGAGAAGATAACAGTATAAAACCTAAAATTGATCTTAGAATACAACCAACTATAATCTGTGAAGAGTGTGGTTCAAAGTTTTTTAAAGAAGTAAGTATGTTAAAAAAAGTACCTAAATTATTAACAGGAAGTCACGAAGATACAATTGTTCCGTTTCCTACATATATGTGTAATAGTTGTGGATTTGTAAATGAAGAATTTTTAATTTTTGAATAATGGAAATTGGTAAAATGACATTAACTGAAGCATATCCACACCTTAATAGTGTGGCGTTGGCCTATGGTTTAAAATTAAACAGAGCGAAAGATTTTAAATTTGCAAGAATTATTTTAGTAAATCTTTATAGTAGAGAATTATGTTAACACACAAAGAATTTTATATTTGGTTAGAAGGTTATCTTTATGGTAAACTTGAAAACAAACACATAGAAATTTTACCTATTGTTGAAAAAATGGGTCAAGTAAAAGAAGAAAGTAAATTTGGTATTGCGGAACCATATAGGTCAATACCAATACCTATTAATCCATTCCCAATAGATAATGATTTGGGATATCCACCAAAAATAGTAATGTAGTTATGATTGAAGATATTAAAATTATTCATCTTAAGAGTAATGCTCAACAACTTGAAACATGGATTGCCATGTTAAATGGTGAGATTGTGGGACACATATATATGGAACGAGAAGAGAGTAATAAAATAAAATTCTTAGATGCTTGGGTACATGAGGAACATAGACTAAAAGGTATTTTTAGAAAGTTATGGGATACTAGATGGGAATATGTTAAAACTCGTTATAGTGGGTATACAGTATATGCTTGGTGTAAACCAGGTTCATTACCATTATTAATTGAAAAAGGATTTACTGAAGGTGAGACATCAACTTATGTTGAAAAAATAATAGAATAAACAAACAAATAATTAAAAATGAAAAAAATAACAACAAACAAGAATAATAAAGAAAATACATATAGGGCATTCGCACATTTAAGTTTAAGCGTCGATGAATTTAATAAATTAAGGTTGGAATATTCTAAACAACAAATTGACGACATTCTAAATAACATCGAAAATTTTAAAAAGAATACTAATTATAAAAGTTTATACTTGACCGCAAACAATTGGTTGAAGCGGAGACAAGAAACGGAATATGGTTACAAACCACCGTTAAAGGATAAATATGTAATTACAGAAATTAATGAGATGTTAATAACCCAACAAATTAAAACCCAATTAGAAAACTCTAACATAAATGTTGTTATTACACCAGTTATGTATGACCCAGATGGGTTTACACCTGTGTTAGGTGTGTTAGTAAAAAATGAGGATTCTAGTTATACTAGAAAATATACGATAACGGTTAAACCGAACAATTAAATAATATGATATATAAATTAAGATACAAATTATTAAAATATATTTTAAGAAAACTTAGATAACCAAAATTTTTTTTGTGTGTTGAAGATATAAAAATAAAACAATATAAAATATGAAAAGATACCCCGCATTATTTATTAAATGGTTATCGAACCGATTTGGATACAAAATTGCAATGCTTAAATCATCAAAAGGAACAACAACTGTTGAAGGTAATATTGAACTATTAAGGTATGTTGATATCTCCGGATATTTCTTTAAGAAAGAACCATTTAATAGAAGTAAAAATGATTAAAACTTTAGTACACTTTTCTGACTTACACATCCGTCTTTTCAAAGACCACGATTTGTATCGATCAATATTAGAAACGGCGATTGATCAATGGAAAGAATTAAAACCTGATAGGATTATTTTTACGGGTGACCTTGTTCATTCTAAAAATCAACTCACACCGGAACTAATAGATATTGTTTCATGGTTATTAACTGAATGTTCTAACATTTGTAAAATAATTATAATTCCTGGAAATCATGATTTTTTAGTAAATAATACAGAAAGGTTAGACGCACTATCTCCGATTATAAATTCTTTAAATAGTAATAATATTGTTTACTATAAAGATAGAGGTGTTTACGAAGATGAAAACATTAGTTGGTGTGTGTATTCACAGTATCAAGGAAATATTCCTCCTGATTTAACAGATGCTAAAGGAAAAAGAATTGGGTTGTTTCACGGTCCAATTCAAGGAATGAAAACGGATCTTGGATTTGATTTTGGTGAGGAGGCTTATGACGTAGAAAAGTTTAATGGACTTGAATCCGTATTATGTGGGGACATTCATAAAAGACAAGAATTTAAGTTTAAGACGGGTAAAGGTTATATGATTGGAAGTCCAATACAACAAAATATTGGTGAAAGTATTGGTAAACACGGATATGGTATATACGATGTTGTGACAAAAGGTTATGATTATGTTGATCTACCAAATCCAAAACCATTTTTAAAGTTCACCATAAAATCATTTGAAGATATTGAGAATGGAACAGAAAGACTCCAAAATATTTAATAAAACAATAATGCAGTCGGTGTCTTCATTTTGTGATGCAAACAATATTGAGGATAAAGACAATTTTATCTACCTTTGTTTCAAACAAGGTTTTGACATTAAGAAGTTTGGCCTTTTGGGGGAAACACTTAATGAAGGAGAAAAAGACTTAAAAACAGGTGAGATTGAGGAAATACGGGTGGAAGTACCCGTTGAAGTTATAAGGGAGGTTGAGAAAATTGTCACAAAAATAGAATACATTTGTGACAAAAGTGGTGAAAATGAACTGTTATTAAAAATCAAACAGTTGGAAGAAGAAATGTCTAAAAAGGATGAAAAATTAGACGAACTTAGACGTAATTTAGACATTACTTTAGACGAACCAACAGTTGAAATAATCAAAGAGGTGGAAAAAATAGTTGAAGTCATCAAAGAAGTTGAGAAACCAAATGATAGGGTGGAAATGTTACAAGAAACATTAATATCTCTCAGGAAAGAACTTCAAACAAAAAACGAAAGAATAAAAGAATTAGAAAAAATAAACCGAGATCTTGAGAATCTCAGCTCAAATAAAGGGGCTGTTTTTCTTAGGGGATCAAATTTAAATAATAGAATATAATGGAAGTTTTAATTTTTATGATTGTTGCATATGGTTTGACAACAATACTTGTTTACGGGTCAATCTTTAATGGGTTAAGAAAATGGATACACAAAAATGCACAACCAAACACTGGGTGGGTTTTATTTACACCTGTATTTTCTTTTGTATCTGAATTAATAAAATGTATATTGTGTACAAGCACATGGGTTGGTTTTTTCTTATCCTTATGTTTTTTTTCACCTATTTCACATTTTATTGGACTTAACCAATATTATTCCGTATTTTTTGATGGAATGTTATCCGCTGGATCAGTTTGGGGGATTAACGCAATAATTGAATGGTTTGAAGAAAATAGACCAAACACCAACATTGAAGAGTAATAAATAAAATAAAATAAATAAAAATGGGAAAGTCGTCAAAAGCTCATAGAGCAAAAGTAGAAAAAAGAAACCAAAAAATTACAGTAGAAAAATACGCAATGAAAAAGGCAATTGAAAAAATGTTTGAGGCTCAAAAAATGATGTCAGAAACTGAAAACTTAAATGTTGAATTGAATGGTCAAGATTTAGGTTTTGAAGTTGTTGAAGAGGTAAAAAATAATATAGTTATAGACGAAAAAAATATTAACATAGAAAAATAAAAAAGTGGATTTATTTAATCCCCCAAAATTATTTAATTATAATATAATGATAAAAAATTTAGACTTTTCTGTATTTGAAAACCCAACAGTTCAAGTTGTTTGGGAGGATTTACCAGAAAACTTTACACAAGACAAGATCAAAAGTGTTAAATATTACTTTCAAAAAAAATATAACACAACTAATGTTAATGTCCTGACTAAATCAAAAATATTTGAAACTGATATAACACAAAGTATTGACGTTTCCGTTAATATTACTGATAAAAACTATCAGTTGGATCTTATAAAAAACTTTCTTGTTTCAAAAGATTATAATCATATGACAGAAGATGTGTTATCAATTAATAATATGGTTGAAAACAAAATGTCTGGTGATGAAGAAAATCAATCTCAATTTAAAAAGTGGTATATTAGAAACATTGAATTTTCAAACTTTTTATCATATGGTGAAAATCAAAAATTAGATTTTGATAAATTAAATGGTATTGTGGTTGTTGAGTCTGATCCACCAAATTTTGGTGGTAAAACAGTTCTTACTGTAGATTTATTAATGTTCTTGTTTTTTAATGAAACAACCAAGACCACAAAAGCCGAAGAAATATTTAACAGGTATTCAAACAAAGACAAGGTTCATGTTAAAGGTGAAATTACAATTGACGGTGAGGATTATGTTATTGTTAGAAACATTGAAAGAAAAATATCCAAAAAAAATGAATCGAATGTTAAAACAGAGTTGGATTTTTTTAAAAAATTATCAGATGGAACATTATTAAACTTTACTGGAGAACAAAGAAGAGAAACTGAATCTTTTATTAAAAACTCAATTGGAACAAAAGAAGATTTTTTAACTACAATTCTAACAACAGGATCAAATCTTGAAGATTTGTTAGAAGCAAAACCAACATCAAGAGGACAAGTATTGTCAAGATTTATGGGTCTTGAATTTTTAAAAAGAAAAGAAGAAGTTGCCAAAGAAATATATGGGGATTTCTCAAAACAAAAGATATCAAACATTTATTCTTCAGAACAATTAAAAAGTGAGATTGAAACACATCAAGAATCAATTTTAGAATTAAAGGTTCAAATTAAAACTAATGAACAAAGTTTGTTTAATGTTAATGATGCAATTACAAAGGGTAAATCATATCGTGATGATATGTTAAAGAAAAAACATACAAATATTAATCATGAGTTAAGTTTGTTAAAACCTGATAAAACAAGAGTTGAGATACAAGAAATTGAAAGAGATAAGAATGGTTTTTTATTAAAAATATCCGAAATCAAAGTTGTTGAACCATCTGAGTTTTATTATGAAAATAAACATGACGAGGTTAAAGAACAATATAATGAAGTTTATAAAGAGACAATTAAACTTGACACTGAAATTGAATCAATAACTAAATTAAAATCAGAAGTAGAGGGAGGAATTAAATGTTCTCATTGTGGAATTGAGTTAATGAACGCATCGATCACCAACGCAAAAATTACAGAACTTGATGGGTTAATTGGGCAAAAAAACACAAAAACGACACTTATGCATGTTTTATCAAGCAAAGAACAAAGTTTTGTACAACTTAAAAAAGAATTTGATGAGTATGAAAAAAACAAACTCATTAAAGAAAAGTATGAATTAAGTATTGAAAGTTGTAATTTAAAAATTGAATCATTAAACGATAAGATTAAACGTTGGGAAGAGATACAAGATAAAATTCAAGAAAACCAAAAGATTGATTCATTATTAATAAAAGCTGACATTAGATTAGATGATTTGGAAATCCAAAGAAGAACAATTAGTAATTCAATTACTACAAGTGAATCATCAATTAAATCACTTGAAGAAAAAATTGATCTTAATAAAAATAAAATTGAAACAATAAAAGAAGAAGAGAAAAAAGATAAAATATATAAGATTTACTTAGAAATTTATGGTAAGAATGGTATATCTAAAATGATTATGAAAACCATGATGCCACTAATAAACTCTGAACTACAAAGATTAATGGAAGATTCTTGTTACTTTAAATTGGAAGTTCGAATCAACGATAAAAATGAAGTCGAGTTTATTATGACCGATAATGAAACAGGTATTGAAAAATTAATGACTTCAGGTTCAGGATTTGAAAAGACAATTTCATCTTTAGCTTTAAGATCTGTTCTTACCAAGATCTCAAGTTTACCAAAACCAAATCTTGTGGTTTTAGATGAGGTGTTTGGAAAAATTGCCAATGACAACTTAGAGATGGTATATGAGTTCTTTACAAAGATCAAGGATTACTTTGAAAAGATTTTTGTTATTAGTCACAATAGTATTGTGGGTACATGGGGGGATCATGTGGTTAAAATTAAAAAAGAAAATAATTTTTCAAAAGTTTTGTGATTTATTATAATTTTATTCCTATATTTGTAAAAACAATTAAAAACACACATATGAATTACTTACTTTTTATTTTCTACGATGAAACCATAGAAAACTCAGAAGAAAAAACAAAAGAGATCGCATTTGAAGTATCAAAAGAAATGAAATCAAACGAAGCCAAATTAATTTCTGGTGAAAAAAATGCAATTATCCATTTTTCATCAGACTTACATATTGAATATGTATCAGAATGGGTTAATTTTATTTTTATCAACTTGGGCAGTACTCAATATTTTTTAATACCAAAACCAAATAAAACCTCTTCTAATATACCAAAAGAGCATCTTGATTATCTTTTATCTTTGAAAAAAACAAGAAAACCAAAACAAAAAAAAGAACTTAATTTTTTTGACAATGACCCATTTGATTTTCTTAATTTAATTAAGAACTTTAATCAACGTTGTAATCTAACATTAGATGAATTGTTGGATAAAATTATAGATAGTGGTTTAGAATCTTTAACAGATTTAGAAAAACAAAAATTAGACGAATATTCACAATTAAATTAAAAAAAATGAAAAGTAAAAATTTAGGAATCCCAATTAATCAAGAAGAAGTATATTACTATCTTAAAGATATTAGAAAAATTAAAGTTATGTCACCAGAAAGGGAAAAAACTTTGGCGATAAAAATGAAATCAGATAATATTTCTGAAATTGAAAAAAAACAAATTGAAGAAGAATTACTTGTGGGTAACTTAAGGTTTGTTATAACAGTTGCAAAACAATATCAAAACCAAGGATTAGATTTACAAGATCTAATTGCTGAGGGTAATCATGGTTTACTGAAAGCAATTAAAAATTTTGATTGGAATAAAGATCTTAGATTTATTTCATACGCAGTATGGTGGGTTAAACAATCAATTTTACAATCATTAAATGATAATTCGAGAACAATAAGATTACCAGTTAATGTTGTACAAGATTTACATAGGGCGAAAAAAGAAGTTGAACAATCTGGAAATAAAATGGATGATAAGTTTACTGGATTACCATCTATTGTTGATTTAGACATGAAAATAAATGAAGAAGGGGATACACTTATTGATATGATTGTTAATCAAGAGGCTGAAGCTCCTGATGCTATTTTTAATACAAACGATATTTTAAAAGAAAAAATGTTAAAGTTATTAAATAATTTAGATGATCGTGAAAAATCAATTATTGGTGATTATTTTGGGATCACAGGAACTCCAAGAACTTTGGAAGATATTGGGGGTGATTTTGGATTAACAAAAGAAAGAGTTAGACAAATAAAAGAAAAGGCGTTAAGAAGATTAAGAAACGATAGTTCAGAATTATTTGACTATTTATAATAAAAATTTGGCGAATTAAAATAAATTATATATCTTTGTAAAATAAATAAATAAATAAATAAAAATTATGGGAAGTGTATTAGACTTTATTGAATGTCCAAATTGTAAACACGAAGCGTCTGACGACTTCTATTACAAAACAGGTGAAGAATATGTTAACTGTGGTAACTGTGGTTACCATCGTTCAGCAACTATTGTTAATAGAGATAAGAAATTATCTGAATTAACAGAAGAAGATTGGAAAGTTGAAGAACTTAAAAATCCTTATGGTGCTTATAGACTAAAAGTATACCATAGTATTGCGACTCAATGCGGTTCTCTTGAAAATGAAGAACAATACGACGAATTAAAAAAAACTATTGAGGATGATATGGAGGTTGAATTTTGTTCCGTCTCTAAATTTATTAATGGTGAAATTGTGACTGAAATGATTGTAGATAATGGACCTAAAGTTGATTCTGCAGGTTTTACAATAGAGGATCGTTAAGTGGGAGAGGGTTGAACCGAGATTACCCTTACAACTCGGCGGAATGAGACACGATGTTCTCTAGGTGAAAATCCTCAATCTTACTCGTGATGTAAGATGAAATTACACTCCCCCATTGGTACCAGTGGGGGTTTATTTTGCGGTAATAACTAGTTGACCTCTACCAATATAAAAATCAGTCCCCCGCATAACGGTTTTAATAACAAGATTAAATTCGTAAGGATTAACTTCTTGTATTAGAATTGGAATATTAAGTAGGGTTGATTCATCTTTAATAACAAACTGAACACCATCATATAAATCACCAATGACAATATATTGTACTATATCATCCTTTACCTTATTTACTGAATTTAAGATATCATAATCTCTAATTATATCACCACTTTTTGAAAAATCTCTTTTTTTTTGTTTTTCAGCATGGGACTTTATTACAGGTACATTTCCACGTTGGTACTTTAAATTCATGGTAACAGTAAGGTTTGCTTGGATCGCAGCAATCTTCTTTTCTAAGATTAAAACTTTACGTATTGTTTCTCTAAGTAGTGACATAATTATATAAATACCTTATATTAGTATTTATAAATATATTAGAATTATTATGAAAGAAAAATTTTTACCTTGGTTTTTATTATTTTGTGCTTTGGGTTTGTCAGGAACCGCAGCATATTATAGTGTTGTTGGTTTATCAATCGTATTTGTTGGTGTGGCATTACCCGTTATTATTATGGGATCATTTCTTGAGATATCTAAAATTGCAATTGCAACATATCTTCACGACAAATGGAAAGAAACATATGGAATTTTAAAAATTTATATGACCATTGCTCTTGTGACCCTTTCTTTAATAACTTCACTTGGAATATACGGGCTTTTAAGTACAGGATTTCAAGGAAATATTGCAAAACTTGAAATTAACGAAAAACAAGTTAAAAATATTGAGGTAAAAAAGAAAAGGTTTGAAGAAGTTAAAGACGAACTAACAAAAGAAAAAAACATTTTAGATGGAGACATTACTAAGTTAAGAGACGGGGTATCTAATAACACAACAACACAATCTGTGGATAGAATAACCGGACAGGTAATTACAAAAGCCAACGAAGGTAATAGAAAATTATTTGAATCTCAACTATCACAAGCACAAGTAAGGAGAGACACAATAGCAAAAAGAATTGATAGTATGAATGATAGTATCACCCAACTTGATATTAATATCTTAAACATGGAATCAAAAGAAATTTCGGGAAGTGAGTTGGGAGCTTTAAAGTATGTTAGTGAACTACTTGATTGGGATATTAAACGAACCGCAAATCTTTTTATTTTAATTTTGATCTTTGTTTTTGATCCATTAGCAATTACGTTAGTTATTGCAACAAACCAAGCATTTAAAGGAAAAAGAAAAGACGAAGATTCACAGGGGGACACGGATGTCCCTCTGTTAAAATCCACAGAAAATTTAGAGGGGGACACTGGTGTCCCTCACAAAGAAGATACCATACATGATACCATACATGATACCATACATGATACCATACATGATGAGATTGAGATTCCTGAAAGTTATTTAACACATCATACCACACATCATACCACACATTATACCCCCCAAGTCACCCCCCAAGTCGAACCTGAAATTATTGAATTATCAAATATAGAATATGGTAGTACAGGACTAACCACCGTAAATACAACCACACAAAATAAAGTTTTAAGATATACTAAAACAAATGATTGATGAAATAATAAAATACGGAAATTTTAGATCAGAGAAAAAAAATAAAAACAAAACACAAATTATACTCACTAATACGTCTAGAAACATAAATGATTTTTTACAATCACTAAAATATAGACATAATGGTAAATATGATAAAATTCCTAACTATATTGTAACAAGAGATGGTAAAGTTCTTCAGTTATTGGACAATGATGAATATACTAATTATAACACAACATCATCTATAAACAGAAACTCTGTAATTGTTTGTTTGGAAAATTTAGGTTGGTTAGAAAAAGAACCATTAAAAAATTATCACATTAATTGGATTGGTGATATTTATAAACAAAAGGTTTTTAATAAAACATGGAGAGATTATTTTTTTTGGCAACCATATCCTGAGGAACAAATTATTTTAACCTCAAAATTGTGTGTTAAGTTAACCAAAGAAACTAATATCCCATTAAAAAGTGTGGAACATAATACAAAAATAAACGGTATAGAAAAATTTGAAGGTATTGTAACTAAAAGTAATTTTGATAGTGATTTTACTGATGTTAGTCCGGCCTTTAATTTTGAAATTTTTAATAAATATTTAAAAAATGACTAATTACGAAGAAATAAAAAAATTATTATCAGCATCAAGAAAATTACTTGGGGGTAACCAATTAACTGAGGATATTAAGAGTATTAAAAAAAATTATGGTTTATTAATTGAACAACCTGTTGAAGATCCTGACAATAAAATAGATGTAATGACAGATATTGAGGATAAAATACAAAACGATAAGTATGAAACTGCGGAAAAAGATGAAGATGAAGATGAATATAAAGAATTTGATAAAGTTAAATCAGATAAAAAAAAGGCATATAGAATATCGGGGGGGATTTTAGTTATTCATAGTAAAAACACAACAGATTTACAATTAACAACTGATGATAAGTCCGCTTTTCAAGAAAGTATGGATGAGTTTAAACAAGATGTTACCGAAATCGTTGACTTTAATAAATTAAATTTATATCCAACAAATGTTGAATGGTCAGGAAAAATAAATGAATTAGATTTAGATTTTTTCTTTTCAATTGGAGAAACAAATGGGGTATATATAAATGGAACTATGACCAAACTTGATGATGAATTTAGTGAAATGTCGTTAAAATTAAAAACATATTATGAAAAATTTAAAACCAAATGGTCTAAAATTGTTTCATCAAGAAAAAAAACAAGTGAGACATGAAAAATTTTTTAAATGAAAACTTCAAATACATTATATTAACATTTGTTATTATATTAATTGGTTTAATTATTTACGATATGACAAAAGTTGATAATGGAATGTCAAAAGAGGATAAAAAACAAATTGAACAACTTAATAAAGATATTGATAGTATGATTAACTATCAAAAAAAATTAGATGAAAAAATAACAAAATATAATGAAGATATACATAAAATTGATTCAACAATATCTAATATTAAAATAAAAAAAGAAGTTGTTAATAACTATTACCAACAAAAAGGTAATGAAATTAAAAACTCAAACCCTAAACAAATTGATAGTTTATTACGATTAAGATATAATTTTTAAAACATGAAAAATTTAATACTAATATTATTTGTGTTTTTTGGGGTTTCTATTTTATCCCAAACAACAAAAAAAGAAGATACTACTGAAATATGTATTCCTTATAAAGTAGGAAAACAGATCATGATGGATCTAAATAAATTGGATTCTACTTCCGCGATTTTAAAATTAACCAAAAATGAGGTTGTTGAGTTAAATAAAAAAATTGAGGTACAACAATCTATTATTATAACAATGGAAGAAAAGTTTAAAACAAGTGAAATAATTATTCAAAAAACAAATGATAAATTTCAAATTGTTGATAATATTAATAAAGATCTTACATCAGACAATAGAAAATTAAAAAGAAAAAATACAATAATTCAGATTATTTCCTCAGCTATTATAGGAGGATTAACATATGGGATAATAGTAAAATAAAATGGCACTAACACAATCGGATAAAAGAGAAATTGAATCATTAATAAAAAAAGAAATAAAAGACTTTTTAGGGTCGGCAACAGCTAAACAATTTGAAGATAAATTATTAGAAAGAATTTCTAAAGAGATGAAACGAGGTAAATTAGAGAAAGATGTTAAAGAATTAATAATTAAATCGTTTAGGGAGTTTTATACTATAATGTACCAACAAAGAAATTTTTGGGAATCTAAATTTAAAAGTTCATAATGGATATGATTAACATGTTTAATAAAGAATATAATAATGCCGCAAACGGATTGGGGGTAAATGGGGTTGACTTGTCCAAACAAAGAAAAAACTTCCAACCAATGGAAGAAGAAAAAGAAAAAAAGAAAAAAACAAAACCACAAGATTATTTAAAAGATAAAAAAACTAATTTAAATGACATACTAACATTAGTTAAAAACAAAATGTCAGTAAGTAAAACAAGATCCGAATTAAAAAAAATGTTAGAAAATCCTGAAGATATTAACGATTTTCTACATTCATTATTAGAAATAACTAAAAGTAAAAAAGAAGAAACTAAAGAGATGACAGGATCAGGTAGTTCGGGTGGTTATTCGGCACCTTTATTTGGTCGTGAAATGAAAGAAAGTGTGTGTCCTATTTGTGATATGAAAAACTGTAAATGTCAAGACAAAAAACATTCTAACGGACCAAGTAGAAGAGAAACAAAAGAAGCCACAGGATCGGCATCATCAGGTCAATACTCAGGGCCCTCGATATGGGCGAAGTCAACCAACAAAAAAGATTGGGGACCAAGCCGTAACACTCAAATTCCTGGAGGTAAATTTGTCCAAGTTAAGAAAAAATGTAAAAAGTTTCCTTATTGTAATCAAGGGGATATTAATGCACTTAAAATTTTTGAAAACAAAGGATTAAAAAGAGTTATAACAAATATAAGTGAGTCTTATGGAATAACAGAAAACTATGTTAGAAATATAATTTATTTAGAAATGGAAAAATTGAATAAACATTGATATTTATATATAAACAAGAAAATGAAAAATAACAATTATTATAATGTTTTATTAAAAAAAATTCTTAATGAAACTTTAGAGGATAAAGCAAAAGAAGTAATGGAAAAATTAAAATTTAATAAACCTGGAACTTCATTTGACTATGTTGAAGGAGAAATGTGTGAATCATGTGGTGGAGAAATGAGAGAAGGAGAAATGTGTGAAACATGTAGTGGAGAAATGAGAGAAGGAGAAATGTGCGAATCATGCGGTGGAGAAATGAGAGAAGGAGAAGCGTGTGAATCATGTGGATATAAAGAAAATAGTGAGGTTTTAGAAACTCGTAAGAGTTATAGAAATAATAATAAATTAAGTGATTCTGATATTGAAGAAATAACCGAAAGATTATTTGGTAAACAAAAAAATATAGATAAAAATAAAAATAATAGAATTGATAAAGAAGATTTTACACTCTTAAGAAAGAAAAGAGAGACAAAAGAGAATAAAGGTGAATGTATGGAGTGTGGTGATAAATCTTACATGGAAGAAGATGAAACTGCGGAAGGAAATTCATTCACGAATAAATTAAGACAAACACCAAAAGGTGGAAAATTTAAACTTGGTAATAAAGAATATACGGATAATTCTTCCTTGGAAGAAAATAATAATGTTTTATATAGGTTAAATTCTGGTCATGGGTCTGAATTGTTTACAGAGAACGAGATTATTAATCTGATAGAAAATATTATTATTGAAGAAAAAGAAAAAAGTAATATAAAAAAAGGAAAAACACCAGCAGGTTTGGAAGCTTATGAAAA
>Ga0181348_1000022_pt1 | contig 43965 bp, 52 predicted proteins | sample Su13VDMM110DN_FD_130092 | JGI IMG/M metagenome (GOLD analysis project Ga0181348, IMG submission 130092) | Freshwater viral communities from Lake Michigan, USA - Su13.VD.MM110.D.N | ecosystem: Environmental > Aquatic > Freshwater > Lake | place: USA: Michigan | collected 2013-07-16
AGTTATGGAAGTGTTGATGAAATTGCACATACAACTGTGGGTGTCACAACTCATAATAATGGAGGTTTTAAAGTTGCAGAAGATGTAAAGCAAATTCTAAAACTGATTGAATTGTCAAAATCCTAATTGTATATTAACGTACTAGATAATTAAAACAAACAAAAGGTTATGAACAAAGCAGCAGAGTTAAGAGAGGTAGTAGGTAAGACAGTATCATGTAACTGGTCTCCTACCCTAAGAGCTAAACTAATAAAGATAAACAGGAAAGATTGTGTACTACAGGTAGAGCCTACTCAATTCCCTATTATGTCTAATGTAGATGAGCATATAGGTAAAACCTTCAAAGTACCATTAGATTATGCCTGGAATGCATACTTCTACTAAAACACATAGAGACTCTAAGGAGTCTTTTTTTTTGTAAAAAAGTTCCGAGGTCGGCCGAGTAAGGACTGCCGGCAGTGTGACACCGGTATTCCACCAACGTAGTATCATCCCATAGGCAGGTCGATAGAGATCGAGGCTCCTTAATCGCTGCTTGACTCGAATCAAAAATTCTCAACCTACCTGCATATATATTCATATATTAGTTGCTTTACTGCTATATTAATCGTATATTTAAGTATTAAACAAATAAAGGCTATGAGTTATTACAAGAAAAAACAAGAAGAAGCTATAAATCTTCGCAAGTTTACTAAAGAGTTCACTCACTCAGACGGAACTAAATCTATATGGAAATATAATCTAGACAAGTACCCTAATGGCCCTTACGAGGTTGAGCAGATTTATCCTAAAGATTATCAGACTGTTGAGCAGAAAATCAAAAAAGAAAACAAAAAGGTATCGAAATACGATCAAAAGTTTATCAATCCAGCTAACGGAAGACTAATTTCGTATTATAGAGCTAAAACATTAGGTTTAACTAAATAAATTTCAATCATGTTAATATACGCAGCAATATATTGGTCGATAATCCTTCTTATAGGAATTTTTTACTTCGTAAAATCGCTTAAAGGAATATATGAATATATATTAAAGTTATGTAGAAAATACATAATTACGCGAATCCTTATCGCTCTCCCGTTAAGATTGATAGTCAGTCTTATAGGATCTTTCGGAGTAGGTATAATAATTTTTATCCACGGAATATTTTTTGCATGTATTTTTGCATTTATATATTCTATTATGGGAGGTCATTCAAAAATTGTTATCGAATGGGTCGGATATATGTGTATAAGCTTACTTTTTATCCCGGTAATATTTATGCTTGTTAGGACTATCCTAGATGAATTACTTAATTTCAAACAGACTAATTGAAGTAAAAACCAAGATTCCTAGATTTCCCGAGAGGGAGGTTCTATCCATAAAATCAAAATATATATTTATATCAGATGAAAAGAATTACAATTCAGCAATCCCAGTTTTATATACCCTTACAAACGCATAATATAAAACCATGGACTAAGGTTTGTGCATTTACTCTTATACCAATAGAGGATGGATGGGAAAGAGTTCATTATTACGGAGAATCCGTACTAGATGAAAAAGGCAATATCCGTCCTACTGAATGGATATATATACTGGTAAATAAACTAATGCCTGGAGTATTAAAGATAGGCCGTACCTCTACCTCTGTTTCTCAAAGAGTAAAGGAGATTAATTCTGCTACCGGTGTGATAGAGAAATGGCAATGTGTATATAGATTTAAATGTGTAAACTCTCATTACCTAGAGCAGGAAATTCATAGCTATCTCCAAGAAAGAAGTCTTAGGATTAATCCTCACAGAGAAGGATTCGAACTTGACGTACAGCAGGCTATAGATATTATAATCGATCTAGGTGAAAAGTATCAAATCCCTTTCTCTCCCGAAGGGTAATTTCTATATAGCATACTGCATCGTATGTAATATTATCTATTCATATCGCTATTGATTTTAAGTCTCTGAAAGGATTTCGCTATCGTACTCGAATATATTCTAGTAAAGAAGGTTTATAATTCCCTAGGGAAAGGTTGTTTTATCGATTCTTTATATTTATATTATATCAATATATATCTATGAGTAGTCTGCTAAATTCTAAAATCACCTCCTCGGAGCTGCTTCAAGAACTATCTTATGAAGAGAGAATAATTTACGCTGGAGTTATTCATAGTCTATTAATAGAAAATTTTAAGGATTTAAATTACTTAAATCAAATGCCTTTAGAATATATTAAAGATATTAACGAAGGATTAGAGGAAATAATTGATATTTTTATTGAACTAGAACTAGTTGATTACCTAGAAGATATACTTGAGATAAGAGAAGGTATAAAAAAATATTAAAAAAATAATAGGTACTAGTTGCCTTTCTGCTAAAAAAACATTAACTTTTTGTTCATTACATATCAAACATAGCAATTTTTTAAAAAAACATAGCAATGATTACATTATTTTCTTTAAAAGAATGCAGTAGGTGTAATAAATTAATAGAGTTATTAAATAGTGATAATATAGAATTTAAAGTAATATATGATGATGAACATGAAAGTTTATTTGATAGTATAGAAGAGATAGTAGAATCTACGGAATACCCTATAGTAAAAATAGAATATACCGATAACCCGGTTAGATTTTTATATATAGTAAGTAAAGGTAGTGATTCAAAGGAATTATATATTATTAAGTATAGGGATATAGACCAAGCATTTAAACTAATAAAACAAAATACATGAAGCACAAACAATTAATGCTCACTAAGCTAGAAAAAATAGATAGTGAATTAACTAATCTTTCCTCTTTATTAAATTATACTAAAAGTATTAGAGATGTTAAGGATAGGATATTCGAAATTAAAGAAAGAATATCTGATGCTAGAACCATCATTAATAATGAAAATGAATCTATGAATTAATATTTTTTTAAAATTAAGATTATGAAACTATCAGCAGAACAAATTCAGGAGAATTATGAAGTATTCAAAAAGAATATTATCGATCATATTGCTTCACCTAGAAAAGAACAGTTATTAAAATATTATCAATCTATAGAAGATATACTACTATTAGCTCCTGCATCATCTAAAGAAGGATATCACAACGCCTTCCCGGGAGGATATGTTGATCATGTAAATAGAGTAGTGGAGGCTAGTTTATATTGCTGGGAGACTTGGAATCATTTTAGAGAAGTAGATTCTTTTACTAAAGAAGAGTTAGTATTTTCTGCCATTAATCACGATCTAGGTAAGCTAGGAGAAGGAAATACGCCGGGATATATACCTAATGAAAGTGAGTGGCATGTAAAAAATCAAGGAGCAATATATAAAAATAATACTAAATTATCATTTATGCTAATCCCTGACAGATCTATCTTTAATTTAGTTAGAGTAGGAATGAATATATCTGAGAATGAGTTTCTAGCAATTAAATTACACGACGGGTTATATGAAGATGCTAATAAGCCCTACTTAATATCATTCAATCCAGAATCTAGGCTAAGAACATCACTACCGCTTATACTACATCAGGCTGATATGATAGCATCTAGAGTAGAATGGGAAAATCACTGGATTCCTAAACTAAATAATCCTTCAGATAGTAATGCATCTCAGAAAAAAAATACATTTAAATCATATAACAATCAAAAAAATCCTTCAGCAGAGGCATATATGCAACTAGCAGGAAAGAATAATTCATTAATGGACGCCTTTAAAAATATATAATATGGATTCGATAATAATAAACATTATGTTATGGGTACTTACCATTATAGGATATGTAATATATAACCTATATAGTAAGAATATAAAATTAGAACGAATGGTTCTAGAACGTGAAGAAACATTACAGTTACTAAGCAATATTATAAATGAATCAGATAAGATATTGATAGATCTAGATACAATTGGTGCGTTTAAAAGTGATGATGAAATAGGATATTTCTTTAAAACAGTAAAGGCTATTCAGTCTACTCTTAATGAATTTGCTGCAAAAGATAAATCATGATAGAGAATTTACAGGAAACTGATATATTACTTACACAAAAAGGTACACTTAGAAAAAGAAAGCCAAAGCAGTCGATACAGTACTTCACTCAAGAAACAGAAGATGCTATAATAGAGTATCTATTAACTGACAATAAATCAGAGAGAAATAAAATATTTAATGAAAAGATAAATTATGCTTTTCATAAATTAGCAGAAAATATAATACATACATTTAAGTTCTACTATACAGAGGTAAATACTATAAATGAACTAAAACATGAAGTAGTATGTGTTTTATTAGAAAAACTATCTAAATATAAACAAGGAAAAGGTAAAGCTTATTCTTATTTTGGAACAATCGCTAAAAGATATCTTATAGTATATAACACTAATAACTATAAGAAAATGAAAGGCAAAGCTACTTTATTAGAAGTAGATGAAGATAAAAATATTACTGAAGGACTTATTCGAGAACATAATATTAATATATATTCTGAAGAGCCTCAATTAATTAATTATTATATTAGATACATTGATGATAATTTATTTAAATTGTTTCCTAAAAATAAAGAAGCTAAGGTAGCTGATGCTATAATGGAACTCTTTAGAAAAAGGGAGAATATAGATATTCTTTCTAAAAAAGCTATATACATTTATATAAGAGAAATCACAGACTCGCCTACTCCTGTTATCACTAAAGTAATAAAAACATTAAAAGATATATATATTAAAGCCAATAACCAATATCAAGATCATGGATATATATCGGAAAATATATAATGTATAATATTTATTTTAAAAGATATGGATTTTAATAATGTAATATTCGGTAGTAAAACATTTTCATCATTGCTAGAAGATATATACAAGAATAGTAGGAATAAAGAAAAACAGATACACGAAATGATCGTTCAATTAAAAGGAATGATTAATAATCCAGGTGAAGCAGTATTAATGGTTCCTTTATTACAAGGGTATATAGAATCAGGAATTAAAAATGATGAAGCTTTAATAAAAATGGCAGGTATAGTTCAAAAAGCCATGAGCACTAACACTTCATCAGAAGGAGGAGATTTTCTTACTGATAAGGATAAAGAGCTGTTATTCGAGGAAATAAGAAAGATTGAACCTTTAAAACAGCTTAATTAGTATAATGAGTTTTGATAGTTCATTATATGGATTAAGCAACGTTAAAGTTGAATCATCATCTTTAATTATAGCTAGAGTAAAGCAAATTATTCTAGACAGGATTGATATAAACGATCCTCTATATAGAGATTTTGCTGAATTAGGGGAATGGGGAGCAGTAGGATATATAACATTCAGTATATTATATTCAGATAGAAGCTCTAATAATGCAAACTACTCTAATTTAATAGCTAAGCCCTTCTTTTCTAATCTAAAACAATATCCACTAGTAGGTGAGGTAGTTCAAATAATATCAGGACCGTCGTATAAATTAAACGATTCAAAAAGCAGACAAGATTTTTATTATTACCCACCGTTTAATACCTGGAACTCGTCACATCACAATGCATTTCCTGATTTAAAAGAATATTCTGATTTTGTTATAGATAATAAAGTGGCATATAATAATGTCGGACAAGGAAATACTCAAGGAAATAATAGCGGATATGAAGATTTTCCTTTAGGTAAAACATTTAAAGAAAGAAGTAATATTAAAGATTTATTACCTTTTGAAGGAGATATTATAATAGAAGGAAGATGGGGTCAATCTATTAGATTCGGAAGTACTGTTACCGGTAAAGGTAATGTTAATTCATGGAGCAAGAACGGAACAGATGGAGACCCTATAACTATAATAAGAAATAATCAAGGGATACAGTCTATACAAGAAGGATATATACCAACAGTTGAAAATATAAACATAGATGGGTCATCTATATATCTAACATATAATCAAGTAATTAATATTCAAGACATATCAAAATACCCTCTCGATACATTCGGTGTTAAATTACAATTAACTCCTGACGAAGTAATACCCCTGCAGACTAATCCATCAATATATAGCAGTACATCACCCTTCAATCAAGACATATCAGAACTAGAACAGGCTCAGAATTCATCAAAAATAAATAAATCATAATGGCAATTAAAGAATATACTCCAGTATTTCCATATAAAGGCAATCAAGCAATTATATCATCTGGAAGAATATTATTTCATGCTAAGGAAGATTCTGTATTAATATTCGGCAAAAAAGCAGTCGGTATATCAAGTATAGGTCCTGTTAATATAGATACATACCAAGGAGTATCTATAAGTTCTCCTAAGATAGAATTAGGACTAAAAGCTAAAGATGAAGGTGAAAATCTAATGCTAGGCATAACTACCAATCAAATGCTAGTAGAATTACTTGATGAATTAGAAAGATTAGGGTATTCATTAAAATTACTATCAATGACAGGACTACCAGGAGCGAGTATTGCTATATCAGCAGCAGGAGTATCATTAATTAGCAAGTCTAATATAATTAAAGGCAATTTAAAAGATAGTTCAAATCTATCGAAAATATCATATACTATATAATGTCAATAAATCCTGTTAGAAATATTAGCTCACTAGAATCGAAATCTTTAACAAAGAAGATTCAATCAATACCTTCTACTCCTTTTATTTTTAGGAGTGTAAAAGCTACCGGTTCTGAAGCAGGTATTATAAAACTATCTCAAGATATTAGTATAATTCAATCTAAAATAAATTTAATATATTACGGCGATAAAACTAATCCTAACAAAGGAATAAAATTTCCTTTTAAGAAAGAGAAAATAAACGGAATATTACCATTATTAAACGAGATCAATAAAATAGATTTTTGTAACCTAGTTGCATATGTACTAAATAATCTACAACTAGAGAACAATAAAGGGCCTTTAAATACAGTAGGAACAGTTAAACTCAAGGCCAAGGAATTACTATCAACTATAGATGAAATAATACTAGGATCAGTAAATTATAATAGTAATGCAATATCAATTAATGATATTGTTATTATGACGCAAGATATTACATTTTCTAATAATGTTGATATTAAAGGAAATGTAATAACATTTAACGTTAATGATAAAATAACAATAGAGGATAATAACGTACTAAATATTTTAAGAAATAATCCTCAATCGTATACAAAAACTAATAATAAAATTAAACAGGTATTAATTAAGGTTAGAAATCAGGTACAACAATTATCTAGCTTAACTGAGGATCCTGATGTTATTTCATTAGTACCTCAATTAACTCAAAGTAATAATTTTATAAAAGATTTTAATAGAAAACTAGATAAAAATATTTCTGCAGAATCTATACCTAATAGTGAAGTTAGGATTATCCTTAATCAAATTAAACAATTAAGAACGATACTATCATTAATATCAGGAATAAACAGCTACAGAGATGCACTAGGATTAGTTCAAACCGTAACAAATCTTAATATCGGAGAACAAGAACAAAGAATTCAAAAATATTTAAGTATTGATAAATTATTACCCATAATAAGGACACTACTGAATAGTGTTAATACAATCAATCAAATGGGCTTAAAGATTCTTAAATTTGTAAAACTTATATTAATATACATAAAAATACAGACAGTAATATTAAAAGTATTAAAAAAAGTAGTAAAAATCTTTAATAAATTACCATTACCCTTAGCTTTCCTTATGTTCGGCGTAACCTCTACTATTCAAGGAGGTAAAGACGCTATCTTGAAACAGATAGATGAAAGATTAAAAAGACTATCACAGTTAAATACAACAGTCGAATTAATATATCTTACAGTACAAAACATAACAGTCAAAATACAGTATATTAATAAACAGTTACAAATCCTTCAAAACAATATACAAATATGTAATCAAACAGACGCCTCACCAATAATCAACGAATTAGATAATACCAGAAAAAGACTAATTAATACATTAGAAGATCTAGACAAATTTAGTTCAAAATATACTCAAGCAAGTCAACTAAATGAAAATATATTTGGAGGGTTTATATTACGTATACAAGAAGAAGAGTTAGTAGATGGAGGAATAAAATATAAAAGAAGAAGAGGGATTGCAATAGATTCTAACGGAATATTAGTAGAACAAACCGACCTTACCTTCGCTACAGATAGTTCTATAATAATTGAAGAGCTAAAATTAAAATTACAGAACAAAGGCCTAATTCAAGGAATAGGAGATACAGGGTCACAATATCCTGATCTAGATATCTTAGTTAATGAAATATTAATAGATTCAGACATTCCTGACTCAGATCAAGATAATTTATCTGATGAGGAATCAACATCAGAATATATTGCTATTCAATCTGAATTAAACACTATGATCAATGGAATCAAAGGTGCATCTAAGCTTAAGAAAAGAGTTAAAAAAGATATAGAAAGCACTATATCAGATACAAAACTAAATATACAAAATCAAAACAATATACCAGCCGCAAACGGATCAATTAATAGTATTTTATCAAATAATATACAAATAATTAATACAGGTGTCGAATCAACAACTGCTAATGCAGATATATTATCTGATCAAGAAAAGATTAAGCTTGAACAGGATTTGGTAAAGTTAAAGCAATTAATATTAACCGCAGGTCCTCTATCAATAGATAACATTAATATTAAAATTAAGTTAATTCAAGATAAATTAGAAAAGGATAAAATAGCTAGGGGAAATATATAGTATTATATTATTAACAAAATTTCATAATTAAAATATTTATAATATATGAGTAAATTAGAAGTTCTAAGAAAAATAATTAGAGAAGAAGTTCGAGGAGTTATCAGAGAGGAATTATCACATCTGTTAAAAGAAACAGTAAGTAAACCTCCTGTAATTAAAAATAAAAATGCACCTATATCATTAAAAGAGCAATTATCTACAGGCATTAGTTCAAAAATAAATAAATTATCAGATCCTATAATGGATTTATTGAATGAAACCAAAATGAACATGACCGGTGAAGATTATAGAACTATTATAAATGCAGATGCAAACATGGCACAAGGATTTGGACAATATTCTATGAGTACTAATACTGCTGTAGTAGAGAGTGTAGATCAAATGCTTGCAAACTCAAGACCAGCATCAGATGTATCACATGTACAAATTGATTCAGTTCCAGACTTTAGTGCATTAATGAAAACAATGAAAAATAAAGGACAAATATAATGGCTTATCAAGTTAGAAACATCAATCCATTAGACTTAAAAAAGAGTACTGGAATTGGTGTATCTATACCTTTTAGTTCTAAATCTGTTTTCACAACGGTATACACTACTCAAGAACAGTTAAAATATAATATTATTAATTATTTATTAACAGGAAGAAGAGAGAGGGTATTTAATCCTAATTTCGGAGCAGGTTTAAGAGATCTATTATTTGAAAACATTACACCAGAGAATATACAAAATATAGAATTAAGTATCAAGAGTGGGTTAGAGATAAATTTTTCAAACATTACAATTATAGAGCTTTTTATTAAACCAGAGCCCGATAATAATACAATCGTGGTTAAATTTAGTTATATTATTAATAATACAGGAATAGAAGATGAAATTAATATAAACTTCCAAAATGGATAATAATAAAGATATAAAATATATTAATAAGGACTATACTGATTTTAGATCAACCTTAATAGAGTATGCTAAATCGTATTTCCCTACAGCATATAATGACTTTTCGTCTGCATCACCAGGAACGATGTTTATTGAAATGGCTGCTTATGTAGGGGATGTACTATCTTTTTATGTAGATAATCAATTACAGGAGACATTTTTACAATATGCAAAACAAAAAGAGAATCTATACTCTCTTGCCTATATGTTAGGATATAAACCTAAAGTAACATCAGCCGCATCAGTCGATTTAGATGTATATCAAATTATTCCTTCTAAAGGTTCTAGCGGTAATAAAACTCCTGATTATAGCTATGCATTAATTGTAAATGAGAGCATGCAAGTAAACTCATCTATAATTAGAAACACTCCATTTATAGTACCAGAAAAGATTAACTTTGCTGTATCAAGCTCAGCAAATCCAACGGATATATCTGTATATTCATTCGATGGAGTAGGAGACCCGTTATTTTATTTACTTAAAAAAACTACAAAAGGTCTTTCTGGAGAAGTTAAAACAAAATCATTTACTTACGGATCTGCTCAAAAATTTAATACTTCCCTAATAGAAGATACAGATATTATAGAAATAATTGATATAATAGATAGTGACGGAAATACATGGTATGAAGTTCCCTATCTAGCTCAGGATATAATACTAGATGATACTTTAAATATTAACTATAAAGATCCAAATTACAGCTCAGAAAACGGAAATGTACCCTATATATTAAAACTTAAAAAAATACCTAGAAGATTTGTAACTAGAGTTAAATCAAATAATTCCCTTGAACTACAGTTTGGATCTGGTATGAATCAAAATGCAGATGAATTAATATTACCTAATAACAGCAACGTAGGATTAGGTATATTAGATAGCTTATCAAAAATAAACACTGCATTTGACCCTACCAATTTTACCACCACTGAAACATACGGACTATCACCATCTAATACAACATTAACGGTTAGGTACTTAGTAGGCGGGGGAGCACAGGCTAATATCCCTAGCAATCAACTTAATACTGTTTCAAGTTTTACATCAGGATTTTTCGGAGGTAATGTTGATCCGACAATAGGTAATCAAGTATTACAGTCTATTCAAGTAAATAACCCTTCTCAAGCAATAGGTGGCGGTGACGGGGACTCGATAGAGCAGATTAGATTAAACGCATTAAGTCAATTCCCAACTCAGATGAGGGGAGTAACCCAGCAAGATTATCTATCACTATCATTAAGCATGCCTGGTAAATTCGGTCAAGTATCTAAAGCGTTCATTACCAATGATTTAATAACATTTAATAATGAATTTATTGATAATCCTGAATTAAAAGATCCATTATCAACCAGTTTATATATATTAGGATATAATCAAAATAGACAATTAATATCACCTCCGGATTCTTTAAAACAAAACTTAAAGACATACCTATCTCAATATAAAATGCTAACAGATAGTATTAATATAAAAAACGGATATATTATTAATATAAGCGTAGATTTTGATATAATACTAAGGCCAAACTACTCAGGTAGAGATGTTCTATTAAAATGCCTAGAAATATTAAAAGATTATTTTAATATAGATAGGTGGGAAATAAACCAGCCAATAATATTATCAGAGATATATACTGCATTAGATAACGTTTCAGGAGTACAAACTGTAAGCAACGTAATCATTAAAAATATATACGGAGAAGAAATAGCGTATTCAAAATATTCTTACGATATTAATTCAGCTACGCTCAATAATGTAATATATCCATCATTAGATCCTAGTATATTTGAAGTAAAAAATCCTGATACTGATATCCAAGGTAGAATAGTAACCTTTTAATTAAATAACAATGGCAGTATATAAAATATTTCCTAATAAAGATTCTACAATATATTCTAGATATCCGATAACAAACGCGGGTAGGGATGAAATATTAGAAGTTGCCGTAAAAAATAATACCAGTATTACGGGTATATCCGATAATGTAGGATCAACTAACCTAGATGATATAAGAAGATCGCTTATTTCATTTGCGCAAGATGATTTAAATATAATAAAATCATTTAATAGTCAATCATTTCAGGCCAATATAAGATTATTTTTAGCTAACGCAGAGAATCTATCTCAAAATTATAATATAGAATGCTATCCCGTATCTCAAGACTGGATTATGGGAACAGGTAAATTTCTAGATAATCCTATAACAGACAATGGAGTATGCTGGACAAACACAGGTCCAGGGGATGCATCACCTACATGGAATCCTGCCGTAGGAACAATGCAGTATCTGTTTACAACAGGAGGAGGAACATGGAATACTTCATATAAATCAACTCAAAGTTTCGACTATACTCTAGATAAGGACATAAACATAAATGTAACAAATGCCGTATTACAGCTATTCACCGGATCAATAAGTAATTACGGATTTATAATAAAACACTCAGGCTCTATAGAACTAAATACAGGATCGTATATTGATCTTAAATTCTTTTCCGCAGACACACATACAATATATCCACCATGCCTTGAATACAAATGGAACGACTTTTCATTTAATACAGGAAGCAATACAAATGGATTTATCACTAGTGATAATTTCGTTATTAATGTAGGTAATAATTTAGGAGAATTTAAAAGAGATACGAAATATAATTTTAATATTAAAGCTAGAGATAAATTTCCTACCAGACAATTTACAACATCATCAGTATACCTAAACTGGAAATACTTACCTACATCATCATATTGGGCTATTCAGGATTATAAAACTACAGAAATGATAGTTGATTTTGATGATACATATACTAAAATAAGTGCAAATAGCAACGGGAACTATTTTACAGTATATATGAATGGATTACAGCCGGAAAGAACATATAAATTACTAGTTAAGGCCGATATAAGCGGCAGTGAAGAAGTGGTTGTAGATAACGATATCCTATTTAAAGTAGTAAGATAATGTCGGAAGAGATAAATTTATATAAAGAAGTATACGGTCAGAATACATATAAAAGAGTAGTTGACACACAGTTTACTCAGCTAGTACAACCTACTACTGATCAAGTAGAAGAAGAGGCTACTGTAGAAAGATTTTTTGAATTATACGAACAGTTATTCTTTCAAATACCGCTTACTGGAGAAATAAATTCACATGAATATTTAGTAAACAGAAGCTCAGAATACCTGGGAGGATCAGTTATAACAGATAATGAAAAAGCTTTAATTCAAGAAATTAATAGTTTGAGGCAGCAGTTATTAGAAGCAAATACCAATTTAATAGAGATAAGTAAGCTAGGATAATGGAAATAGTAAATGTAAATTATTTAGGCTCTAACCCTGAATTTCAAGAATATAATAATAAAGACATTTCTTTAATTAATTATAATGTTATATCAAGAAATTTTGGAAATGGAGATGATTATATAGAATATTTTATATATGACTTAAATAATAATTTACTTGCATCTAATTATAATGTAACAACATACTCGATAAAGAACGCTGATGTAGTTCTTAACGAAAGTAATATTCTTGTTTTAAATCCAGATCAAGATGTTATTAATGAAGGATTTGATAGAGGGGCAGTAAATATAACCTATAATTTCTTTAGAAAATTATTTAACAGCAGTGAGCTTAGTAAATTCTGGATAGGAGATATATCTAACGACAGAACAGAATTAAGAATATTTAGACAAGATCTATCTAATGATGAACTAGAAGCACTATTTAACGAATACAACCTGTATTCATCTACTAAAACATATTATCCAGACTTCTATTTAAATTTCGGTGATAATAAAACTATAATAGGAGTTAATATAGCATATGCATTAGTTGACAATCAGGCAAGTATATTAATTAAACTATACGAGCAGCTACCCGATATATTCACCGAAAAGGATACATTATGGCTAGTTGACAAACTAAGCGAACCTGCTACATATAATATCGATATACAAGTTCCTGCAGAGCAGATCATTAATACTAATGCTTTAAGAGGACCTAATTACGATATTGAAATCACTGAAAAAGTAGGTCAAACTATAGGATATACATCTTTAAATTCCCTATTTAGTAATTCACTATCATCATCATATAGACAGTTAAAAAGTTTAGTAGACGAGAAAGGATACGATATCAACGTCGAATATACTGATTTTAGTAAATTTATACATTTCTCATCTGCAGTTGAAAGAATTACCAATTTTGCATATAAAATACAATTAATTGAAAGCTATAATTCAGATATATCATCCCTTAATACAGTAGTAGGGAATACCGGAACAATATCTAGCAGTGTTTCATTACTACAGAATAAAATAGATGATATCGTAGAAAAATTTGACGGATATGAATATTATCTTTATTTCAACTCAGGATCCGAAGTATGGCCTAAATCATCTAGTAATAAACCATATACACTCTATTCATATACAAGCAGTCAAGCTATTAATTGGATAGGAGGAGTAAATACAGTACCAACAGCAACTACTCATAGCATATTATATTCCGGATCAGTATACGATTCTAACAATAAAGACTGGCTATTAAATACTATACCATTATACCTAAAAGAAGATCCAAACAATCAACCATATCAGATTTTCTTAAGCATGATAGGTCAGCACTTCGATAACATATGGATCTATATAAAAGATATAACTAATAGGTATCAAGCAGATAATAGCTTAGATAAAGGGATCTCAAGGGATGAAGTAGGTGATGCTTTAAAGGATTTAGGTATTAAACTATACACTAATACTAACATATCCGATAATATATTTTATTCACTAATAGGTACAGGTCCAACCAATAGTCTACTGCCTCCAACCGGCTCAGAATTGATAACAAGCTATGTTACTTCATCTGAAGAAACAATGCCTGCTGATGATATTACTAGTGAATACTATAAAAGAATATACCATAATATTCCTTATTTACTTAAAACTAAAGGTACTAGAACAGGACTAAAATCCCTTATTAATTGTTTTGGTATACCAGATACTATTTTACGAATCAATGAATTTGGAGGATCTGATAAACTAGAATCTACCCCGGATCAAATACAAAATGATTTTATAACATCATATTGGAATAAAGGATCACAATACGTAAAAGTACCATGGGGCCCTTCTCAATTTGTATTCCTAAGCAGTAGTTATACTAATGTCGTACCCGACACTATTGAGTTTAACTTTAGAAATATTTCAGGATACCCTACATCTAGTACTTATTATACTCAATCACTATATCAAGTAGGAACTGATCAGAATCTTCAATTCGGAGTTAATTTACAGTACAATCCATCATCTAGTATTCCAGGAGATCCTGATGAATATTATGGTAATGTAAAATTATACCTCAGCGGTAGCTACGGATTCGCTGCATCTAGCCCTATATCTCTTCCATTCTTTGATCCAACTCAATGGTGGAATATTATTATAAAAAGAGAAATAGGAGGAATCGCAGGATTAAATACTAATATTAATAACATTTATACAGTATCAGTAAAAAATGCATTATATAATCAAGACGGAAACGTTAATATAGGATTTACAGGATCTTCAAATATTATAGTATCAGGATCCACTTCATCTAGCTATAATAATACCTGGCAATCATACTATACAGGTTCATTATTAATAAATGGGTATTTAGGAGGATACGACAGTAATAACGTATTAGCAGCAAATAATACAAGATATCAAGGATTATTACATGAATTTAGATACTGGATAGAACCGTTATCTGAAAGTATTCAATCAATACATGCTCAAAACAATAACGCATACCCCGGTAACGATCCATCTTCATCACAATATTCATTAATATATAGACTACCTTTAGGTGACACCAAATATTACCCTACATCAGAACAAACGATTATAACTGATTATAATTATAACGGAGGTATACTAAGAAAATACAATGTATCTGGAAGTACAATAAACTCAATTCATCCGGCAATTAGCGGTACCTTTTATATTTCATCATCCAATATAGAAGTTAGCAATGTAGGATCATTTATAAGCGCCAGTACATCTATTAGTTACGGACTATTCCAACCTACCGGATCTAAAGAATTTATATCAGAGCAGCTATATAACCTAGTATCAACACCTTCTACAGGATTAAATCAAAAGGTAAATAATAAAATAAATGTTATGCAAGAACAGGAACTATCTGGAAGCCTGCTATCCAGAGATGTTACTCTTCAAATATATAACGATAACATATCAAGAAATTCATATGATATTGAAGTAGGTTTTTCACCTGCCGACCTAATATCAGAAGATATTGCAAATCAATTAGGATACTTTAACATTGATGAGTATATAGGGAAACCTTCAGATCAATACCAAGATGTATATCAAGATTTACAGGCCCTAAGAAAGGTATACTTTCAAAAATATATTAGCTCATTTAAACTATGGGATTTCGTAAGATTAATTAAATACTACGATAATTCTTTATTTAAAATGATGAAAGATTGGGTACCTGCAAGAGCAAATCTATCTACAGGTATTATAGTTAAATCTCACATATTAGAAAGACCAAAATATAAGAGAAATGAACCAATAGCTAGTTTCAATGAATATACAGGATCAATAGACATGATATCTATATCAGGATCAAATCCTGAAGATGAATATATAAATTCTGATTATATTGCTAATATTACTACATCATTAGGATATATATCCCAGCCCAAGAATGATAAAAGAGAGCCATTTACCGGCGAATTTGGAGGATCTGAAATATACATAACGAATGGTGAATTTCTAGACTATGAAATATCTAATATTATAACATCACAGTCAGCTGGATTTGTGACATACTCACTTAATCCGCTATTGAATAATATTTCATCAAGTAGAAAATCAGACAGTATATTAGATATAGACTATTCTTCAAACCCGAATATCCCGGTTAATAACGGTATAATAACCGGGGCTATAAATCAATACTACAATAGAGTACAAACACGTGATCCGGAGCTATTAAACAGCATATATTGGCCCTTTGCTGAGATACAGGATTCTGATTACAGTTCATTTAGATATACTAATATTAGATATAGCGGAAGTAAAACTATAAGTAAACAATATAACGTTTATACTAGTGCATCTAGTAACTGGTCAGGAGATGATTCATACGGCAAAACCCCGGCAATCGATCACTATGTTAAAAAATTAGGATTATTCACTCAGGTAGAATCTAGCTCTATATTACCGGGAAGAAATAACGTATCTTTAATATATCTAGTAAATCAAGACGGTAATTACGTTTCTCTAGATGAGAATAATAATAACTGGGAAGAAGTACAAAATACATTTAAGAAAGGGTATTCAACTGTAAATTTATTTGATACAGAAAAGTACTCTAATCAAAAAACAACTAACGGTCCTAAAAATATATTCGATAGCGGGTATTCTTATTATCCTATACTATATTTTACAGGATCAGCTAGCACTGCAAGTTTTGAAAACTCTGAAGGAAATTTAGCTTATTATGCTAAAGCTCAAAATTCCGGAAGCACTTATTTTATTAGCGGAAGTTCAGCATTAGATTTCCCGTTAATTACATCTGGAAGTACAGTACTAGTTTCTAAATTATTTAATCAAGTAATTGAAGGAGCAGAATACTTTAGATCAGGAGGTATAACAGCAGGATCTGAAGCAACATACTCTGTACAAGAAACAGCGGCTCATCAAATAAATGCCTCTTTTGATTTTAATATATCAATATCAGATGCAGTTACTACTCCAATGACATGGAAATTAGAAGTACTTAACGGAAATGTAATAATAGGATCTGATACTGGATCATTTAACGTCGTACCGCCTACACCGTCACTACAAGTATTAGTAAGTAATACTAAAAATGATATATGTACAACATATATCCCGCCTATAACCGTTTATTCTAGTACAGATTCTATAAGTATGGGATCTACAATATACACTAGTTCAGCGAAAACACCAGGAACAGAATTAACAGGATCATTATTTATAATGTTCTATGGCGGTCTCCAAGATGTATTCGGTATAAATCAATATACAGGAATAATTCAATCTAACGAAGGTCCATGCTAATAATTAATATAATATAAGATGCCAAATATATCATTTTCGAAAACATTTAATATAGACATACCATCAGTAAATCTTATTCAAGGTAATAATATTAAATTTAGATTAGTACTAGATACACCAGCAATAAGTAACTTTACAGCGTCATTAAGTCAAGGGAGTGCTATAGTATCTTCACTAGCTCCTTCAACAGGATATTCATCTATTTTTAGTCCCTTTATAGACGCTACAGCAACAGCCGCTACCGATTCAACCATAATATTCACACCGGAAATAACCGACTTTTACGGAAGTACTTATCAATTCGAACCTAATCCTGCTGATAATAATATACCAAGTAGCAGCCTATATTCCACTTATGGAGATGTAGACTATCCATTCTTATTAAAACTATTCGATATATTTATTGTATATCTCTCTGACGGAACATTTGTTGAGTATAGAATTGTTGATGCTATTATAGTTTCTGATAAATTAGAGGTAACATTAAATAAACCAATATCTAATATATTAAAGACCAATATAACTAATAATACATTTAAAAGAATGTTATTTTTAACAAGAGTAGAAGATGAAACAAATATAATTCTTGAATTTAAGAAAAAAAGCGGCAAAACATCATATGGATTCGTTATACCAGAAAACATAGACCCTGCAGTACTGAAAAATATAGATATAATATCTAAAGAAGTTCAATCTAAATTACTAAGCAACCAACCAATAGTTCAGGTAAACAGTATTGATACAATAAATGGCGGAGATTTTTAAAATTATTAATATTTATTATAGACAAAACATAAAAATATGGGATATTTAGATAATACTAGTGTAGTAGTTGATGCTATACTAACAAAAAAAGGTAGAGAATTATTATCACGAAACGATGGCTCGTTCCGAATTACACAATTTTCATTATCAGACGATGAAGTAGATTATACACTATATAATCCAAATCATCCTTCAGGTTCAGCATACTACGGTGAAGCTATAGAAGCTATGCCGGTATTAGAAGCTTTTCCTGATGATAACGAAATAATGAAATATAAGTTAATAACTTTACCAAGAGGTACTGCTAAAATACCTGTACTTGATATTGGTTACACATCTATTAGTCTTAAGCAAGGCGCTTCATTAGCAATTACACCTCAAACATTAAACTATTTAGGTGCAACATCTACCTTCGAGCAATCAGGATATATTGCAACTATCGGAGACGTTAGGCTAATGTCATCATTTAACGGTACAGGAATTAATACAACTGAGGCTGTTTCTGCTAATTCTACTACAACTATTGGAACTAATGTAAGTAAAACAGTAATAGGTGCAACAATCAACCTAACAGCTACTACAGTCAATACATTATTCGGAACACAAACACAACTTCAAACCAATTTAATAGTTATCGGTAGAGATTCTGGAGCTAGAATTACTATTCCTATTACAATCATTAAACAACAATAATAGATATAAAACATGAGCTTTGTAAATATAGATCCAACAGACTTCGTAGTAAGTGCAGATTCAGTTACTGCACCAGCTTGGGGTACTAACCTACCAATATTAACACAATTTTATACATCAAGTGTTACTTCAAGTTCGCCTACATTTTATGTAGATGCATACGCATCTGGAAGTACTGACACTACTCCTCAATTTTCTATCGCTTACGGTCATCTTTTAGGATCAGGCTCAGAGTATTATAACGATTTAGTAATAGGGTATAGTCCTTCCAGAACCACATATGGTCAGTACAGAACCCTAGTATATGGGGATGAAAATACCAATTTTAATTTCGGTACAGGAAATGCTAATTCTAGTGATATATTAGTAATAAATGTCAATAGAAGTAAATATAAAGAAAAACTATTTCTATCAACATTTAATTTATACCTAAGCGGATCATCAGGTAGTGTTCAATTAACCAATAATAGCGTAACATCTACAGTAGTTAACTTTTTAGATTGCGGTAGGGTATACGATATCGTAAGCGGAAGTAACGGGTCGCCAACAACATCTACACCCGTTTCATCATCTAGCGTTTTAGCGGGATATACTCCTTCTGGATCATACGGACTATACCTACCGGATGTAGGTCTAATCGTAGTAAATCCAAGAGCAATAGCACTACCATTCGTATCAGGAGGTATAGGATTAACCATGGGCACATCTGCTAACACCAATCAAGCAAACTATTTAAAACTATATCAAGCTATTAAAGTAGGAGCTAATCCGGTTCTTAATACTGGATTCCAGCTCAATAGTGAAGAAACAATATCGTCAGATTTTATATTTGTCAGGGTAAGAAATAGTGATTATAATTACAGCACAAACCCGTCTATGATCAGCGGTAGCGGGGAATTAGTATATCCGACATTAATTAATAATCCCCAAACATATATTACTACAGTAGGACTATACAATGATAATAACGATCTTTTAGCTGTAGCTAAACTATCTAAACCACTTGTAAAAGATTTTACAAAAGAAGCATTAGTTAGAGTTAAGTTAAATTGGTAAATCGTAATGAATAATGAGTTCTGCTGTAAAATCAATAAGATCTTCAGATGTAAGTACCGTTCCCTATAGAGTAAATAAACAATTTACTTTTGAAAGTAGTTCATTTTCACAAAATGGAATTATTGGTTATTTAGGATATCTTGAAACAGGATCTGCACTAGACCAATTAGATGAATATCAGCTGATATATTACTCTATAAGGCAGTTATACTATGGAGGAGAAATTACAAGCTCTATACTAATAGATAATACAAGCGGATCACACTATAATAACTACCAGCAATCTACAGCTGCGTCAGGAACGTTTGAATACGAAATAAAAAACTTTCCAACAGAAAATAGATCTGAAATAAGAGCGTTATCAATCCCGCAATCATTATACGGTGAAAAATTAAAGCCAAGTACTTTTATATTACAGGACATTACAGGCAGCTATTATATAGTAGATGATAGTAATGGTAACTTATTCGATATTATAAGCTTACCTAATCCATATGTTGTTAACGGTAAAATTCAATCAAATTATTTTGAAAATGTAAATATTAATGCGCTACCGAAAGTAGGAAATGTATTTTACGCACACGGTATTGCTGTTATCACAAACCAAAATTATTTAAACATATTTCCAAAAGATTGTACTCTAACCGGAGGATCCGCCTGTGTTGTTATTATTCCAACTACAACCACAACTACAACTGCAGCACCAACTACAACAACTACAACTGCAGCACCAACTACAACAACTACGTTGACTCCAACCGTTACACCTACGGCTACACCAACAACTACGTTGACTCCAACAACTACGTTGACTCCAACCGTTACTCCAACAACTACGTTGACTCCAACCGTTACTCCAACAACTACGTTGACTCCAACCGTTACTCCAACAGCTACACCTACGGTTACACCGACTACAACCACAACTACAACCTGTGCTTCAAATTGTGAATTATATGATATATTCATTTCATCAACCGACCTTAACGCATCATATAATAATACTGTTATTGTTGATTATAAAACCTGTTTCGGTGATGGTGGTTCAAGTGCTACAGGAAGTATTTTATATTATGTTTCTGGAACATATGTTAATGCTATATGTGTTCAAGCATTTGCTTTAGAACCTCTTGTAGATATATACTATTATTTCCCATCAGGATCTAAAGTTACTGCTGCAAATTCATCCTTTAACAATACAGCAATAGATTGTTGTTATTAATTTAATAATACAAAAACACAATAAATAAAATATGTCATATACTCTATCATTTAAATCAGAAACAACACTATACGAGGTTCAAGTAAGATGTCATATAAATGAAAACGAATTTAATTTAACACAAAACCCTTCAGCAGTTTCAGGCTCATCAGGATCATTATATAATTTTGTTACAGGCTCTGATTTTGATCCATACGTAACTTCAGTCGGGCTGTATAGCCCAGCCAATGAATTATTAGTAGTAGGAAAACTAGCTCAACCGTTCAGAATGCCTTCTAATACAGACGTTACATTTATAATAAGATACGATAGTTAATGAATAATTGGTTACATAAAAGCTCATTAGGTCACACCTTTGAATATAAAGAAATAGAAGATTTCCAGCAAGAATATATTGGATTTGTATATAAAATAACTAATATTATTACTAACAAAATATATATAGGAAAAAAATCATTATATTCCAATATAAACAAAAAACTTACTAAAAAAGAACTAGGAGAGTACACAGGTCCAGGTAGAAAGCCAACTAAAAAGCTAGTAACATCCGAAAGTAATTGGAAAAAATATTACGGATCATCAAAAGAATTACTACAAGATATCAAAGATATAGGTGAAAATAAATTCACTAGAGAGGTATTACATCTATGTAAAAGTAAAAAGCAATTAACCTATTATGAGATACATTATCAAGTAATTCACAATGTATTAGAATTAGATTCATATAACGATAACATACTAGGAAAATTCTATAGAAAAGATTTAGTTTGATATCTGAAAAATAATAGCTATATTTAGTTTATGAATAATACCATGGTTTTATTAGGACTAGTTGAAAGCGTACTAAATAAAGGAAAGCATACATCTAGGGGAAATTATGCATTTCATTGCCCATTCTGTCATCATCATAAACCTAAACTAGAAATAAATTTAGAACCTAACAGTAAAGGAGAAAATACATGGCATTGCTGGACATGTGATAATAAAGGTAAAACAGTATTCTCTCTCTTTAAAAGACTGGATGTCTCTAAAGATAAACTAGATCAGTTAAAGTCACATGTAAAATATATTCCCGCCGGGAGAGAAGGGGATACAAAGGAAGAATTTAAGGTAGAATTACCCAAAGAATTTAAATCATTAGTAAATCCAGCAGGTAATTCCGTAACATTAAGACAAGCTTTAAAATATACTAGAAATAGAAATATTTCAAATAATGAAATTATAAAATATAATATAGGATATTGCAGCTCAGGTAAGTATAATAATTCAATAATAATACCATCATACGATAAAAACGGTAATATAAATTACTTTATATCTAGATCTTTTGAATTAGATCCTGCACGTAAATATAATGCTCCTAGATGTAATAAAAATGAAATAATAGGTTTAGAGTATTTTATTAATTGGAATACTCCAATAATATTATGTGAAGGAATATTTGATGCAATAGCTATTAGGCGTAATGCAATACCACTATTCGGTAAAACAATATCTCAAGCATTAATGATGAAATTAGTAGAAAATAACGTTAAAACAATTTATATAGCATTAGATAATGACGCTTTAAAAGATGCATTAAAGCACTGTGAGAAGTTAATAAATCTAGGCAAACAAGTATATCTGATACAATTAGACGATAAAGACCCATCAGATATAGGTTTTCAACAATTCACAAAATTATTACACACCTCAACTCAATTAACCTTTAGTGATTTATTCGCTAAAAAGGTAGAACTAACTTATGGATAATGAAATTCAATTAGCAAAAGATTCAAATATATTATTAGATCCAAAAATAAAAAGACTAGTAGAATATAGTGAAGACTCTAAGCAGATTAATATATTAGACACCAGATTTTATAAAAGGAACGATAAATACTATCCTTCCGTAACGTCAGTATTAAACTATTTTCCTAAAAATCAATATTTTTATGGATGGTTAAAAGACGTAGGGCATAACGCAGAAATTATAGCTAATAAAGCTGCAAGCGAAGGTACGGCAGTACATAAGGCAGCTGAAAAACTATTAAAAGGTGAAACTATTAATTGGATAGATGATAGAGGAAATGTTATATATAATCTACTAACATGGAAAATGATATTAAGATTTGCTGATTTCTGGAACATGTATAAGCCAGAATTAATAGCAATAGAATACCATCTATTCTCTGATGAACACGAGTACGCAGGTACAGGAGATATTGTATGTAGATTTGAAGACAAAGTATGGCTACTTGATATTAAAACTTCTAATTATTTACATACCAGCTATGATTTACAGCTAGCAGCATACGCCAATGCTTGGAATGAAACTCATAATGAACCGATAACAGAAACAGGAATTATATGGTTAAAAGCACATACTAGAGGGGTTGATGGTCAAGGAAAGAAAATGCAAGGTAAAGGTTGGCAAATAAAACATGTTAGTGATATCGAAAGAAATTTTGAAATGTTTAAAAAAATATATGAAATATATAAATTAGAGAATCCGAATATGAAACCTCATAGTGAGATATTACCCACTACGATTAAATTAACGCAATAAATGTATATTTATTATAAAGTATTAACATGATCAAATTAAACAGCATACTTAAGCAAATGATCCTAGAAGGAGGAAATATTTTCGGTGATACTTCACCTATTAAAAAAGAAAATATTGATCCTACTTTAAATGTATTTGCAACTGAATTATCAAATATGTTTCCTAAAAAAGTTGCATCTTTTAGAAAATTTGAAACACTAGGATCAGTAGGCAAAAAACCAGTATCTGGAGATATAGATCTAGCATATGATATTGAAAACCTAATGCCAGGAGGGAAACCCGATCTAGTAGGATGGGGAATAGATCCATATGAGTTTAAACAATCAGTAGAAAAAATACAAAAAAGAGCTAGAACAGCTACCCTGGAACAATCCCAGCTAAGAGCTATGGTTGAATTTATAGGTAATAAAATTAATGAACAATCAGATATAATTCAAACAGATATAAAAAAATCTGGCGCTGGATCTTTATTTTGCAAAGTAATCCAATACGATATTGTAGGAGACGAAACCAATAAAACAGTACAAGTTGACATAAATATAGGTGATCCTAAATGGCTAAGATTTAGCTACTATTCAGCTACGTACAAAGGTAACGTAAAAGGCCTTCATAGAACACAGTTACTTGTTGCACTATTTACTCATAAAGATAAAATGTTTAAACATGCACAAGGAGTATTCAATAAAGATACTAGAGAATTAGAGGCAAAAACACCAGAAGAAACATTAGAATTACTTAATAAATTATATGGTATCAGATTAGATCAAAATACTTTAGACGATTATTTTAAATTAATGGATGTTCTTAAAAAGAATCTAACAGACGAAGATCTACACGGTATATACGATATATATCTTAAAATCCTAGACTCTACCAGAGCAGATATACCAGAAGATCTACAGCAATACTGGATTCAAAATAAAGAAAGATTAGGACTAAAAGGTAAATTTTTACCAGATGATTCAAAACTAAAACAATATATTCAATAATGTCAGGTTCAGCAGGAGGTAATAGAGTAACAAGGCAAGCAGTTGAAAAAACTGTTAACACCTATATTGAAAAAGTATTAAAGAAATTTAAAGCTTTTAAAGATGCAAAGATTTCCGGATCATATAACACCGGAACTAAAGAAGATTTTGGCGATATAGATCTTATAGTAACTTTTGAAGGAGACGATAAGAAAGCGTTAAAGAAAGAATTAGTAGATTTTTTTAATACTATTCCTGATGATACGATAGTTCCTTTTAAAAGTGAAAAGTATAAAGGTAAAAAATCACTTTCTACTGGAGAAATCGTAACTGTTTTATATCCTATAGAAGGAACAGAGGATCAATTCGTTCAAATAGATAATATGGTATCATTATCTGACGAAGAGTCTACTTTTAAAAAATCTTTCCTAGATTATCCTGCTGAAATTCAAGGATTATTATTAGGACTAGTAAAAATAGTTTTATTAGAAGAGAATCCACAAGAGATATTTAAAAGACTAGGTATTAAAAATTTACCTAAATTAGAGCAAGGTCAAGAATATGAATTTAACCTATCTAGTGCAGGTCTAACTTTACGCAAAGTAACACTTACTCCAGAGTTTAGAGAAACAGCTAGAGAAGATATGTGGAAAAGTTCCAATTGGGAAGATGTTAAAAAACTACTAAAAAATTACAATATAGATAGTGACTTTGAAGAACTACTTAACATTATAGTTAAAAACACTAAAAATCAACGTTCAAAAAACCGTATAAAAGGTATATTTAAGTCAATGATAACAGTAAAATCAGGAGAAGTAAATACACCTAAAGGAGATAAAAAGACCCAATCAATAAAGAAAGTAGAAGATTTACTAGAATTTATGAACGGGATAGGTACAATTATTGCAGAAGATATAGTATATCAACCAGGAATATGTTTTTATCCAGGAGGATTTAAACCACCTCACAAAGGCCACTTTGAAGCAGCTAAGGATCTAGCATCTAGGAACTATATAACTCAAGTAAACGTCATTATAAGTCCTAAAGAAAGAGACGGAATAACTGCAAAGGAAAGTTTACAAATATGGAAATACTATTTACAAGCAGAACCTAATCCTAAAATTGCAGTTAAAGTAGCTGAATCAGTATCACCTATTAAAGACATATATGATTTTATTGCACTTCACCCTGAATTAGACCCAGTATATGTAGCAGGAGGTAAAGATGAAGTAGATGATCTAGGATATTTTAAATCGCTTACAAAAGCATTTGGAGAAAGAGTAATACCAATACCTATTGAAGAGAAATTTGGTAGAATATCAGCCTCTTATACAAGAAATCAATTAAGAGCAGGTGATATTGAAGCATTTAAGCAAACCCTTCCAGATTCAGTTATACAGAAAGGTTTTTTTGATGATATATTTAAGCTATTATCACCTATTATTAAAGAAAACTTTGAAATTAACTTATCAACTAATGAAAATAGTACTATAAAGAAGTATTTAGAAGAATTTGCAGAATACTGCTATGATGTTCTAGATATTAATAATAGACCATTAATAAAAGTTATAACAGACGATTCATATACAGCACAATATAATAGCTTTGGAGGGTATTCCCCTTCAGAAAATCTAATATACATCTCAGTAAATAAAAGAAATCTAGCAGATATATTAAGAAGCCTATGTCATGAAATAGTTCATTCAAGGCAAAACGAAATTAATATATTAACTCAAGAAGACGGTGATACTGGCTCCGATATTGAAAATCAAGCTAACTCAATATCAGGTGTTATAATGAGACATTACGGTCAACTAAAACCAGAGATATTTAAACTAAGTCAGGTTTTAAGTGAAGGAATGACAAAAGTTAAAACAGTACAAAGTATTGTTAAAAAGCACCATATTAAAAATGAAAATTCATTAATGGATGAGTTAAAGAAAGGTATAGAAGTAGAAAAGGAACATACAACAAATAAAAAAGAGGCAGTTAAGATAGCTTTAGATCACCTATATGAAGATCCTAAATACTACACTAAGCTATCATCACTAAATTTATAAACATGAGTAATTCAGGTGAGCTAAAAAAAGAATTTGCACAAAAAGATGTGCAAAGAATGAGAAATATAATAACAGGTAGAACAGGAGAAAGAACATCTGTTCAATCTGGTTATGAAAAACAAAAGGCATATTATAAAGAAGGAGATGTTTGGGAAGAAAATAACAAGCAATGGACTGTAAAAGACGGGATTAAGCAGTCTGTTACTAAATTTGATAAATTAAAAAAATTAGTCGTATTACCATACTCATGTCCTGAATGTAATAAGCACATGTCTGCAACAGAATTAAACAAAAAAATGTATAGTATACATAATATGTGCTTTGATTGCGTGATAAACATGGAAACAAAATTAAAAATTGAAGGCAAATATATGGAATATCAAAAATCCTTATTAAATGCCAATAAAAACGATATATTAATAGACCTTGAACAAGTATTAGATAACTGGATCAATGAATCAGATTCATTTATATCAGAAGACGGTGTAGTAGAATCATGGTCTAAAGGTAAAGGTAATGAAGAATTTTACAGAATTAGTAAGGAAAATATTAAAAAACTAAAAGAGAAAGAAATATAGATATTTATTAATAAAAAATACTTTTATTATGCCTGCAAAAAGTAAAGCACAACAAAAATTCATGGGTATGGTTCATGCATCACAAAAAGGTGAAATGAAACCTAAAGGTGCAGTATCAAAAGCTGCTAAATCTATGACTAAAAAATCAGCAACTGATTTTGCCTCAACTAAACATAAAGGACTACCTGAAAAATTAAAAGAAGGTGTAGGAAAAGGAGAACCAATTTTCTTTTATTACGTTTTAGAACCAGAAGATCATACATCTAAAATATCAGACCTAGTACATGGATTACATGTAATTCAGTTCGGAAAACAAATGGGTGAAGGTAAATTTGAAAATGACAAAGGAATAGTCGGTAAAATTTATGGTTATTACATGGATGAAGAAGAAGCTAAAGAGTCTGCTAAGGAATTAGTTAAAGGTCTTCATGAAGCTGCATCTACATTAGAGATAAAAAAACATGAAGTATCTACAGCTCTACAAAAAAAGATCGATGAGTTACAGAAAAAAGCAGAAGAACATCTAAGATTAGCTAAAAAAGAACCTGAAAATGGTGAAAGGCATCATGATGAAGCTCAAGCAGTTTTGGCTAGAATTAAAGTATTAAGAAAAAAGCATAAAATGGTAGAGGGATCTAAAAAAGAAATTATACCATTAGAAGAAACTGAAAAATAATGGAACCAATTAATCAATTAGTATCAACCTTATTTGCCTCTAGAACGCAAGCACATATATTTCATTTACAAACTAGATCATTTGCTCAGCATAAGGCATTACAGAAATATTATGATAGTATTATCGATATCGTAGATGGGCTTATCGAATCATATCAAGGAAAATATGGTATTATTAGAGGATATACATCACCTGCAGTATTCAGAGAGGATGACGATACAGTAAAATACTTTGAAGGATTAGTTAAATTTGTAGAATTAAATAGAGAAAGATTACCTCAAGATAGTTATTTACAAAATCAAGTAGATGAAATAGTATCTTTGATTGAAGCTACATTATATAAATTAAAAAATCTTGCATAATATATGGAAAAGATTAATGAAGCAAAAAGCACTTGCTGCGGTAAATGCGGACATAAGCATGTAAAAGGTACTTCATGTCCTAAACCGTTTTTAACTGGTAAACGTCATTGCAGAAATCGTAAAAATGAAGATATAATACAAGGATCATTAATTGAATTACTAGATGATGAATGCTGCTCAAGACAAACCCTGTCTGAAGGACCTAAACTAATTACTGAATTATTAATATCAGAAGGTCTTAAGTATCATATAGAAAATAACATTCCTTTAAGAGAAAATACATACAGACCATTATCTAATAATTATTTTCAATTATTTAATGAAGCAAGATCTTTATTTACCCAGGGTATACTGGAAGTAAACGAAGAAGATGCTGAATTATTAGAATCTAATATCGGAGAATTCGGAATATATAATGGAATAAAGGTCCCATTAGATTATGTTTTTGATATAGATGAATTAATCAATGAAATAAAGCATAGAGGTAAGAATGTACAATTAAATAAACCTAAAAGAGGCGGTATTAAAAAGTTTTATGTATATGTAAAAGACCCTAAATCTAAAAATATTAAAAAAGTATCATTTGGAGGTACTACAGGGCTAAATGCAAAAATAAATAATCCTGAAGCAAGGCGAGCTTTTGCCGCCAGGCATAAATGTGCTCAAAAGAAAGATAAAACTAAACCAGGATATTGGGCATGTAGATTACCTCGCTATGCTAAATTATTAGGAATGAACACTACATTTGGAGGGTTCTGGTAATGATAAGATTAGGTGATATATTAAACGAAATTCTTTCTGAAAAAGAAGATAGATGCAAACGTATCGCTGATAGAAAATACGATAAGCCCTCTGCCTATAAATCAGGAGCGATAGTAAGATGCCGTCAGGGTAAGATCTGGAAAGATTTAAAAGAAGAAATTAAAGCAGAGGAAGCGCATAGAGATCAAGATGCTATACAGACCGTTATAGATGGAAAGAGGGATTTAGGGTTTATAACTTTAAAATCTTCAACAATGCCTGAAGAAACTTTCTGGAATATTGTTGAAAAAAATAAATTAAAGACTCTAAAAGTACCATCTAATCCGTATAGAGCTTATATCTATTATACAGAAGGTGCAGAAGGTAAAGCTAGCGCATTAAAGGATATTGCTGAAAAGTATAACGGATTTCTAGCATACGACGCTACAGAGGAAGATAGTATACAAATAGGACGTTTGTTAAGCTATAGAGAAGAAGACATAAAAGCTTATATCGAACATAATAAGAAACTGAGAGGGGAAGATATTTCAGAAGAAAAAGAATCATTACATAAATGGTTTTCAAGACAAGGCGGGGAAGGAAAATCTAGTGGATGGGTTGATTGCAATACATGCAAAGAAGACCCTAAAACCGGTAGAAAGAAATGCAAGCCTTGCGGAAGACAAAAAGGAGAAGATAGAGCTAAATACCCTGCCTGCCGCCCAACTCCTTCTCAATGTTCAAGAAAAGGTAAGGGTAAGACTTGGGGAAAAACTAAATGATAAAACTAGGAGATTTAATTAACGAAGAGTTAATAAAAGATAAAAAATAAAATGAAAAAACAAATATTAAGCGAAGAATTTAGCAGAATGCAAAAACTAGCCGGTATTATTAGTGAAAATAATTATGATTTTAATTTGAAAGCTGCAAAAGATCCTAATGCTGTTTTTGGTCTATATAGATATAGTGATGATGAAAAAGCATATTTTCAAGATGTAATAAATTTATTAACCGATCGATCTGACTTTAATACAAAATTACCAAATTATAATTTAACCGACTTAGTTGAAAAACTAAACGATAGCATTAAGCCAGACGAATTATGGCAAGCATTATCTAGAGCTTATAAAAGAAATATAATACCTATTAAAGCTGCTAATATTTTATTTAATAATATAAAAAAATGATAAAATTAACAGATATATTAAAAGAAGTAAAAGAAACGTTTGAAAATTTCGCTAGTACTAGATTAAAAGGTGCTGAAAAAATTGCTGATACTACTCAAGAGGCTGGTGGATTATCTTTATTAACTTATAAACATTACAAAGTTAAATTACCATACTATAAAAAAGCAGCTGCAGGTAAATTCGACCCGGAAGAAGCTAAAAAAGAATTTCAAGAAACTTTAAAAAGTATATCATTAGATATGACTCAAACCGGATTTCAAATAGAAGTTGGACGTTTAGAAGTATTAGGTGAACTACTTATAGAAAACAAATAATGATAAAATTAGCCGACCTAATATCGGAGATTATGTTAGCGGAACAGATGGTTCAATCTGACGCATGGAAAGCTATACAAAAAACACTCGATATTCTTAATAAAAAAAATAAAGTATTATTACTAGCCTGTTCTAATAGATATAATTGGGATAAAAATAATATAGATGTTCCAAAATCTACAATTATAGCAATGTATCTTAAAGAACAATTAGGAGATAAAGCAGTTCTAATAGATATACCGGAGTTAAATATAGTTCCTTGTGAAGGAAACGTTTCAAGAAAAGATGGAAATACTTGCGGGGTACTAAAATCAATGCTTAAAGATAAAAGTAAAAATCCATCCGGAAATCATAGATGCTGGGCAAGCTTTAATAACCCGGATGATGAATTATGGAAAGTATCTAAAGAATTATTTGAATCAGATTCAGTTATATTCTTTAGTTCAGTAAGATGGGGACAAACTAATATGTACTATCAAAATCTAATCGAAAGATTAACTTGGATAGAAAATAGACATACAAATCTAGGTGAATCTAATTTAGTTAAAAATATTGAAACAGGATTTATCTGCGTTGGTCAGAATTGGAACGGTGAAGAGGTTAGTGAAACACAGAAGAAAGTACACGAGTTTTACGGATTTAAACCTAATGACGATTTATATTGGAATTGGCAGTATACAAAAGATGTATATGACGAGTCTAAGGAATCATATAAAAAGGCCTATTCTAAATTTATAAAAGATACCAAAATACCTGTTAATAATGATTAAATTAATTGATATATTAAAAGAAGTATCTGGCGGATTAATCGGTCCTTTCTTTCATGAAACCAGTAAAGAAAACGTGAAAGGCATTGTATATAATGGTTTAGAGCCAAGAGGAGGTAGTAATTCATACGATGCCGTATCTATATCACCAGCAAGTCCTTCACAAATGTATGGAGATACAGTTGTAGAAGTTTATCTTACCACCCATCAATTTATTAGAGCTATAAAAGATACTTATAATACAATGTCTGCTGATTTACATATGTTAGATAAAAAAGATGTAAAGTTAATGGAGAAATTAATTGATAACTCTATTACTAATGATGAATATCAAGAATTATTACATAGAGCATTACATAATGAAGGCTTTGCTTCAGGAGAGATATTAGTAAGAGAATATATTCCACCATCACAAATTAAAGCACCAGATCTTAACGAAGAATCAAAAGGTCTTTGGTATTATATTAATCGCAAGAAGAAATTAGGAATAAAATCTACACCTAAAAATTCCAAAGAGTATAAAGCTGCTGTAAAAGCAGGTAAAGGACTATCTAATGAAGGAATAGATAAAATTAAATATACAGAGCCTAACTTCGAATATGAATGGAAAGAAGCACTTAGATATCCAGAATTCGAAGAAATGGGTAAAGAGGAATGGATAAAAACAGCAGAAAAAGGAAATATAATAAATTATTCTCAAATAAAAGATAATTTAGGAAATGTTAATTTAGATTTTAAAAAATTAGAAGAACCTAAAAAGAAGCGTTTTATATCTGCTTTTAATAAAGGAATAATCGAAATGCCAATAGCAGTTAAATTTTCAGATAATGATTATGATCTAGTTGCAGGAAATACAAGAATATCGGGATTAGTTAAAAACGGAATCGATCCAAAAATATGGATAGTAGATATTAGTAATATTCAAGAAGGAATCGATGATCCTGTAGAACCAGGTATCTTAAAAAAAAGATTAGGTAAGCTATCTTGTACTAGAGTTAAGGCTGAAAAGGCAAAATTAAAAGATAAAGGTACTCACTACGCAAAAGCACTACAAAGATATATAAACTATCACTGTTAATAATAATGAATCCATATAAAGATTTAGAAGTTACAGATTTTTACATAATAAGAGAATTTTCTCAAGATATAGATCCAATAGAATTAAAGTGGCACAGGGATAATGAAGATCGAATATTGGAAATTCAAGGCAATACTGACTGGAAGATCCAGCTAGAGAATAATCTACCATTATCTATCAATCAACCGATATTTATACCTAGAGGATCATACCATAGAGTTATAAAAGGTACTAATAACTTGAAATTAAAAATATATAAAAAATGAAAAAACAATTAATTAACGAAGCATTTAGACTTCAGCAGCTAGCAGGTATTATGCCTATTAATTCTTTAAATGAAAAATTAGATGCTGTTGGACATGAAGATTCTGATGTCAATAACGATGGATATAAAGATGAAAGTGATAAATATATACTTAATCATCGTAAAGTTATTAGTAAAAATATAAGTGAAGGTGAAGATCATGAAGTAGCAATGGCTCAAGCAAGTCTAAAAGCTATTATTAGTTCAGCTTCTCAATTAATGAATAAAATAGGTCAGGAAGAAATTAACATACCCGCCTGGATCCAGGATCACATTACCAATTCTGAAAACTATATCGAACAAGCCAATCAAGGATATCATCAATTATGTGATAAAGGAGAAGAAGGTGTTGAAGTATCTATAATGTAAAGAATGAAAAATAAAGAAGTATTAAGGTATATTATTAAAGAAGAAGTAAATAGGTTCCTAAAAGAACAAGACGAGCAGGTACGTATTACTTTTGAAACTAATCCCTTAGAGTATATACTAATAAAATATCCAACACTTCAAAAAACATTAGTAAGCCTAATGTCAGATGCATTTAAAGACTATCTGACAGGAGTATATATAATGGCTCCTAAGCCGACTACATTTAAAATATTATTACATAACGGTCAATATTTTTACCTAACATATCTAGGTAAAGCATATGAATGCGAAGTATCCGGTAGAAAGTATTATTTAATGGGTATTGGAGAAAAACAACGAGCAATATTAGCTATAGCTAATTTATTAAAACTAGGAAGACCATCCTCAAGTGAAGGACCTTCAAGTGAAATATCGGCTGGAGAAGAAGCTACATCTCCTGCAGCAGAAACTCCACCTTCTCAAGCTGAAGAAGAGAAAACTGAATCATAAGTTGATTAATTGAGATATTATAGTTATTATTAGCTACTGAAATGATAAAATTGAGTAATATATTAAAAGAAGTTATGGAGAAAGAAGAGCAGTATAATGATAATACTGAATCTACTTATGATAAAGTTATAAAAGATGCTTTAAAAGTCGATCAAATACCATTAGTACAAGGAAAGTATAAATTAGGAGATAATAAAAGCCCGCAAGGTCCTGATTTAGAAACATTCATTAAATTATATAAAGTATCTCCACCTATATCAGGAAAAGAAGTAGGATCAGCAGGTACAAAAGGTTCAGGGAACGGAGAAATAGCTCTTTATTGGTTATTTAAATATCAAACCCCAAGCATCCCAGCTAGAGATTCACGAGGATCAGATAATCCGGATCTAATAATAGATGGACATGGAGTTGAAGTTAAATCAATGGAAAGCAATGATCTAGCTTTAGGTAGATTCGGTCATGAAGAATATAAAGAAAATATATTATTACTAAATGATATATTTAGTTTATACGCCTTATCATCAGTAATAGCTCACAAAAAACCTAGAATTCCTACAGTTAGTAATTTTAATCAAAACGAATTAAAAGAAGCTTTAAAAAGCGTTATAGAATTATATAATGATGAAAAATTAAAAGAGCTTAAAGATTCATTTCCTATTATCGGAAATATATATAAAAAGACTGAAATTATTTTTAATAAACTATCATTAGAAGGTAATTTTGATGAAGTAGAAGCAGGCGGGGCAGTACTTAAAAGGCTTTTAACTACTAAACTAACACGTAAATTAAATCTTAATTCTAAAGCACCAGGGTATATTGTTAACATCAGCTCTTCAGGAGATATAAAATATTATAGAGTTACTATAGAAATGTTAGAAAATCTGGATAATAAAAAAATTATGGACGGTAATAATGTAACCGCTCAGCAATCATTCTTATATATTAAACCACAAAATCTTTTTAAATAATAGTTGTAACTTCCATTTATATTACCTATATTTAGGTTTAAATAAAATATAATTATGGCTAAAGCAAATTCTAATCGATACAGAACGTTCAATACTCCAGAAGGAAAACAAATAAGTATCTTTACTCCGACAAACAGTCAACCTCAGTTTCACTCACTAGACGGACCTGCAATTAAATATCCTAGATCAATAAAAAAACCAGATGAGTATTTTATATACGGTATACGGTATACAAAAGAAAAATGGTTAGAGTTAAAAAATGACGTTAAGGTAACGACTAATCCATTTCCTACAGATAACGTTTAATTACATTTTTATGATATTTATTATAAAATATTTATTATGGAATTTAACTACAAGCAATTCTTAACCGAAAACAAACTTACCCCTCAATCCAGAGTTAAATCATTATTTGAAAGAGATCAGTCAGATGAACATGAATCAAACAGTGGAAAAATAAACGAAAAACAATCTGTTATAGTAAACGGTAAACCAGTTGATGTTAATTCAATTGAAATAGATGGTGTAGAAATGTACGACTATCCAGACTTCTCTGACGCCTATGTAATTAATGCTACATTTGAAGTTAGAGTAGGAGACCAGTATGGAATCGATTTGACAGATACTGAATTAGAAGAACTGCAGGAAGAATATCCAGACTTAGTTCATGAATTAGCACATGAATCGATTCAAGAAGGAAAAGAAGAAGATGATGATGAATTTCAAGATGAGCCTACATCAAAAGATATTAAACCTAGTAAAAGCACCGATAATTTAGCTGAAAAACAATATCGATTAGCTTCATTATTAAAGCGTAAAGATGAATTAGTATCTAAATTTAAGTATAATGAAATTAATTTCGATCAATATAAACAAATGATTGGTAATATTCCTCAGCAAATAATAACTCTTAAAGCAGATATTGAGAAATTAGAAGCTGGAGAATTAAATGAAGCAGATAATTATGAAAACTTAACTTTAAAAATGAGTAAGTTTGCAGAAGCTCTTGATAAATACGAAGAACATCAACTAAAAACTATGTTAGTAGAGTTAGCGTGGAAAGAAACAACAATTGAAAAACTAATAGATTCAGTACTTGAATTCGAAAATATAAATAATTAAAATTATGAGTTAATATTAACTCAAATAAAAGTTATGGAGCAGGATAATAAATCCAATCCGAATAATATAAAACAAGCAATTAAGCAGGAATTCATCAAGTGTGCGACGGATCCTGCTTATTTTATGCGCAAATATTACATGATCCAGCACCCCAAAAGGGGAAGGATACAGTTCGCATTATACCCATTCCAAGAAAAAGTATTAAAATTATTACAGAATAATGAATATACTATAACTAACAAATCAAGACAGTTAGGTATATCAACATTAGTTTCTGCATATTCACTATGGTTAATGCTTTTCCATAGAGATAAAAACGTATTAGCAATTGCTACTAAGCAAGAAACAGCTAAAAATATTGTAACTAAGATTAGATTTGCATACCAATCATTACCAACCTGGCTAAAAATAAAAACAGTTGAAGATAATAGATTAAGTTTAAGGCTAGCTAATGGGTCACAAGTAAAAGCTGTCGCAGCATCACCAGATGCAGGCCGATCTGAAGCTGTATCATTATTAATACTAGATGAAGCAGCTTTTATTGAAAATATTGATGTAATATTTACAGCCGCTCAGCAAACATTAGCAACAGGAGGTCAATGTATTGCTGTTTCTACACCAAACGGTACAGGAAACTGGTTCCATAAAACTTTCTCAGCAGCACAGCTAGGAGATAATAAATTTATTCCAATATCACTACCATGGACTGTTCACCCGGAAAGAAATCAAACATGGAGAGATGAACAAAATACAATATTAGGAGTAAGAGCAGCCGCTCAGGAGTGTGATTGCAATTTTTCTACATCTGGAGAAACAGTAATAGAGCCAGATATATTAAATTGGATAGAGAGTACTACAATAGAAGACCCTGTTGAAAAAAGAGGAATGGATGGAAACTTATGGGTATGGGAATCTGTTGATTATAATAAAAATTATGCAGTAATAGCTGATGTTGCAAGAGGAGACGGAAAAGATTATTCTGCATTTCATATTATAGATATTGAGTCAAATACACAAGTATGTGAGTATAAAGGTCAAATAGGTACAAGAGATTACGGTAACTTATTAGTAGGAATTTCAACAGAATATAATGACGCTTTATTAGTTATAGAGAATAATAACATCGGATGGGATGTTGTCCAAACAGCAATTGAAAGAGGGTATAGAAACCTGTATTACTCACCATCATCAGATATAGCATTAACAAATGTGGAGATGTATCTCAATAAATTTAATTCCGGAAACGGTATGATTCCTGGCTTTTGTACAAATTTAAAAACAAGACCTCTTGTTATTTCGAAATTAATTTCTTATCTTAATGAAAGGTCTTTAACAATAAAGTCTAAAAGAACATTATCAGAACTAAGAACCTTTATTTGGAAAAACGGCAGGGCTCAGGCTATGGATTCGTATAATGATGATCTAGTCATACCTCTATCAATAGCAATGTTCTTAAGAGATACGGCTTTAAAATTTATGCAGACAGGTGAAGATTTAGCACGAGCTTCACTAAATGGAATGGGTAAAACAGGTAATAATGGTGGGTTTCAAATTTATAGTCCTAGTGATTATGGAGGTCAGAATCCATGGAATCAAACTAATATTTACGGCCAACAAGAAGATATTAGTTGGTTAATATAATATATTTATATTTATAACAAATGGCAGAATCAAACGTATTTAGTAGATTAAAAAGATTATTCTCTACAGATGTAGTAATAAGAAATATTGGTGGTAACCAACTTAAAGTAATAGATACCGATCGAATTCAAACAAACGGCGTATTACAAACCAATGCCCTGGTCGACAGGTTCAATAGAGTATATACTACGTCAAACTCATATGCATACAACTTAAACACTAGTCAGAACTATCAGACTATGCGTGTCCAGCTTTACTCTGATTACGAGGCTATGGATACAGACGCTATTATTGCATCAGCATTAGATATTGTATCTGACGAATGTACACTAAAAAATGAACAAGGAGATGTGCTTCAGATCAGATCCTCCGATGAAAATATTCAAAAAATACTATATAATTTATTTTACGATGTATTAAATATAGAATTTAATTTATGGTCATGGATTAGAAATATGACTAAATATGGAGATTTTTATCTTAAATTAGAGATTGCAGAAAAAATAGGAGTATATAATGTAATACCATTCTCAGCATATACAATCGTAAGATTAGAAGGTATCGATATTAGCAATCCTTCTTATGTACAATTTAAATTTGATCCAACTGCAGTATCAGGAGGCACTTCTGGATATATGGCAACATATTCTGGAATGATAGAAGGTAAGGATGGAATAACATTTGAAAACTATGAAATGGCACATTTCCGCTTATTAGGAGATGTAAATTATTTGCCATACGGCAGGTCTTATCTAGAGCCCGGAAGAAAAATATTTAAGCAAATGGTGTTAATGGAAGATGCGATGTTAATTCATCGTATTGTAAGAGCACCAGATAAAAGAGCATATTACGTTAATGTTGGAGCTATTCCTCCTAATGAAGTAGAGACATATATGCAAAGAATGATCTCTAAAATGAAGAAAATTCCTTTTGTAGATCCAAATACAGGTCAATATAATCTTAAGTATAATATGCAAAATTTACTTGAAGATTACTTTATACCAGTTAGAGGTAACGATACATCAACTAGAATAGAGACTGTACCCGGATTACAGTATAACGGAATAGAGGATGTTGCTTATTTAAGAGATAAATTATTTGCCGCATTAAAGATCCCTAAAGCGTTTATGGGATATGAAAAAGACCTAACAGGTAAAGCAACCTTAGCTGCAGAAGATATAAGATTTGCAAGAACAATTGAAAGAATTCAAAGAATTGTACTATCAGAACTAACCAAAATTGCATTAGTACATTTATACACTCAAGGATATACAGCAGAATCATTAACAAATTTCGAACTATCTCTTACTACTCCATCTATAATATACGATCAAGAAAGAGTAGCATTAATGAAAGAAAAAGTAGATCTAGCAGCTCAAATGACTGAAAACAATCTATTTCCTAGTGATTGGATATACGATAATTTATTCCACTTAAGTGAAAATGAATACGATGAAATTAGAGATCTAATATTAGAAGACAAAAAGAGACAATTTAGGTATACTCAAATCGAAACCGAAGGAAACGATCCATCAGAGTCAAATCAAGCGTACGGCACCCCGCACCAAATCGCAAGTCTATACGGCGGAAACTCAGTAAGAACTGCCGCATCAAAAGTACCTTTAGGGTACAACGAAAAAGACCCAAGTGAACCTATTAAGGTACCAGGAAGGCCTCAATCTAAGGCTTCATTTATAAATACTGCAGACGATCCATTGGGTAGAGATAGAATGGGCTCATACGATATGAAGGCAAAACCATCATCAGGAGAGGATGCTACAGGTAGAACAAAATATATAGGAGGTTCACCTTTATCGTTAGAAAGTAAACAAGCGCAAATAGTTTATTATACTAATAAATCAATGTTTGATAAAATTAATGTAAATCACAAAGTTAATTTATTTGAGCAAAGTAATTTACTAGACGAACATAATATTATTAGTGATATTGAATAACGTACATATTTATTATTAGTATATACTATTTACATGAGTACTATTAAAAAGCATTCTAAATACAAAAACACCGGAATCCTGTTTGAACTTTTAGTAAGACAGGTGACCTCCGATATGATGTCCAATCAAGACTCCAAGTCAGTGTCCATTATAAAAAAATTCTTTAAAGGTACAGAAATGTCTAAAGAATATGGATTATACAATACTATTATTAATGCACCTAAACTTAGCGAAGGAAAAGCTGAATCATTAATTAACGTTGTATTAGAGCAGAGTAAAAAATTACAAAAAGAGAAATTAAATAAAGAAAAGTATAATCTTATTCGAGAGATTAAAAAACATTACGATGTAGAAAACTTTTTTAAAGCTAAAATAGATAACTATAAACTCTCTGCTGCAATATATACTTTAATAGAATCTACTAATGATAGGAGCTATACAGATACTAAAACCATTGTAGTAAATAAATTAACTATTCTAGAGCATGTAACTAAAGAGTTAATGACCGAGAGTAAAATAGAAAAAAAAGCTGTAGAAGAATTTATGAAAGAAGATAAGGATATTAGAATCCTTGCTTACAAAATTCTAGTTGAGAAATTTAATACACAATACAATATCCTGTCTGACGATCAAAAACAAATACTAAAAGAGTACATAAATAATATATCAGATACTAAGCAGTTAAAAGTATTCTTAAATAATAAAATTGAACAGGTTAAATCTGAAATAGAAAAATTAGTACCTAAGATAGATGATAAAATTACTACTATTAAAATAAATGAAGTATTAAATCTTATTCAACCGATATCTGAAAGAAAATCAATAAAAGAAGATAATTTAGTTTCGTTAATGCAGTATTATGAATTAGTTAAAGAAATTAAACTATCATTAAAATGAATAACGATAAGGTAAAAGATTTTATTAAGAAGCAGGTATTAGAGTATATAAAGGTTGAAGAAGAGTCCTCAACTGGAGGTGAAGGTTATTTAGGTAAGACTGCATATAATCCAAATAAGAAAGCACAAGGAACAGCACATAATTATTTAAAAAGTAAGATGGGCTGGAAAGAAGCACCATCTATCCCTAATCGGCCCTCTGAAATGATTGACTATCAGCAACTGTTTGAAGACGATAATGAACTAGAAACTATTCAAGATGAAGAAACAGGAGATCCTATAATAAGACATAAAATAACTGATAAAGATAAAGAAACCATAAAGAAAGCTCAAGCATTAATAGCGAAAGAGAAAGAGTTACAAAAAGAAAATTACTCTAGATTTAAAAATGAAACTAAAACTAGATCTAAATCAGAGCATTATCATAAAGCAATTTTAGAAGTTAAAAAAAGAACTAACGAGCTTAATAAATTATTAGAATACGCTATTAGACTAAAACAAGAATTAAACCAGGTTGATGAAATTAAGTCATCTAGACATACTTTAAATGCATTAGATAAGGTTACCGAAAACATTAAAGAGGTATATATCAAAGCTAAAAAATTAAAGTAAAATGGCAAAAGTAAAAGGAGGAAGAGCAGCTTCTTCTGGAATTAAAGTAACGTTTGGTAAGAGAAGAATAGGTAAATTTAAAAAAAGACAAAACAAACACAGTAGTGTAGGTAAAAAATATAGAGGACAAGGTAGATAATTAAAATATGAAACCAATACAAAATCAATATCAGGACCTTTTAGAAGGCAAAATGTCTAAGCATAATTTTTTAAATAATGTAAAAAATACATTATCAGAATATGTTTCTAAAGGAAATTCCTACGAAGACGCCATTAGTATTTTAAAGAGTAAAAGAATTATATCTGAAAATAATGTCACCTCTCAACAAATTCAAGACAAATATAATGAAATGTTTGGAAAAAATTCACAAACTACATTTACAGATGTTGCTAAGGCACTAGGTATTTCTGAACCAGAAATAGCAGCTGCTTTATTTATATCTCCTTTTAAAGAAAATAAGGTAGATACTCAATATCAAGACTCAAAGACTTTAGCTAAAGCTGTAGCTGGTAAATACCCGGAATTACAAAAATTAGCATCACAAGATAGAAAAATGTTCGAAAGAGCTGCTTTTAAATATGCTGTTGAATTAATGAAATCAGCCGGTCTTTCAAGTACAGTTCGAACGAATCTAATTAATGGATATGCTGATGAAGACTGGCCGTCAGATTTTATATCTGCACTAGGTAATATTTTAAAAAGCAGTGAAGACGATCAAGAAATAATTAATAGATACGATCGTGAACAAGAAAAGCATGCACTTCCTGGAGGTCATACATTAGAAAATAAAAATTCATTTGATAAAGTATTAAATAGATTAAGCGAAGGAACAGCAACATTAAATAAATTTACCAACGAAATAGATACAGTTAATCCTATTGAATATAGAAACGGTGTTAGCTATGAAGTAGATCTAGTAGGAGATTTCTCAGGAGAAGGATTACAAAATGCAGTTAAAAAAGTTCTTAAGAATCTAAAAAAAGATCCAATATATTATACTAATTTAAAAGCAGAAGCTACTAAGAAAATTAATAATAAAAAAGTAGTATCTTCTGAATATACTGAATTAAAAAAAGATAATCAAATAGATAAATTAAATCAATTAAAATCTATTGTTAAAAAAGAAATTGCTAATACTAAAACCTCTTTAAGTAAACAAGAAAAAGCATCTAAAGCAATGCCTAAAGGTGTTAAGTTAATGAAAGAGGATAAGGAAAATAATACAGAGCTATCAGCAGCTAATGTTGAAAAAATAATTAAAAAAGACGGCGGTGCTCGTGCCGATGTATTTAACATCGAAGATATAAAAGAAACAGGCGATGTATATGTTAGAAGCAAAGTATCAGGTATATATAGGCTAGTAGGAGATGCTCTTAGAACCTTAGAAAGTCATTTTGATGTAGAAGAAAGGTATGAAGATCATGGTGATAGGGATGAATATGTATACTTTATATCACCAAAAACATCTAAACCGGAACCAGAAAATAAACCAGTACGTAAACCATTACCGAATGATAATATACCGATAGAAGATATATTTGAAAACGACGATAAAGCTAGGCAAGAAAAAGATTTTAGTAATTTTTCTAAAAAAATGATAGGTAAAAAATCATCTGCTCAAAATACTATTAAATCTAAAATTAAGGAGTATGTTGTTAAACATTTAAAAAAAGAAGCTGTTGAATTTACTATAGGTGCTAGCGGTAACAAAGTATACAAGTCAGAAACAGGGGTAAGAGCATATGAAGACGAATTAAAAGCAGCAGGTGTAAAATTTACTAAAAGAAAAGCATAACAATGTCTAAGCAAGTATTAATAGAATATAATACATTCAAGCCCCAACCCCAGCAACTAAATGAGGTTAGGCTAAATCCTAGTAAGAATTTAATTGTTAGCGGTAAAATGCAAGAAGCTAACAAAGCGAATGCTAATAGAAGAATATATTCTAAAGAAATATTAGCAAGAGAAGTTGATAAATACCTTAAAGGACCTATTGCAGAAAAAAGAGCATTAGGAGAACTAGACCATCCGGAATCATCAGTAATTAACCTTAAAAATGTATCACATAACATTTCTAGGGTATGGTGGGATGGAGATGATCTATACGGTGAATTCGAAATATTACCAACACCGTCTGGTAATATATTAAAAGAATTATTCCTTAATAATATAAATGTAGGAGTATCATCTAGGGCTTTAGGATCTGTTTCACCTCTAGGCGAAGGCTTAGTTCAAGTAGAAGAAGATCTAGAATTAATATGCTGGGATTTCGTATCCACCCCATCTACTTACGGTGCATATGTAAAACCAATAGGTCTTAATGAAGGATATTCAGCAGAAGATATAATTCAAAGCAATAAATTTACAAAAGTAAATGATATAATATCGCAGATTATATGTGAGCAGGCAGGTGAATGCTGTATTAGATAATAACATTTAATATAAAATATAATAAAAGTTCATAATTTTTATGAGCTTTTTCTTTTTTCGCATATCCCTCCATATTTATTACTGTATATGCCGTCCCAATACAGCATTGTTTTAGTAAAAAACCTTATATTGCTTGAATATCTCAAATAAGCAATTACAAACAACAAGATTTATAGATGAAAAATCAAGAATTGTACAAACAAGCAATTGCTGATGCTAAGAGTTTAAAAGAAATTTCTATGGCACAAGCAAAGCAAGCAATCGCCGAAGCTTTCAATCCTAAAATTCAAGAAATGTTCCGCCTTAAATTATCTGAACTAGAAGAAGATGAATTAAAAGAGGACGTTGATAACATGGAAGAAGGACATGAATATGGCGAAGATGGTAAAATGGAAGAATCTGAAGAAGTTAATGAAATGACTTTAGAGGAAATCTTAGCTGAATTAGAAGAAGGTGATGA
>Ga0181348_1000024_pt1 | contig 42988 bp, 55 predicted proteins | sample Su13VDMM110DN_FD_130092 | JGI IMG/M metagenome (GOLD analysis project Ga0181348, IMG submission 130092) | Freshwater viral communities from Lake Michigan, USA - Su13.VD.MM110.D.N | ecosystem: Environmental > Aquatic > Freshwater > Lake | place: USA: Michigan | collected 2013-07-16
CCTCAAGGTGGTTCCGCAGGTTCATTAGCTAGTTTATTAAAAGGCGCTCAACAAGTTAAAGAAACTTCACCACTTGGACCACAAGCCCAAGGTGCGCAAATGAATATGCAAGAAAATGCTCAAATGGCTAAGAGCATGTCTAACGATGGGCTTAATGGGTTTAGTCCTATACAAACAAACCAAGGAACATTATTAGCTGGACAGTTTTTACAGGGTTTAAGTGGTATGCCACAAGACCAACAAGAATCTAGTGGGGCAATGTTTAATCCGTTTGATATGCAAGCCCAGAGTAATAACGCATATGCACAGCCACAACCAACTCTAGGAATGGCCTCAGGTGGTATTGCTAGATTTGCAGGTAGAGGTAAAAGCCAAGTTATTCAAGATTATTTAGATAGACAACAGAAAAGCGACAATTATTTACCAGAGTCTGTTGGTGTTCCAAGGACAGGTATATTTAGAGATACTGATATAGAGACGTATAAAAAACCTGCTCTTGAAGCTTCTGTTATTAGACTAGGAAAAATTTACGGTGCTGCTGGTATTAAACCTGCAAAACTCCCTAAAACTTCTATTAAAGGTTTAGGCGATGTAAGTGGCGCTACTCCTGATACTACAGAAGCTGCTAGAGGGGGCACTATGCGTTCTCATTTAGGTGGTTACTCAGATGGTGGGCGTATGCTTAAGGGTCCGGGTGATGGCATGAGTGACGACATTCCCGCTACTATTTCTGGAAAACAGCCAGCCCGTTTAGCTGATGGCGAGTTTGTTATTCCAGCAGATGTAGTATCTCATTTAGGTAACGGCTCAACCGATGCTGGAGCTAAAAAGCTATACAGTATGATGGCTAAAATTCGTAAAGCTCGTACAGGTAAAAAGAAACAAGCACCTGCTGTTAAAGCAGATAGGTTTATGCCCGCATGACGTTGACGGTTAAGCCAGTTTTTACCGATCATTTTCATCAAACATGGCCTTTAGTTGAAGATTTTTTTAAAGCTGTTTTAAAAGTAGACGCAGAAGAATACACAATAGATCAAATTAAGGGTTTATTGTCTCAAGGTATTTGGTTATTATTAGTAGCAGTAGACGAACAAAATGAAATTCACGGTGTTGGAACCATTGAGTTTATAAATAAATTTAATGACAGGATTGCTTTTATAACTACATTAGCTGGTAAAAACATTGTGAACGAAGATGTGTACAAACAAATGTGTGCTATTGCAAAATTAAACGGAGCCACAAAAGTAAGATGTGCAGCAAAAGAATCAACCGTACGGCTTTATAAACAGGTAGGTATGAAAGAACGCCACATTATATTAGAGGCAACACTATGAATTTAATTAAACTATTTAAAACCTTTTTAATAGATCAATTTGTTTTTAAACTTGGCGGCGATAGCGGCGGTGGGCAACCAACTCAGTCTACTTCTTATAATACTAATCTACCTGAGTATGCTAAACCCTATGTTACAAACATGTTGGAGTCAACTCAACGACAATTATTTAATGTTGATGATGGTGGGGGTATAACTGGATTTAAACCATATAAACCATATAGTTCTGATGTAAATAACTATACTGCTGGGTTTAGTCCTATGCAACAACAAGCTCAAAGAGGAACAGCTAACCTCCAAGTTCCGGGACAATATCAAGCTGCTACTAATCTAACAAATCAAGCTGCCGCTGGCTCTTTAGCCGCCTCTAATCAAGCAAGTGGTTTACAAAATCAAGCTTTAGGTTATGGTCAAGCCGGTGCTGCATATGGTGGAGCAGGTGCTCAATATGGTGGTGCTGGAGCAGAACAAGCTCAACAAGCCGCAGCATTAACTGGCGCACAAGCGGGTATGTACGGTGGGTTAGGTTCACAAGCTGGACAAAGGGCGGCTGATTTATCTAATTTATATGGCGGCTTAGGCGCTCAGTCTGGTCAAACAGCAGCCGGTCAATCTGCTTTATACGGTGGTCTAGGTGCTCAATCTGGAGAACGCTATGCTGGGCAATCCCTTGGCTATGGTGTTATGGGAGCTGGATTAGGACTGCAAGCAGCCGGTGTTGGTAATCAGTATGCGCAACAAGCAACAAGTCCTGCGGCAATGCAAGCATATATGAACCCATATGTGCAGTCTTCACTAGCACCGCAACTTGCTGAGATTCAACGCCAAGCTGATATAACAGGCACACAACAAAGAAGTGGCGCAGCTAAATCTGGCGCATTTGGTGGAAGTCGTGAAGCATTAATGTCTGCCGAAAACCAAAGAGCAGCACAGATGGCTAAGCAACAAGCTATTGGTCAAGGTTACGATAAAGCATTCCAACAAGCTCAACAAGCACAACAGTATGGCGCTAATTTAGGACTGCAAGGACTGCAAGCTGGTATGCAAGGTACTGCGCAAGGGATGCAAGGGGTTGGGCAAGCTGGCTCACAGGCATTAGCTGGCTATGGTATGGGGCTACAAGGTGCTAATCAAGCTGGAAATCAAGCTATGCAAGGTTACGGTATGGGCTTGCAGGGTGCTGGACAAGCTGGTACTCAGGCTATGCAAGGTTACGGTATGGGCTTACAAGGAGTTGGCGCACAACAAGCTGCGGCTAATTTAGCTTTACAAGGAACAGCGCAAGGAATGCAAGGTGCTGGTTTAGGTATGCAAGGTGCACAAGCTGGACAACAAGGAGTCCAAGGCGCTATTGGTGCTGGGCAGTATGGGCTACAAGGACTTGGTCAAGCTGGACAAATGGCTAATCAACTTGCTGGTATTGGCGGGCAACAACTTGCGGCTCAACAAGGAATTTATTCTGCACAGAATGCAATGGGCGCACAGCAACAAGCTCTTGAACAGCAGAAGATTAATCAAGCTATTCAAGATTACGCTACACAGCAACAGTATCCGCTCATGCAACTTGGCTTTATGTCCAACATGTTGCGTGGCTTACCTATGCAAGCAACTACTACGCAAGCTTATCAAGCTCAACCTTCAGCACTTAATCAAGGCCTTGGTGTTTTGGCTGGTGCAGCTGGTGCTAAGCAAGCTGGTTTGTTTAGAGAAGGGGGAACTATCAAGGGTCTAGCTCAAGGGGGCGTTACTGGCTACGCTAATACCGGTATGGTTCAGGGTAATCCTGCTAGTGAAGTAGTAAGTGGTGTTCAAGCTAAACTACAAATGATGAGTCCTGAGCAGCTTCAACAAGTAGCTAAGACTAGCCCTAGTGAGAAAATACGTGCTATGGCTTTAGAGATGTTACAAGAATATAAGATTAGAGAGCAAGCTGAGCAACAAGCCAAGAATTCTATTATGCAAGACCAAAAAGCTATGCCTACTCCTGTATCTCAAGGTGTTGGACTACCCGCAGCGCCAGCTCCGTCTTTAGATGGTATGGCTAGTGGAGGCATTATAGCTTTTGCTGATGAGGGACAGGTTTCGTTAAACCCAGACGATGAGGCTCTTTTACGTCAAAAATATATTACCGCCGCTCAAAAACAACGGGAAGCCCTTGGTCTTGATGCTTCACAAGCACCACGTAAAGAATACTATGCAAAAGAAGCTGAAGATATAGCAAGGACTAAAGAAGAAAACAAAGGTAAGTACTTAATGGACTTAGGTTTAGGTCTTGCTGGGTCAACTGGTAATTTTATACCCTCTGTAGCCAGAGCAGCTAGTGTCGCTGGGGTAGCAGCAGAATCAAGAAAAGAATCTGCTAGAAGCCGTGAAGGTCAATTAGCAAAAGGTTTAGCTGATGTTGCTGAAGGCGAGCGCTTAATAAAACTAGGTGATGTTACCGCAGGTAACGCTATGTACGAAAAAGGTGCGGAGCGTATTAATAAAGTACAAGTAGCGGGAATTAAACCAAAAGATACTAATCAAAAAGATTATGCAAATGCTTATGTAGCGGCTGCAAAAGCTAAAGGGGATAAACGGGAGGAAGCTATTATTTATGCTGAAGGTACTGATAAATATGTAAACGCAGTACAAGCATCAAGATTTGCGCAGGTTGGTGTTGGGGCTACAAATGCTACAACAAATCAACAGGAATTAATGGCGGGTATTGTAAGAGACGCTAATGCTGAAGTTACAAACCTTTTAAAACCTTTTGGTATGAGTAAGGAATCTAGAATATACAAAGGACTTCAAGAGGCCGACGCAAAAAATGGCACCAATACTGCTTCTCAATATCAAGACGACTTAATTAAAAAGAGTATAGCTCGTAGAAGTCAACAAAACGCAGCACCAGCAGGGGGAGGAAGTAGCGCATCTACTTCGCCAGCAGCTAACCCACTTGTTATGGATGGGTTTTTATTTCCAGATAAAAAAAGTTTAGACGCATATAAAGCAAAAAAAGCACAAGGGTAACAAATGAACCTTAGCGAATTAGCTGCGCAGTATGGCGGTAAGCCTATTGAACAAGCAAAGCCTAACCTTAATGAGTTAGCAGCTCAGTTTGGTGGTAAGCCCATTGAAGAAACTGATAAGCTATCTACGCTTGCTGCACAGTTTGGTGGGAAACCAATAAAAGAAACTGAACCTGAATCAAAACCCTCGGCTGATCTTGCTATGGGAAGTGAACTTGTTAAAGGCGCTAAAAGTGGAGTAGTCGGGATTAAGTCAATGGTTGCTGGCGTTGATTTACTTAAAGATGCAAGTCTTGTTGGTAGTGCACTTAAAAATCTTAATGTCTATAATCAAATTGATGAAGGCAAAATAACTTCTCTTGCTGATGCTAAAGGCCTTGGTTTACCACAAGACCAAATAAGAATGTATTTGGCTGCTAAGACTCCCGAAGCAAAAGAGCAAATGAGACAAAACCAACAAGGTATTATTGATAAACGCCAAGGTTTTATTAAAGAAGGGTTAAGTTTATTTAAACAATACCAAGCTGATGCCCAAAAAGTTAAAGGTAGAACCCCTGACTTTACAGATATAGGAACAGCTAAAGACTTTGGAAACTGGCTTGCTTTTAACGTAGGTGCGGGCGCTGTGCAACTTGCCCCTATTATATTAGCTGCATTAACCACAGGTGGCGCTGGTGCAGCCGCTATTGGTGTTAGTATGGGTATCGGTGAAACTGTAGGCAACCGCCTAGAGTTTATTCAAAAGAAAGTTAAAGACTTATCACCTGAAAAACAAGCAGATGAAATAGAAAAGTACATTAGGGATACTGGTGACTCTTCTTTGCTTATTGGAGCGTTGTCAGGGTCATTAGATTTAATAGGCCCAGTTTCTAGTATATTAAAAGCTCGTGCAGGTAAAGAAGGGTTTAAGTATTTAACTAAAAAAGATGCGCTTAAAGCTGCGGCTGTACAAGCACCGAAAGATATTGCAAAAGAAGGTGTTACTGGTGGCGCACAAGAAACTATTCAAATTGGTGGAGAGTACGGACTTAAAGAACAAACCGGTGACGTACTTACTAAAGCAAATAGAAACCGTCTTATTAATGCTTCTACTGCTGAAGCTGCTGGTAGTCTAAGTGGTATCCCAGTATCTGGCGGTATAAATGTAGCCCAAGCGCAACAAAATCAAAATATAGAAAAAGCAAAAGAAGCGGCTATAGAACGGGATAAACTAGCAACAGCACTTAGTGACCCCGCAGCAATGGAGAAATTATCCAAAACTTTTCAACAAGAAGTTGACAGGTTAATAGGAACTCCAAACCCTAAATACAATGGTACAAAGCAAGAAGGACGATTATATTCACAACAAGAAGCATATGACGCAGCTGGCGATCTTGTTCTAAAAGGAGGAATTTTAGATGTCGATACAACAACTGACAGTGGAGCAGCTAAATCTAGCGTTTCTGTGTCTGGAGGCCAAAGCACAACCAACACCGGACCTGATGCAACTGGACGTACAGACTTGGGACCAGATACTACAACTGCTGTGGCTATTGAAGGGGGAGAAGGAGCTCAGCTCAATACATTAACCCCAGAAGTACGACAAACAGCTCTTTTAAAGTTAATGTCGTTTCAAGATAATGCTGGAACACCGCCTAAACCTAGAGAGGTTAATGCATTAGCTCGTGACTTAGGCATTAAAGTTAAAAAAGGCGCTAAGGTGCCTGACACCCTACAAAAAATTCAAAGTGTTTTAGCCCCACCAGAAACGATTAGCGGCGCGGCAGCTGATGTATCTACAGATACTAACGTACCTGCAACATTAGAACAAACTGAAGTAGATGTAACAGACTCAAATTCATACTTTAACTACCTTGATGTTCTTAAAGCTAAACTAGATGCGGCATATGATGCTGGTGATGTCGCTAGTCAAAAATTAGAAAAATTAAATAACACTCCAACTCCAAGCGGGGGTAGAGCATTAATTACCTATGAAGTTGAGTTAGAAGATGCAGAAAGAATAAGAAAAGAAAAAAGCGAAGAGTTTCAAAATATTTATGCGCAAATGGAAGAATTAAAAGTTGCTAGGGAAAAAGCATTAGACGCACAAGACTTAGCTGACCAAGAAGTCGTAGACCCAAATTTAGCTACTCAAAAAACTGACCAAGAAGTCGTAGACCCAAACTTAGCTGACCAAAAGACTGGAGCTCAAGAAGTTGTAGACCCAAACTTAGCTAACCAAGAAGTTGTAGTTGACCAAGAAGCTGAAGCTCAAAATGCCGCAATTGAAAATGTAGAAACTGATGAAGACTTAGATAATGTAGACCAACTTTTTGGGCAGCCTCCAAAAGGTAAAGGCGGTAGAAAAGCACTTGACCGTACACCTGAGCAACAACAAGCAGCAGCTCAAGTACGTAAAGCCCAGCAACAAGCTGGACGAGATTCTATTGATGACATTACTAGAGCCGAGAAACTTTTTGATGGCACAGAAAATATTGACCCTGATACTTTCCTTGACAAATATCCAACCGAAGAAGCTGCTAGAGAAGCCGTAGCTGCAATAACAGAATCAAGATTAAGTGCATTAACAACAGCTTATGGCTATACAACAGGTTCATCCAAAAAGAAAAAAGCTGGGGTTAGGGGCGCTGCTTTACTAGCAAAAGCTACACCTGAAGAACAAAACCTTGCTAAGCAACGCTACGAAGACCAGCAAAATATAGGAAAACCGTCTCGTGCTATGCTGCCTAAAGGGGGCTCAACTAGCGACAAAACCAATCTTGAGTTTGAAAAGTTTAATAATATTAAAGGCGCAGTTAACTCAATACTTAATAGCAAAACAAGTACCCCATTTGAAAAAATATTAGCTGCACGAATCTTACCGTTTATTAATGGTGTTAAATTCCAAGTAGTAGATAGTCATTTAGATTTGCCCACAACATACCTTCAAAACTTTATGGAAGGTGCGGCTGGTCTATATGTACCGGCAAGAAGAATTGTTTATGTATTACGAAAAGGCGGGTTAAATAATACTATTATATTGCATGAGGCTTTGCACGCTGCTACTGTTTCTAGAATTGATACTTACACTAAGTTAAAAGCCGAAGGTCGCATGGTGCCCGAGCAGCTATCTCGAACCATTCAAGAGTTAGAAGAAACAATGGTTATAGCTAAACAGCGTTACGACCAGCTTATAGAAGAAAGAATTATCTCTGGAGATCGAACCGTTCTTACAGATGACATGCTAGATATTCCTACCGATGCTTTTGATGATATTAAAGAGTTTGTTACTTACGGTATGACTTTTCCTCCAATGCAAGATTTTCTTTTACTTACTGAAGGAATATATGCAGGGACAAGTACGGATATTCAAAAACAAGCAAATGTTGTTGACAAGTTATTTACTAAGTTTGTACAAAGTATTCGCCAATTATTTAGCATGGACGAGACGCATCAGTCCGCTCTGCAAGACTTAATTATTATTACTAACAAGTTATTATCCCCAGCCATAAGAAGTGAAATAAGCACCACTAGTACTCCGTCAGCCGCTAAAGCTAAAAAACCACCGGCAGCACCTAAACCCCCTGCCAAACCTAAAACACTTAAAGTTGTTCAAACTGCACTTAGAAAACTTAAATTTTCTAAAATGGGTTCGGAGTTTAATAAGAGTCTTGGTACTTTGTACATGGAGACTAGAAATTTTGCAGATGCCCTTAGATTATTAAAGTCTAATTACAACGCTTTAGAAGTAGGTACTATAAGAACAGTACTGCCTGTTCTTACTACAGAAGATATTACTAGATGGGTAGGAGATAGGATACAGCCTATAGAAACCATCAATGATGCCGTAAATGACATGGCGGGTATGCGCATTAAATTAATTCGTGAGTTAGCAGAAAAACAAGAACCATGGACTAACTTTAATCAAAAGTACCCAGAAGGCGGACAAGCACTTGCGGATGTAATAAACCTGTCTACTATATTAGAAGTTGACCCTACTAAACATTCTGATGTAACCTCCGCTTTAAAAAATGACGTTAAGTTACAGCGGATTGAAGCCGACATTCTTAACCCACCTGTAGACCCAAAAACAAAAAAACCTAAAAACTTGGCTAGTCTTAAAAAGGAAAGAACAGAACGTATTGCAAAAATTAAACTTATTTACGAAGGCGGTGTTCTTGATGAAGCTAGTGTACGTCCCGTTAATGGTGTTCCGGCTAAACAAAAATTTACATTCCAAGGTTGGGATAAATTAGGTAAGTACGGTAAGGGGGAAGGACACGCTATATTTAAAATGGCTAAGGAAAGCTATCAATCCATTTTTGATATGCACGAAAAGCTATTGATTGAAAAAATTGCCGCCTCTCAAGTACCGGGAGATGTTAATGATGCCTCTACACCTAAAGGTAGATTGATTGCATCTATTACTAAAACTTTCCAAGAAGCAAAACTGTTAGAAATTTATTTTCCATTAATGCGGTATGGTACTTTTTGGTTTAATTATGGTACAGGTAAATCAGGCGAATTCCATATGTTTGAAAGTGCTACTGCTAGAAACGAAGCAATGGCGGAACGTGTTGCAATGCTTAATGCCGCTGGGGATAACCGTACTTTAGCAGAACTACAAAAAGATGGAGATATTGACGCTGGAGATGATATTCGAAAGTTAAGGGAAAAAGATTTAGGCGCTACTGATTCTAGCAAAATGCTTAAAGAACTTTTTTCTATGTTAGACAAAAATAAATTAACTGACATTGACGCTATTAAAGATAATATTTATCAGATGTATTTAATGACTTTACCTGAGCCAGACATTCGTCGTAAGTTTACACATCGTCAAGGTAAAACAGGTTTTAGTAATGACGTACTCCGCAACTTTATTGTTACGCACCACACAGCCGCTAATCAATTAGCTCGATTAAAATACGCCGACAAAGTGCGTGATGGTATTGCAGCAGCGTATGCATCCTTAGCTGGTAATCCTGACAAAATAAAATTATCTGCATTTGTTAGAGAAATTAGCATCCGTGCATTAAAAGAAATTACTCCTAGCACGCCTAATGACGGTGATATTCCTTGGGATAAAGTTGCTAATACAGCAAACCAAGTAGTATTTTATATGTTACTAACGGCACCTAAATCTGCCTTAATACAAATGACCCAGTTGCATGTAGTAGGTTTACCTATGTTAGCAACTAAATATGGGCTTAATACTTTTACAACTGCCGCTAGATATTCAATGTTTTGGAATAAATTTGGTTTAACTAAAAAAGATAAAAATGGAGATATAGTAACTGAGTGGGGACAGCCTTCGATTGCAGACTCTAGCTATATAAAATACCATAAAAACCCTGTATACAAAAAAATTCTAACGGATGCATGGAACTACGCTAACGATAGAGATGTATTCCAATCTACTTATGCAAATGATATGTACTCCATGTCAGCCGTGCCTACTTCAGAATATTATGGAAAAATAAGAAGCGTTGTTAGATGGACAGGTAACTTTACAGCTGGTGCATTCCACCATGCCGAGCGTATCTCTCGTGAAATTATGTTTATGTCTTCGTTTGAATTAGACTACAAAGCAAATTTAAATAAAGGTATGTCTCCTGCAAATGCTGCTGAAAAAGCGCAAAAAACGGCTTATCAACTTACAAATGATGCTTTATTTAATTACACAGACTATAACAAACCCCGTGTAATGAAAACTGTACCGGGGCGTATTGCATTCCAATTTTTGTCATTCGGTGCGCAAATGACATCGCTCTTAGTACGTAATTTTTATGGTCTGTTACCGTTTTTAAATAAATCTGAAAAGAAAGAAGCTGCTTCCATATTTTTTGGTATTCTTCTTATGACCGGTATGTATTCTGGTGTTACAGGATTTCCTCTTTACTCCTTTATTCTAGGTGTAGCAGAGGGCGTGCGAGAAGCAATGCGCCCCGGCATGGGAGAAGATGATGAAGATTATGACCTTTACTATGACGAGTCTGAAACTGGAGGGCCGCTTGGCAAGCGTAGTTTAGATTTATGGTTTAGAAATTCTTTTATTCCTGAATACTTTGGCCCCAACAGTAGCCTTGCAAAAATGATTGGCTTAACTCCTGAGCAAGCTAAAACATTATCTCGTGCCGCTGAGATGGGCATAATACCTGCGGTTACTGATTTAGGTATAAGCGGCTCTTTGTCTTTAAATGGACTGTGGTTTAAAGATGATAAACCAGCAAAAACTTCTCGTGAAGCGTATAACAATTTTTTACTTAGTTTTGGAGGCCCTCTTGTTAGTATGGGCGGTAATATGTATAGCGGTTTTGATGACATTAATAATGGACGTTTAGATAAAGCAATTGAAAAAAATGTTCCGGCATGGCTTAGAGGAAGTCTTACTGCGTATAGATTAAGTAAAGAAGGTGCAGTTACAGTTTTAGGTGCTGAAGTTAAAGACTTAGAATTTTACACAACAGGTAAGTTAATAGCGCAAGGTTTAGGTTTTGGTAGTACTGAAGTACAACAAATTCAGTACTCTAACTTTAAAGCCAAAGAATTATCAATGAAAATTAATTCAGAAAAAGCAAATATACTTAACCGTTTAAATAATGCGGTTATGGCTGATTCCGATAAAAGAGTTATAGACATATTAAAAGAAGTAATGGAATTTAATAAAAAGAATCCAGTAGCGGCATTCCAAGACGAGACGATTGAAAATTCTTTAGAGGCTCGTGGAAAGATGCGTGCTGGTGCTTATCAAGGTTTAGCCCTTACAGAAAAAGAAGCTGAATACATATATCCATTAGTTAGTGGAACCCGTTCTGCCGACCGTGAATAAAAAGTCCCCGCACTGGGCGGGGATTAAAGGTTGGAAGGAGCTAACTTCCGAGGAGAAACAGATGTAAGGAGTATCTGTTCTGCCTAGAGTATAAATTAAATTCTCCAAACCCGTAGTCCTTTTACTCCTTCTTCGATAACTAGTTTAGTTATTATTTTTACTTTTAATCTTTTTGTAACACGTAGGATAACTTTTTTAGCTGAAGGCGGGTCAAGGCAAGGTATAAAAAATGAATACCCTACCTTAAAATTTCTCCAGTTAATGTTGTAACTAATTCGCTCTACTAACATTTTCTACAATAGGCGCAACCACCGCATCCATATCAATAAAGTCAGGAACCGAGCAATCAAATATTAGTGCATGAACCCCCGGAGACGTAACCCGCATGCCTTTGGACATTTGCTTGGTATCTGCTTTTACGAATACTCCCTTAGCCTTAAGCTCTGTAATCGTATCTTTGTAAGAAGCTTGAGACTCTACGCAGTCTTTCTTAAAGTGCTTGGCTACGATATACATTAGTTTAGTATCAGGTTCGTATCGTATTATTAACTCGCCTCGTGGCTCTTGCATCGGTGCTGATTGCAAATTAGTACGCTTGTCTACTTCGTTGTTTACCACCAACAGGTTTTGTATATTACGGTTTAAGAAGTCACCAATAATACCTGCCGCATTATTAGATGGGGGTGCAAGCTCTTGGCGTACTACATTTAGCATTTGCATAGACCAAGTGTATATAGCCTTCATATCGTAGTCGTGCAGTCCAAGGGAACGAGCAATCAAACCGCCTGTTATGTTGCAAGATATAACCGCAGACCAGAACCGCTCCTTGGCAGTTAACCGCATTTCCTTGTCAATCTTTTCTTGAATAGCCATCAAGTTGCTTACGGTATCTTCTAAGTTATTAACTAAGTATGAGCAATAAATTTCTCCAGCATGCCCGTAGTTTTCCTTAAGCTGGTGGTCAAACATCTGCTTAGCTACTTGCGTAGGAATAATATTGCTTGGGTGAATCGAATACTCTAGTAACCGCATAGACTCACCATCAGGACTATTCTTATGCACTCCTAACTTTTCGTAGAAACTAGCGTTTGAACTTGCTAGAGATGTTGTTTGCCAAGTAGTAGTATTTACTCGCAATTCATTTTTCTGAGACTGAGAACGGTTAGCGCCACGACCTTGGGACATACTGTATGCCAAGGTTGAAAACTCCGCAGGGCTAATGTTGGTAATCTCGTCAATCGTAAAAGGTAAGTTATTCATAATGCCTAAGTGCAACATCTTAGCGGCAAGCGTATCTTTCCAAATAGCCGCCAGCTTATCAGGGTGCCCATAAACACTATTACACATAAACAATGCAGTAGACTTACCCGTACCTGACTCTTTGTGGATAAGGTTTATGATTGCTCCGCTATGCCCAGTAAACTTAAGAAGGGGTGAACCAAACGCAGTAAGTGCAGCAAACGCATGGGGTTCTAGTCCCGGAGTTCCATATAAATTAAATACCTCTTTCCATTTCTCAAATGTACCTAGGGGGTGCATGCTATCAGAAAACTGTTTTGTCATAGAAGATGGAGGACTATGAAAGACCCCATCCTTACTAATTTCTTTTTCACCAATAATAAACTTACTGTTTTTATCTGCCCATCCAAACTGTGCTCTCATAAGCTCTGCTTTCTTTTTATATTGAAGTTCTTTAACCGCTGACATAATCATTACCATCAAAGCATCCATCTGCTTTGGCATGCCAGCCACACCTTTTTTGAGCAGCCCTTCTCGTAACCGCTCTTTCACCCCTATAGTAGATAAAGGCAAAACAAATTCCTTAATCTCATCTTTGGGTAAATGTAACCGCATTAATATTATTTCCCCAACCTCGGGGTCTGCATCAAACATCCTCTTAACAACATACAAATCATGCTCATATACAAGCAAGGGTTCAGTCTCTTCGGTTTCTCTAGAAGTTAAATATATGCCACCGTTCTTCCCACGGAAATACGGAAAGGGGTATACAGGAGGTTTATATGTTTGTAGTGCTGTATCTACTAAAGTATCTTCAACTACTAGAACATCCTCTACTTCAGCTTCTTCGGGGTCATCGCCCCGTATTATTTCCTTACCAAGCACTATGGGAGAGCCTATACGACCTTTCCATTTACACCCATTACAACCTCCGGGATTCTGCTTTTCAAAGTAGCTACAACGCTGAGCAAACTTTGTATGGCTTGCCTTTCGTTCAGTATCCTCAAAGTCATAACCATCGTACCCCTCGGATATTTTATGTATAGCAACTTCTCTATCTACGCATTGCTGAGCAACCGACAAAGCATTAAACCACATGGGTTCAGTAACTGAGTTTTGGTTTTGATATTGATATAGTAGTTGAGCGCAACCTTCGCCCTTGGCACTACGAACCATAATCTTGCTAAACCTAGATGCAGTATTAGAGGCCATAGCTTTTTGTAGCTCGCTTAGCTCTTTACGACTAGAAGTATTAAATGATTCTGCTCTAACACCCAATGTATTTTTAAATGTTTCGTACTCAACATCAGATGCGTCACTTATTACTTCTACTTGCTTAGGTGGATTATCTTTAAAGTTAAGGGTCCCGGGCACTCTAAGCACACGAGCCACTTCGAACACGCTTGCATCGACATATAGATTATGTATTACAGATAACTCATTGAGACGGTCAGCTACAGGTTGCCATTTCTCCTGAGTAATAGGAGAAGCCAAAGGCCAGTATGCATGTATACCTCTACCTGAACTAACTAGTAGTGGTTTAGGTAATCCGATTGTTTTGCAAAAGTGTTGCAGTGCAATAAGTCCTGTCCTTTGATCTATGTAGCCATCCGGTCTACCAGTCTTAGGATTAATTTCTGCTTTAGACTCCCCACAATCTAAGTCTACCCAAAATGCTTTTAAGTTCTTTACATTTTCCTTCTTGCGGAATTCTTTTTCTTTGTATTCAGCATACTTAGCAACGCCAAAATATACATCCCACTTTTTATTAAGATAGTCTTCTACAAGAGCATTGAACTCAGGTCTTGTCTCTATAATCTTTTGGTCAGCGTATTTTCCATTCCTTAACCCTAGCACTACAAACCACCCATCAGGTGATTGCACTCTATTTAATAGGTCAATATTTGTCATACGTATCTCTGTTAGGGTAAAAAAAGGGGGAGTTATCCCCCTTAACCTTGCGGTACTTTTTTATTACTTGCGTTTAAAACTGTTGATTAGCCGTGCTATTTCTTTTGCATGAGATTCGTGTGGGTCATGCGCACCAGTAAACCAATTGTACACAGTCTGCCTACTCACCCCTAGCTTTGAAGCTATGGATACTACAGGGATACCTAGACCAATGCACGCTTTGCCTAATGTAACTCCAAGGCGGGTTTTGTCCGCCTCTTTGTTTAGCTGAACAGTTCTAAAGCTGTAGCCAATGCTCATTTTTAGTTGTCGCTCCAAGCATTAACTACGTCTGCAAAATTAGCTTTAGGTGCGGTAGGTGACGCATCAGCTTTCTTAGCACGTTTAACAACAGGTTCTTCAATTGGGTCTTCCGGTTCTTCAGCAACTACTGGCTTTAGTCTTGGGAGATTACTGCTAGGCAACTTAGCAACACCGTCTTGCTGGGCTACAGTTAATTGAATAACTCGTTTGCAATCGGGAGATTGTTGTGCAACTTCTACAACATCAATCTCTTCTTCAGTTAAGTGACGCACAGGTGTGAATTTCAAAACATCAGCTGTCTCGTTCTCATCAAAACTAATCTGAGTAACGATACGGTCAATGCTCTCACCGTTAGCTGGCAAAAACTTAATGTAACTTTCAAACGGATGAGTATTACCTACACCCTTACCAAACAGAGATTTAGCAGGGATACTAAATTGGTATATATCACCACTCATATCGTTCTCAAGCACTACTGCTATACGGCGATTAAAGCGACATGCACGACCTTTGCCATTATTACCTGAGCCCTCTATGTTTTGTGGACATGTGGCGCAGGAGACACCTTGTGGGTTACTAGCCTTGGCATCGGGTACATCACCTAAGTTAGACCAACAGTCAGGCAGAGTTGGTGCCGCATCAGGGTCATACGAAGACGCATAAAATTGACGAGATACTTTTGGTAACGCATTAATGATAATAGCGTTTAGGAATCCATCCTTAACTCTACCAGCTTCTTTGCCATTAACAATCCTTCGGAATACTCCCTTAGCCATAGTAATACGACGGGTTGTGGACCCACCACCACTATCTGCTAAAGCTTTAGACAACTCACTAACTTCACGACCAGCTACAGCCGTTGACTGCTGTTTAAAAATTGATAGATTACTCATTCCTTGCTCCTTCTAACGACCACGGTGTATTTGCTGTCTGCTTGTAAACCAGCAGGTAACAGTTCGGGATTCTCTTCGAGAAACTGCTTGAGGTTAGTTTGATGTATCCTCTTCTCGAGCAGGGGGTATGCATCATGTTCTTGTATGAACTGATACATAGAATCCCAATCAGTCGTCCAGTACCGTGTATCAACTTTACGAATGATTGTCCCTGCGGGGGTTCTAATACTATCGGCATTATTCTCTCGACAAACATCGAGCATTTTTTCTGCCAATAAGTCTTGTTGCGCTTTTAGCTCAGAGTCCTGTACTTCAAACACTTCCTTCATTTCTGCTCGCTTGTCCCGTATTTTTATATAAATCTCGGCAAGCTTATCTGTTCCAACATTTTCCATCTTAGCTCCTTCTCAATGAACTTCTACTATACCACATCTTTTGACATTGTCAAACTATATTTTCAATTTCTTGTCTATATAAGTCAATTATTTTTGTGTGGTTGGTTATGTTACCTTGCAACATCTTATACAACTTTGCTTCTACTTCACTTCCTGTTATATGTACTATAGTCATAGGATTCTTTTGTCCCGGACGGTCAATGCGTGCGTTAGCTTGTAAGTATGTTTCTACGCTAGTTACAGGAGCATACCAAATAATTACATTTGCGGCTGTTAGTGTTAACCCGTGGGAAGCGGCTTGTGGTTGTATTACTAATACTCTAGTAGTATCTTGTTCTTGAAAGCGGTTAATAATATCATGCCTTTTATTTATAGACACTTGCCCATTAATAATTTCAGCTACAATTCCACTTTTAGTTAGGTAGTCATGTAGTAAATGTATAGTATGTGTAAAGGGGACAAACACTAAAACTTTGTGTGATGCTTCTTCAATAACTTCTTTAATAACTTGTAGTCGGTTGGATACATCAAACTGTATAACTTCCCTAGTATCGGTATAGACCGCACCGCCTGATATTTGCAATAGCTTATTAATATTAGTGGCTGCATTTACAGAAGTTACATGCTCTCCTGCTGCTGACATAGTCATAAGTTTCTTAAGGGTCCGATAGTATTTAACCTGTTGTGCAGTTAAAGGCGCATCCCGTTCTACAAAAGTTACATCAGGCAAATCTAAGCATTGATCTTTCTCAAACCTTATAGCTGGTTGTAATACTGTATGCACAATCTGCTGTGCTTGGGGTTTAGGTAGCCAACGGTAAGTGCCAACTTTATACATAACTTGGTCACGGAACTGACCGTAGAATTTAGGAGTATTGTCGGGATTAATAATCTTAGCTAAGCCATATGCGTCTACTGGGGACTGAGCCGCAGGAGTACCCGTTAGCATCCAAACACCCTTAACCGTTTTAGCAATATCTCTAAGTGTTTTCCATCTAGTAGTCTGCGCATTCTTATATGCACTAGCCTCGTCTACTACAATCAAATCAAAGCCACCGTTTATTATGTCTTCTTTAATAATATCTACACCATCAAAGTTAACAATAACAAACTCAGCGCCTTCGTTAAGTATTTTCTTTCTTCGCTTAGGTGTGCCGTGGGCTATATCACAAGTGCGGTGTATGGCAAACTTAAATAAGTCTTGTTGCCATGCGGACTTCATAATAGATAGTGGGCAAATTACAAGCACACGACGAATTAAACCTAACTGCATTAGGTAGTCGACTGCCCATATTACACTAGCTGTTTTACCTGTACCTTGTTCGTTAAAACAAAATGCCCTACGGTTAAGCGTTAGAAATTCAGAAGTCTGCTTTTGGTGAGCAAACGGTTTAAACTTTCCGGGCCATCCATAGTCAGTTAAGATACTATTTTTTTGAGACATTCCGTTTAACGGTATGGTCTGAGTTTCTGCTGAATGAACGGTTGTTGCTAGTAGATTTAATTTTGAGATTGCTTTTAGCATTCGTCCCCCCTTTGCTGAGAGGTTGGACATGATCGACATCTTTTCCATCACCTTTGTGTACCTTTCCTGTTTTCATTAGCTCCGCACGGGCAGAATTACGCTTCGCCCTTTTTTTTATTTGTTCGGGTGTACCCTGATACTGTTCGTATTCTTTTTTATAAGGTCTTGGTTTGTTTACGTATGGCATTTGGTTTTTCCTTGCGAAGTTTCCTATTCACATTATCGCTCTTAAGTGCATCTTTAATCAAGTGCATACCCCATTCAGCCGCACATCCGGCATGAAAGTATAGCGTTACAAAGTAATGCTCATATACACCACCCCTACTATATTCTTTGGGGTGAGCTTTAATAGCTAGTTTAGCCAATGGAGACACATTCCATTCAAACTCCTCGGTAGGAATATGCACTAAATCCCATTCAACTGCATCTTCATCCCTAGCTATTTTCCTACTATGGCAACTAGGGTAAGAACATTCTTTTAATTGATCGTCTCCTCTAAGGTCAACTTGCCCTTTGTCAGGGTCTAGTTTTGTTCCTTTGGGTATGCCCTTACTAAAGCTCATCTTCTCTCCCTATAATTGTGACACGTTTTAACTGGACACCACCCACATAGCGGTCCTGACACTGCATTCCATACACCTGTTTCAATAGCCTTATCTATGCGCTCCAAGTCAAACTTAAACTGATCTAGATAAGCAGTTTTGTGTAGGTAGTTATGTTCTTTTTTAATAAAGTCTTTGCTAATGACAAACGCTAATGCTGACTTAATAACTTTAATCTGTGGGAAATGGTGCAGGATAGCCGCTGCCACTAAATCTAACTGCTTAGTATCGGCATACTTTGCATTCTTGCTAGTCTTATAGTCGACTGAAAAGGCAGAGTCCCCATTAATAATTACTAGGTCAGCAATACCTCGCCACCATACATTCTTTGCATCAAAGGCGCATGGTTGGTATCTGCCGTTTACTAGGGAAATCCCTAACTCCACCTCACAATGCTTCTCCCCCGGAATGGCCTTAAGCGCATCCAGTAACTCTGTTAGGAATAAGAAGTGTGGATGTAAGGGTATGTCTTCCTTAATATAATCCTCAGCGGCTTTGTGCATCTCCTTACCGTAAATGGTCGCAGTAGTATCTTCTTGCTTAATATCCTTAGCAATTTTTAAATGGTAGTATTTTTTAGGGCATTGCTGAAACGTCTTCATACTACTGTATGACCAAGTTACACTCATGTTAACATCTCCCATCAACGTCAAAATCACGCCAAGCTTTTTTTGGTTGTAGCAAATCGTTTAGCATTTTAACTTGGTATTCCAAGTCTTTAATCTTGTATTGCATATCAAGAATTCGACTATCCTTATCTATACACTCAGCCTGTAGTTGCCGTAGCTGTGGTGAACAAGTATAAAGTGGAATATGGTAAATCTCGTCTTTAACCGCACTAAAAAGTAATTCGTTCGATGCCATCCACGCTACTGGCTTAGTCATTTCTCCCTCGCCTTCTTTAATATGGCTCGGATACATTCAATGTGTAGCCAGTCACAGTTCTTCACATCAAAGTGTTCTCCGTAAACTTCTTTAATTTCCTTATCGGTTAACTCACGTATTGCGTACAACGGTGTTAGTTTAAGTATTGAATCAGGTGGTGACTCTTTAAACAATATACCGCCATCTGATATGTATGCACTTGGCTTCATTTATCCCTCGCTTCCATCATCGCATCTGCCATCCCATAAGATATACGTGCAACATAACTCTCCACTTTCTCAGTTCCATCTATTGCATCTAAAAATTCTTCAACAGGTCTTGTTAATAAACCTTGCAAAGCTTTACTAGCAAAGTAATCTCTTAACTCCATGCCTCTATCTAAAGGATTATTATCCTCATGGTAAGGTTGATTTGCATCAATTGGGTATTTCTGTGGAAATGCTTTCATCTTTCACTCCTCATAGTTCGTTTAGCTTCTTCACATAACTTAGCGTAGTCTTTAGGCACATCGGGATGCCACCCGCCTAGCAGTAATTCGCAGTTCAGTTTATAAACTTCTTCTTTACGGCTTGCCTCTGACAAATAAATAATAAATCCACAGAATACAATCCACATGCATACAATCCACACTATGCTTAATTTCATTCTTTAGTCCTCCGTTTTTTAATTGCAGCGATACCTAGTTCTTCTTTTTCTGTTGGCATGTGGCGTGTTGCCATCATTTTATCTGCTATAAACCAAGCATCTAATTCTTGACCAATACTAACCCCTTCTCGCATTACTATCCCCATTATGGCAAACATAGCAAAGCAATCTCTCAAATCATTCTCGTTCATTATGGTATTAGCTCCTGTAAAAGTTTCTCAAATGTTAATGTATTTTTATCTTCTTCAAATTCCACACTCATTAAATATCTAGTGCGTGAAAAGTTTACAACCATATGCTCAACCTGATTATTAAATGCGTAGTAGCTTTTTAGTTGGTACTTTAACTCTACAAAAGTATGAGTAGCCTCATCTTTGCCCAACGAAAACAAACAATTACTTTCTACATTATTTAATAACATGTTAATGCATACGCCTCGTCTAGTATCCTTATGCCAGTCATACACCACGTTTGGGTCTAGCTTAAGAATACCAACCGCCAACTTGTGCTTATCCGCAATATTACTTAGCGTAGGGTCACTAAAGGCCAACTCGAACGGCACTTGGGTAGCATGGAAGTTATGGTACTTAACCCAAGCGCTTTGACTCATAGCAAACGATAGCAAGTCAGAGGCTATAGTAGACTCGATGGGTAACTTATAGAACGGCAACATTACGTTGTTCCTTGTAGTTACCTACTGCATAATCCTTAATAATCTTACCGTTCTTCTCATCTCCAACTAGCATCGGGTCAATCCAAACCTTCTTGCCTGAGTTCCTCATAGTTCGCCAATGCCCCCTTCTCCAATGCAACTTAGGAGATGCATGTGTACCTTGTGGGATAGACTTTAAAGTATCATGTTTATTACCGTCAATCGTAATCATGCGAAACTCAACTAAAGGTTTTTTACCTTTGTTCATACGTTTTCTATTAATAGCAACTTGGTCAGGAGTGGGTGTAGCCATGTATATATCTCCACCCGATACAGTTAACATATGAATAGCAATAATGGCTATATATGCCATACTAGAAATTGTATTTTCCTCCGCTAACTTATATTTATATTTAGCTTCATCAATAGGAACTGGCCTAGACAGTTTAATTTGTCCATCTACTAATTGTAGTACGTTATGTGCTACATAATAGTTAGTTCCTATTTCATTTGGCCTACTAAATAAAGCCTGTACTGAAATATAATCGTCGTGTTGAAACAAAAAGAAGGACCAAATTAAATTAACCGTACCATCTTGGTCCATAGTTATCCCGTCAAGGTCTATTTTCTCTCCTGATATTATTGTAATTTTTGGAAAAGGAAGTCGCAAATCACCTAAAGCTTCTAGTTCATCAACAGCCTTATCATAAGCAGACCGGCCTATACTTAAGTGACGTTCTACAATTACTTTTGGGTATTCAATAATACAATCAATTATTTCTTTTGCCGTACCTTTATGATCGCCAAAGTATGCATCAAAACATTTACCTTGCTGAGCTAATTTGACATAATCAGTAAACGCATTTAATACTTTATCTTTTATGCCAGCAGTTTCCATAGCACGCTTGACGCTAGGATAATTATCTCTAGTAGCGCCGACAGATGCTATTGGATATAACAAGTTTGTATCTTTGTCTTTTTGATAACTAGCAATCGCCATAACTTTCTCCCATCCCCGACTCGCAATTTAAAGGTAGCTCCATAGCCCACTTAGGGCGCATTCTCATACACATCTCTATATATTCTTTTCCAATCTCAGCTTCATGCTCAGGTACAACACAAGCAATCGCATCATGCACGGTCATCACAACTCTATATTTTTTATTAACCATGAGCATCTGCTCCCCAATAATAATTCGGGCTAATGCTTGGCAGACATTCTCAATAACTTTCCCACCGTATATCTTAGTAGGTACAATAGCTTTACCTTTTCTGGTATCGTAAATAAACTCATCCTTACCCTCTTCGTTACGCATCTTGCGTAGGTTTGGATACTTCATATACAACCCGTTAGGTAGACGAATACCTTTCCTACCCTCGACAAACAACACACCTGTGCGCCCTAACTGCACAGTTCGGTTTGCAATTATTGCCCCAAGAGCCAATCCCGCTTGTCTCCAAAGCTGAGGTATCCAATCATAAGTTTCCCTATAGACTCGGATAATACGATCGGCCTCCCCCTCTTCAATTTCCACATTGAATGTTTTGAGCTGTGCTTGGAATTTCTTACTGCCCATGCCGTAGCCACATCCCAATATCGTCGTCTTACCAACGAACCGCTCATCCTTGCTAATTTCTTCTTGCGCCTTGTTATAAATAGACGATGCCATGATTTTGTATACATCTTCTCCCCTTTCAAATGCGTCAACCAAATCATTCTGTTCTGCCAGCCACGCTAGAGTCCTTGCTTCTATTTGACTAGAGTCAGAGTCCACAACCACCGATCCCGGAGAAGCCTTAATTGCATACTTAAGAGTCGAGCCTCTTGGTAGGTTCTGTAAGTTTACTTTATCGTCACCGCCCCAACGACCTGTATGTGCCGCATAGTAGCGTAGTGGTATGGGGAATAAGCCTCGCTGCGCTATTTCAATAAACCGCTCAGTCCTTGTTTCTTCTAGGGTAGACTTAACACCAAGACGCGCTCCCGCTAAAAATTGCACCGCTGGATTTTCATGTTCAAGCAAAGCTTTAAACCCTTCATCGGTCTTAGCAAATGCCCATGTTTCCTTGCCTGTAGCTGGACTTATCTTGGTTGGTGGTACAACATCTAGTACTTGCAATATCTGAGCAAACTTGTCATTACTCATTAGGTCATCTTTACTACTAGCCACCATTGATAGCAGTCTGTCTTTCTCTGCCGTTATTTCACCTAAGTGGTCATATAGTATATTGCCATCGAGCCATAGCTTAGGTTCAGTAAACATACGGATAGTCAGGTCTATTAACCGCAACTCAGTAGCGGGAAAGTCGGCACTTAGTATCTCAAACAAGGACATCGTAAGAGCCACATCGTTCTTACAATATTCACCATACTGTGCTAGGTCTTGAGGGGTAAAGTCTATACGATACTTACCCTTGGCATCTGCTACCTCTGTACCTTTCACTCCAAGGTTATAGTGTTCAGCAAGCTTAGCTAGACTACCGCCAACTTCTGTACCATGTATCGCCCTAGCCATGGACAAGGTATCTGCAATACCCTTAGGTCTAATATCGTATTCCCAATTAAGAATAGCCATATCAAAGATAGCGTTATGGGCTACCACAATATGCTTGTCGAGTTCGAAACCATCAAGGAATGCTTTTGTATCTGCTTTAGTACCACTAAACCAAACGGGGCCCGCCCCTTCTTCGCACACAGCCACACCGATAGTCTCAAACTGCTCGCTACGGATATACTCTTCCGTAGTCTGTTTGGTTAAGGAGAAGGTTTGGGAATAGTAAGTTTCGAAATCTATGCAAAAAAGTTTCAAGGTTTCTCCTTGGGGCTACCGCAGTCAGCTTGCCGAGAAACAGATGATAGTTCTTTACGAGGAGTCATAGGGAGAACAGTAGTAGCACCATAGGTCTGCCAATATGGGTCGTTCATATCTTTGCCAAGGGTAAGAGTGTCAACACTATCCTGTAGTAGCGTATTCATAATTTGTTTGGTAAACAAGTCCCCTCGAATACTTTGCATCTTAGCCCATAGCTTATTAATTTCCTCAGTAGTAAGAAACATTAAACCACCTTGGGCATTTTTATCTTGCACCCTAGCTTGTACGGCATCAAGAGTCTCTCGCCACTTCTTAGGGTATCTACCCATAACGTCAGGCACAAACTCCTCGGGATTACTGTCCATCCGGCTAAGTAATATCTCTACACCTTTGTTCATTTGTTTCTCCTATTAGCTCTTCAAAAAACTCACCTAACAATGTTAGGTTATCCTCATTAATTACAAATGCAATACCACCGTTATCACCGATAGCTTTTAGTTCTCTCTCTTGTAGTGGAGTTGGTTTATTGCTACCGGCCTTGCACTCTATGGCTATGAACTTACCCTTAGCACAACAGATAATGTCGGGAACACCCGACCTACCAAACCCATGCGTTGCAGGGAAAAAGTAGTATACACCGTAAGACTTTAAAATCTTAACGGCTTTATCTTTTACTTTCTTTTCGGGAGTAGATGCCATGCTTACATAATAACATGTAGTTGGACTTTGTCAAGGAGAATTTTTGGTAGGGGAGTTGGGAGGAGATGTAGATTCTCTGCCTCCCTCAGAGTTATGGATTCGACTAGCCACAAGATTTCCTTAGGGGATAGCTAATCGAACAACAAAAGCACTTACATCTACAAGGCTAATGGCTTTTGTTGTGTATGAATTCCCCCTAACATTGTTAGGTCGTGGACAACGACCATGAGGTCGTAGAACCATGGTATTTATTATGGAACTCGATAGCCCTATTTAGATACCATTGGGCTTTCTGTAAGTCTTCCATAACCTTACCATCTTTTAGTCCGGCACGACTGATATATTTAATAACATTACCTAGGTGATACCCTAACTCTTTAGACTCTATATAGTCTATTACTTCTATACCACCGGCCTTGTAATGTGGAGGGTGATTAACCATATCTGCCTTAGGAGGTGCTTCCTCAAACCTAGGCATCCTTGGGTCTTGGTCTTGTTTAGCTTTAAGGTCAGCTACTAAATCTTTTAGCATTTCTGCCGTTACTTTTTTCTTAGCTACTCTACCTACGGATATGTTATGTACCCTCTCTACTAACTTACTTGCCTCTACCCCTGTCAAAGCAGTCATAGGTAGCTTTGCCATCTTAGTTACAAGATTGTGTTTCTTGTTATGCCTAACTTGATACACCATAGCAGGTGCAATACCTAACGCATCAGCTATTTCTTTAGGTGTAGCTTTTGGTTGCTTCTGCATATATGAGATAATCTTTGATGTTTTACTTAGTTTCTTCTGCATGTGTTTCTCCTTGGCTCTTAACATGTTTGTTTAATACGGCTCTAATTGCATTACTTTTATTAGGCATCGCTGCGAAATAATCTGCCACTTCTCTGCTAACTCTAAGGGATATATAAACCATTGCCGGTATCTTACCTACCCCCCTACCTTTCTTTACTTCATTCATATACTCCTCTCTCGGTTGGTGTGTTTGCATCTCTGTTTAACTTAAATAGATAATCTTCTCTATGCTCACTAGGTGGAACGAACCCATGTTTCTTCCATGTCTTCAATACATCTGCTCCACCTGTCCACTTGAATGTGGACTTAAGGTCTGCTAGTAGCGTTGCTTTTTCTGTTCTCATATTTCTCCCTCTTGGCTAACATTGTTAGGTGCTACCAAGAAAATAGATTCGTTTACTCTAATACCGGCATTGGGTATAAGAGTCCCATCTTCTACTAACTTAAGTAACCCCACGGCTCTACGTACAAAGTCAGGCAATTCTTCGCTCGACTTTATTTCTAAGGGTGTATCCCCTTTCTTTACGGAGTAGTGTACACCATTTATAAACACAATATAGGTTTCTCTGTTATTAAATTGTTCTTTTAGTTTATTTGCAACACTCATTGCTTCTAAATTAATAGGTAAGTCGTCAACATAGTGAGCATTAGCCGGTTTAGCATCACCTCCTTCTACTACACTAAGGATAAACGCTTCATAGTTAGCTCCCACAAAACGCATCAAAGGTTTTTCTAACTTATTCCATGCATGTGATAAATCAAACTCTCGTTCACGCACTACACTTGATAAAGATTCTTTAGTCTTTTGTTCTGCCTCTGCCAACTGCTCGGTCATAGTTTTCTTACCAAAGTATTTAGCAACATACTTAAGTGCCTTATCAAGATGTATAGTCTTCATACCTCGACCACGCTCTCGTATATCGTTAATACGTTGGTTCACTATGCAATACTTAAACCCATCCCTGTGCCAATCCTTATCAAGTTCACCTAGCACTTCTCTCTTATCCATAACTTTGAATCTATAGGCTTCGTAGTTCTTAGTCGAATGATTAGCCGTCATGTTAGCTTCTACAAAAGTCCATAGTGGATACTTTAGTGCCAGCTTCTCAACTAACTCTTTCATAACGGGGTCGATAATAGAAAGCTTCTTACCTTCGTTAAACTTGTCATGCTCTTTCAATTCTATATTTGCGTATGTCATATATACTCTCCGTAAAATTACCAATCAAACTTCTTAAGAATGTCATCAACCTTTGCCTTTACGCTACTACGCACATCAACACTTTCCTTGATAGCATCAATGTCAACACCTAACATTGTTAGTTCAAGGGAACGTCTTGCCTCCTCTAGCTTAGGGTCTTTGGTTATGTTCAGATGCGTGAGTAACCCACACAAATCCTGTGCGTTCGTGATAAGCGTATCGTGATAACGCTTCTTGGTTTTCTCATCAACATCATCGCCATCTTCCTCCGTTAGTTTTTCTGAAATATGAGTAAGGGATTTATGCAACTTCTCCCATGGCTCACGCATCGCATCTTTAAGTCTGTCTTTGAATGCCGACTCATACTGCTCGCCCAACTCATCCATGTCAGCCTTAGGAATATCCAAACGGAAATCCCCACCCTCAGGCAATGGACTGAATACCAATCGGAATCCGAACTTGCTACGCAACTCCTCTATACTTGGATAGTCATAAGGGTTGAACAAGTCACCCATATGATGCTTAGCTAGGTCTATGAGGTCTGCATAGTTTGCATAGAAATCATCAATCATGGTAGTCATGTTGCTCTGATACGCATTCATGTTCTGCTTATAGTCTAAGAACAAGCTAGTGGGTAGTAGCCTAGCACCTTTGTCCGACCACGATAGCGTAGTCTGATTATGGTATAGCCTAGCCTTAGCAGCGTAGTCAGATATATTTTTACGCTTGTTAGTTCCAGCCATTAGATTCTTACGCACCTGTGCCGACCCACTACTTGCACTATTACTCGCAAGCACACTATCGGTCGCACCCTTGTCCAACTTGTTAGCAGTCCAAACACTAATGTTCAACTCTACTAATACTGCACTAGATGAAATACTCATACTTCCTCCTCGTTTAATTTTTTGGACAAAGCCCACATCTCATTAATCAAATAATTAGCATCTCTTAACGCTTCGTTGAAATGCGTAGTCCTATGATGTTGAGGGCAGTCCTCATCAGCCTGTTCAGCCAACTGCAATAAGCACATCCACAATCGTTTTTCTAACTCAGTCATATAATTAATCCCTTGTTGGTTTACCGGCTAACTTCGCCATTTGATAAAACTTATTAGGTATCAGCTTCATATCTACACTTACACCGAACGCACTACTGTGTCCTTCGTTAGCATAGATATGATGCGTATTCTCCTTACCACTACCTTGATACTTGTCCTCGTAAATCTCAGCGTCACACAACAAGTCCAATAGCTTTACTCCTATCTCAGCATCCACTACAAACTGCTTATACCCAACTGCTACGATTACTTTGCTCATAGTATTAGTCCTTAATATGAATTGTTTTACCAACGGAGGCATAACTTGTGTTGCCTCCAACAATAGCCCATAGAATCGGTGCATCCCATTCATCCCCCCAATCACCTACATATCCATCCGTCAGCATAATAATTGCTTCGGGTCTTATAGCATTCTCTTTTAGATAATGCATAACACAACAAGGGTCTGTTCCTCCACCACCCTGAGGCTTAGTCGACCTAACAATGTTAGGCACTTCCGAATAGCTATACTGCTCATGTCCGGCTACTTCGCTATCCCAATAAATCAAATCAACCATCTCAGGGTGAACCTCTTGGGCAATACCTTGCACCTCAGCTAGAAACTCAGCTAACTCTCGGCTACCAACTGAACCACTTGTATCAATACCAATAACAAGATGCCCTACCTTTTCACCTATTAGGCTAGGCATATATACATCACCGCTTAGAAATCTACGGTTTACTCGTCTCCAACTGCTTGCATCTTTTGCGTTACATGTAGCCTTCACAAACTCCTTAAGCATCTCCCGCCAATCAACCTTAGGCTCAAGCATCTCCTCTAGTTCTCGGCTCAGTCCACCCTTACCATTACCAATCTTCTTCTCAGCAATCAAACCTTGGCGAATTGCTTGGTCAATGTCTCGTTCCAATTCCTTCTTGGTATCTTCGGATAATTCCTTAGCACCATCCCAATCATGGTCATCGAACCCTCCACCTTCGCCATCACCATCTTCATCTTCTTCACCATCTCCATCGCCATCACCGTCAGCCTTGCCACCCTTACCCTTCTTCTCCTCTTTGAGTAGGTCAAAGACTTGCTTGGTATTCATACCTCTGAACCGTTCATCAATCAAACCTATCGGTTTGTTGTTACGCTTAGGCATTGCTATTACTAACTCATCCTTATCCATATCTTTAAGTTCAAGATTGATTACATAGTCACACGCTTTGTTAGCTAGGCTATGGTTCTCATCATGCAACTTCTTCCATATAAACAAATGTCGATACGCTTTGTGCAATGTCTCATGCAACACTACAAAGGCCAACTCTTTGTCATCCAAACTCTTAACAAACTCACGACCATACTTCTCGTCACGACCGTTAGTGCTTGCAGTATCTATGTCATCTACTACGCTACTCTTACCGACAGTCATCAAGCCCGACCATAACGCATACTTAGGGTTACGCATGATTGCAATCTTTACCTTGCTCAACCTGCGTTCCTCTCTATCCTTTACTACTATTTCGCTATTACCTAACATTGTTAGTTCTCCTTAAGGTATCTAATACATCTTCTGCTTTTAAACCACGACTACGTAAATACTTCCTCGCTTTGCGTAAGGCCTTATCCTGAATCTGTCTTACACCCTCTCGGGATATTCCAATAGGGGTAAGCAACACATCAGTTTTTAACTCTAGCTTTTCCTTACTCATAGCAAGTCTTCGTTGCGTTGCACCCAATCAGCAAACTTAGGTGAACTGAATGCAATAGCTTGCTTACTTGTAGACTTCGCAATGTTGATTGCAAAGCATGCTTGCCACTCGGGTTGGAATCTTTCAATGTAATCCATGAACTTAGGCATAGTCTGCTTATCTACTTTACTAATTGCACCGAACACAATAATTGCACATGCACCGGCACTATCGGGGACTAAAGCATTCTTAGGGTTGGCCATTACTGAGTCCCATGTAGGAAGCTGGTCTGAAAACTCTATGTATGCTTGCATATCCCTAGATGCTGATTCGCCAATAGCTCCTGACATTGCACATATCAAGCTATCCGTATCTAGCTTTGCTCTTGCCCTAACAATGTTAGATGCTCTCTCTAGTGAGCGAGGTGAAACAAATGCCATCTGCATCTTCTTTGGGTTGAAGATGTAAGGGTTGTTCGCTTGGTCTGCATCAAGATAACTAGCCAATGCATGTGGGAATTGTCTTACCCATGCAATAATCTCAGGTGCGATATCATTCTCAATCGCCCACTCAATCCACTCCTCGGCATCAGGCTTTCTTACATGTAATGGGATAAGACGATTCCAACTGTGTGCCTTTAGGCTATCGCCCACGCCATCGCTTGATAGATTACCTGTTAGGAAAGTAATACTAGCTGGGTGTAAGAAGTTATCGCCTAGCCGTGGCTTGACTTCTAGCATCGGATGTAGCATGTTCTTAATTGGGTCTGCACCTTTAGTGAACTCATCTAACATTGTTATGACGGGTTTACCGAGATGCATTTTAAATCTACTGTTAGGGTAGTAGGCCGTAGTCTTAGTCTCCCTATCAATGACGGGCATAGCAATATCGCCCAAGTCCATGTTAGGCACATCAATATAAGATACTTCGTGGTCGGGTAGACTTGCTGATAGCGTCTTAAGGATAGACGACTTACCAATCCCCGGTTCGCCACGCAAAAAGTAGCGATTCATTGGGGTTGAAAGAATGATGTTACATGCTTGCTTCAATGTAACGGTATTACCAAATTGTATTTCAGCCATGCTGTATTTCTCCTAGTTAAATAAGACTTCGTTGCTGTGTGATTAAACCTACTACCTCTACTCTGCTACACCTAACATTGTTAGGTTGTTTTTACCACTTATGAAACATTGATACATAACTTTATTTAATATATACTATATTATAACACAGAATAATGTCTAAGTCAAGTTTTTTAGGCATGACTTATTATTATTTCGGAACGACCTAACATTGTTAGGCCACCCTCTGCTCATGCAATCTTCTCCACCCATAGCCATAGTATTTGCCGTTTGAGTCTTTACGAACTGCACCCTTAGGTAATTCCTTAGCCTCAAGAACTTCATCTCTGTGCCAACCAAGGATAAGAGAATACAAACCCTCAACTGCTCGCTTCTCAGTAAGGACATAGCCTTGTTCACCGGTCTTATACATTCGGTGACCAAAGGTTCTAGCCACTTGCAACAGAGCGTTATAGAACGAATCGTTCCTTGTCTCTGCGTTAGTATCAGTAATCAGCTTGAAGAACTTAACAATGTCGTCATCCCATCTTGCATACTCGGTTCGGTTTAACTCGGAAGGCCACTTCGCATGTGCCTCTTGCACACCAAGGACTCGTTCATACTCTTCGTCAGGGTATGTGCTATTGCCTTTGAGTTTGCATATCCCTTGCATGTAGGTAAAGAACTCTTTGTAGTTTGCCCTAACATTGTTAGCCTTCTTCCGATTGATGACATGCACATAGAACGGTTGCTCGTTCAGCACCTCATACTTACCCGTTTTCTTATTACGCTTTAGAAAGCATCCTTCTTTAGGTATTCTAGTATTGATACCTGTATAGTCCATACCAATACATAATGAGTGGTCAAATATCCGAGCGTGGATACCTAACACTTCCTCGATAAAGTATGTAGTGGTAACACTATTGTATGAGTCGTTCTGTATCATCACTTCACCGTTAGGGCGAAAGGTAACAACAGGAGTCTTATACAAGATGCATTGCACCGAACCATCTTCGGTCTTATCAATCTTATAAGAGTTCACATTGTGCCTATGCCCTAAGGGTCGAACCTCTACTGCTCTGCCACGAATAGGCTTAGTATCCTCCCATCGCTTAAGGGCTTGCTCATAGTCTACTATGTTATAAATGCCTGAGTTTCTTTGTTGTCCGTACATATTATTTCTCCCCTAACATTGTTATGGCCTTGGCACGCATAGCATCTGCACCTTGGTTAAATCCCTCACAGAATATCGCACGCTCAGAGTCGCTAAAGATATTCCCCAACTGCTCATCGAACTCGTAGAACGCATCGTTTGCATCTAATACAGTATCGTCAATCTCTTTAACTGTCGCTGCCAAGTCATGTTGTTTAGTTTTCATTTGCCATATCCCTTATCTTATCTAGTTGTTCGTATAAATCTTCTCTACCACATGAGTCCACTATCTCTACAAGCCTAGCCATATTTGCAGGACTCTCTCGCCACTTGCGTCTAGAATGCTCACTACCATTTACTGCATGGAATGCTTGCAGTAAAAATATCTTATCCTCCCCATTCATAGGTCTACCTCCTCTATAGCGTATGTGCGTGAACCAAACTTCTTCATGCTTTCTTTTAAGTGGGACATAGTGCTTTCGGCTATGTCATAGGTTAAAAAAGTGCCTACTACTTCAACATTACCTAGTTCATCAATTTCTACAATCTGAAATGCCTTCTCGTTAGTCATATATTGTTCCTCTCTTATTGGACAAATAGCCTTCGATAAACATAAACTTATCATGGTCGCTTGGGTTGTTCGGATACTTATACATAATGCTATAAGGGTTGTTAGTCCTAAGCCATAAGGTGTATGCATTTTCTGCTCTATTGCGTAAGAGTTCTTCTCTCACAATTGCTCTATGCATATGCTTGCTAGAACCTGTAACACCGTGAAGAGTATCTTTCCAATCCAACTCTTCTTGCATCTTATTTATATTCATCGCAACTCCTCCCAATAAGTTAGTGGTATTTCTTGAGCAACCTTTATCGCAGTAACAGGACACTCTGCACTAAGGGTAATACGGTAGTCCTTACCATCTACTGTGTTACGCACTTCGTGTAACACTCGCTTTGACCATCTGTTATCTTCAATACATGTTGCAATCATTTCTTCTCCTTGTCCTGCTCTCGCAGGGTTGGCCTAACATTGTTAGGCTTGGTTGGTTCAGTTAATAAATAGAAAAACGGATTTACTGCTTTTATTACTTCTACCTTCTCAGCGAATGTAGCACTAGATAAAATTCTACTCAATAGCGAATTAGCAATAGCCTCTTGCTCTCGCTTTGATAACCTTCGCTTTGTATACTCCTTCATCAATCCCCCTCAAAAGTTTTAATCCAATCAACACGAACTGTAGACAAGTCTAACCACTTCGCTTCACGCTTATGGTCGGGCTTATCTATTGGGTAATTTACCAATAACCCATGCTCACCCATACGCACTACCTTATAAAACTCAGGTGCATCGGGCTTGCGATATAACTTCATTACTTTCATTCCAACACCTCCTTGATTAATTTCTTGACGGCCTTTTCCAACTTACGCTTGGCTAGTCGCTTAGCAGTAGGCTTACCCCCTCGGTTGCAACAACACCTACAATTAATGCCACCACTACCTACAACTGAGAATCTTTTATATATACTTTTCATTCAATCTCCTTTTCGGTATCGTCTTCAAAATTATATGGCTCGTCACGCATATCCTCATCATGCTCATCACGCAAGTCTTCAAGTTCTCTAAAGTAGATAAGCAATTCTTTTTCTATATACTCAGGTAAACAACTAGCTAAACCCTCGGTCTTACCGTCTGACCAAGTAATACTCATTCGCCATGATTTTATTGTTTGCATCACATTGTCCTCTTAGGGTTAGTAAAGCATAAGTCGCTTGGGTTGTGAATATACTGATATGCACCTTTCGAGTAAGGTATCTGCACAATGTGCTTAACCTTCTTGGCATTCTTCTCACCACACACCAGACAACTAAAGTAACCTAGGGCTATTCTCCTATGGTCAATCTCTTCGCCACACTCGCAATCAATTCCATATAACATTGTTAGGCCTTATCTTGGTTGGGTTCGTTCGATGATGGACTCCAAGCTTCTACCTGTTGCCATGCATATAGATAGAATAGTAGGCATATCCTCTTGAAGTAATCCTGCAATGCCACTTAAGAATGCATGCTGAGCATACATATATGCTTTGGTCTTTGGCTTGAGAGCATTGGCCTTGGCATAACGCATCCATGCATGGGCTACTGTTTGCGTAGTAGACATAACATTGTTAGGGCGAACGGGAGTATTGTTTGTCCCTGTTGTATCTAAGTCTAGTTGTAATTGCATGGTTTAGTCCCTCAAAAGAAATACAGCGATATGAACAAGCATGTAACATACAGTAAGTATGAATATTGCAATAGTGAATTTTAAAGAATCAAAGAATTTCATTTATATCCTCCTAGTTTAATAAGTGCATAGTTGGTGTAGTCTGCATCGTTACCGACTCGGGCATAGGAAATACGAATGCAATTCCAAGACATAGGGATAATGCTTGCTACTTGGTATATCAGGCTACTGGTCTTTACTAACATACAATCTCCTTGGTTGGCCTAACAATGTTAGGTGGTTTACAAAAATATAAATGAGGCCGTTTCTTTATTCTCATATATATCTTATATTATAACACAATATGTTGTCTAAGTCAAGTTTTTTGGGCAGAAACCGACCCTCGTTCCGAAACGGATTTCCCCTAGACGCACGGGCTACCACTCTCTTAGGAACTGTCATTTTGGCGAAAGCCAAAATTACCAAGGGAATGACCTAACAATGTTAGGTGTTAGGTGTTAGGTGTTAGGTGTTAGGTGTTAGGTGTTAGGTGTTAGGCAAAAGAAAAACCCTGCACATGGCAGGGTTGGTGGGAATGACCTAACAATGTTAGGTCGGTGTTAGGTGTTAATCAGGAACCATGTGCAAATTAACTCCCATCTCTTGCAAGGCCTCGCCAATCTTTAACTGCACCTTGCTCATTTTGTCCGACAAGGACTCTTGCTTGCGATTGAACTTATAAAGCACTAACAACTCCTCGAGATTACGCAACTCAGGACTGCGATTGTGGGAGGCATCTCCACCTTCTGCTTCTACTTCGCCTTCTCCACCTTCTGCCGTATCTGCAACAGGCTTGCCGTAACGGTTTTCCCTTCCATAATCCCTAACATCTTTCCAAACCTTTGACGGGTTGGAATGGGCAATGGCCTTCAAACCTTCAAAGAACAACTCCTTCTCTTTACGGACTGCCTTGCCTTCATCGGAAGAATCCGTATGCTTCAACTCAAACCAATCAAACCCCCACTTGCAATTGAGTAGGCTTGCATATTCCACATTTGCACCGTATGTGGAGGCTTGGGCATCAACTGCATTTTGACGGGCTGTTGCAATTTGTGCATCGATATCTACTGCATAAGAAAATGAACTCATTTAACTTCTCCTCGGGTTGACCTAACATTGTTAGGTGGTTTTTAAAATTAACTACTAGGTTTTACTTCCACTTCTTATTCTTTACTATAGGTATAGTATAACACAAAATAGTATCTAATGCAAGTTTTTTAGAAAGAGCATCAAAATATTTCGGAATGGGGTTGCCCCCATTCTTTCCCTTAGGCGAACAACTCCCAAGATATTTTGTAATCGTGAGTAGCTTGCCCATCTAAATAAAACACAATCCAATCCGAAGAAGAATCATCTCTCCAAACTTCTAGATAATTCATAGGTGCATTACGCTCGAATACTTTAGTAGTAGCATTCCATGTAAAACCCCATTCCAATACTTTTTTGATTTTGTCTGTTGTGTTCATTTTATTTCCCTTTCGTTTTGTTTACTGTGATTATAATATAACACAAAATAAGACATAATGCAAGCTTTTTAGAAATATTTTTTAGTTTTTTGTAAACGACCTAACAATGTTAGGCCAATGGGTAAAATAAGGAAAATATGGATATTATAAGAAAAGTAGGTGTTTTTCTTACGATATTTCTTATAATGCAAAACCCCCAAAGTAAAAGGCTTGGGAGAGAGAAATTAGTATAATATAAGAAAATATGATAATTTAAGATATTGAGAGTAGGTTGCTGAGACTTGGGAAAAAGAGAAAAGAGCATAAGAGAATTGCACCTTGCAAAGGCCTCTCTTTAGACTTGCTCTCTCAAAATTATTGGGTTTTCTTATAATACCCCAAAAACGCTTGTAAACCGTTGATTACAAAGGGTTTTGTATTGTAAGAAAGTGTTTTTGGTTTTCTTACAATAGGTGTAAGTCCTTGATTTTAAAGGCTTCTATTATAAGATTATTTTCTTACGATTGCCCTAACATTGTTAGGCCTAGTGGAGAAGGGCTACCCCTCTTCTAAGAACTGTCATTCTCAATGACGGATTAATGAGCAAACGAACACTAAGTGCTACCCCTCTTCTAAGAACTGTCATTTTTTTAAATTGATAAAACCCTTTACAACTATTAAAAAAAGTGGTATGCTATCAGCATACCAGTTAAAAAAGCCCTAACAATGTTAGGGCAAAAAAATACCCTGCACATGGCAGGGTTTGTAAGTAGTGTGGTTATTATTTTTTAGGCCAATTTAACTTTTCTAATTCCTTGGTTAAGCCTATCTTATCTTGAGTAACTGTATCTATTCCAAAATTTGTTGCCATGTGGATAGCATCGTCTATCCTTGCACTACGCCCAAGGTACAGGCCATTGGTTACTGCGTAAAATAATGCAACTGCTAGAATATTAGGATTCGATAAATGTGCGTTCATACTTTTCCCCTTGGGTTAGTGATACCCTAACAATGTTAGGGTATCGGTTAGACTACTTAATCAGGAATCATTGTTACATCAACATTTAAGGCCTGTAATGCTTGGATGATGTAACCCTGTGCTTTCCGTAAATCTTCGGATAATGCCTCTTGTTTACGGTTAAACTTGAATAGCACAGTCAATTCTTCGATGTTACGACGGACTGGATTACGGTTATGTTTAGCATCATCTGAACCCTCACCCTCAACACCCTCACCCTCAACACCCTCTACTGCGGGCTTACCATATTTGTCAGTCCTAGCATGGTCTCTAATTTGTTTCCATGCTGTGCTAGGGTTACTGTGCCAATCCTTAATCCCCTTACGGAATCGGTCTCCCTCACCCCTTACTGACTTACCCTCATCGCTAGTATCATTGTGCTTTAATTCGAACCAATCAAAATCGTGCCACTTTTCATTTAAGAGTTTAGCGTATTCAACATTCGCACCATATGTGCTTTCATACTGTGCAATTACTTTAGCCCGTGCATTGTCAATCAATGCATCGATGTTTGCTGATACTGTATTAGTTGTAAACATATTCACACTCCAAGTTAGGTTATAAATTAAGGATTAGTTTCCTTTTCCTTGTCTCTATTATACTCGATTTGTAACACAAAAAGCAAGTTTATCGAAACATTAATTAGATTTATTTTAGGGGGAAAATCACCCTAACTATGTTAGGCCATGGAGACCCCCACACCCCAAATAGGAAAAAAGGATTGTTAGTTACACTATACTCACTAATCTGCACAAAGGATTCAGCGTTTTAAAATACCCCCCGGCATCAAACATGATCTCCTTAACCCCCCTACTCCTACTTGAATATCCACAGATCGGCATCAAAACGTACCTTAAAAACACCCCCCATACCCTTTTTATTTTGCATACCCCCGGGGGGTATATTTTTAAAATATAGCTTTTTTATTTTTTTATGTTATATTACGTTTTACTGGAGCGCACCCATATCGCCCTGCATATGACTATTAACGTAGAACCTACTAAAGACCACTTACCTCCGTATGACATGACGGATGTGGAAACTTCTTCTTTTGCTGAAGAGTTAGCAGTAGTAGCCAACACCCAAGACTTGCTGGAACAACTAGGTCCGCTTCCTGAAATGACTAAGGATGATGCGGTAAAGACGGCTACCATTTTAGATGCCGCAGTAAAGAATCAAGACAAATCAAAATTATCTAGCCCTCCTGTAGCATTTGCTGCACGAGAGTTTTTACGAGTATATAGCTCTCGACTGGCAGCAGAGATGAGCGATGTACGGTCGGCATTAACAAATAAGTTACTAGAACTTGCCAACTGCGGAGACCCAAGGTTTGAACTTAAGGCTATTGAGTTACTAGGAAAGCACTCAGATATAGCGCTATTTACAGAACGGTCCGAAGTTACAGTTAATTATAAGAACTCCAGTGATTTAGAGACTGCTATTAAAGAGAGGGTTAAACGTCTCCTCAATGCTAAAGACATAACTCCCATTAGTCCCATCTCTCATCTAGACGATATTCTAGGGGTGGTAGATATGGGTGAGCCAGTAATGCAAATAGAGACTAGTAGATGAGTTTCTTAGATAATGTTACATTAAGAGATATTCCAAAAATACTGCCTCTTTTAACGGAAGCGGAGCAAGCTAAGTTACTAGAAGAGCTAGAGTTATTAGAGACATTAAAAAGTAAAGAACTGGCGCAAATAAGGTTTATGGCTTTTGTAAGAAGAGTCTGGCCTTCATTTATTAATGGAAGACATCATGCAGAAATGGCAGCAGCTTTTGAAGAAGTGGCTAATGGTACTTGTAAACGGCTTATTATCAATATGCCTCCCCGTCATACTAAAAGTGAATTTGCTAGTTACTTACTACCTGCTTGGTTTTTGGGCAAATTCCCACATAAAAAAGTCATCCAGACCTCGCATACCGCTGAGCTTGCCGTGGGCTTTGGTAGGAAAGTCAGAAACTTGGTGGATACAGACATTTATAAATCAATATTCCCGGGAGTTGGCCTCCAGTCTGATTCAAAAGCAGCTGGTAGGTGGGCAACAAACAAGGGCGGAGACTATTTTGCTATCGGTGTTGGAGGGGCTGTTACGGGTAAGGGTGCGGATATCCTCATTATTGACGACCCTCACTCAGAACAAGAAGCCACAATAGCGGAAACTAACCCAGAAATCTACGATAAGACCTATGAGTGGTACACATCAGGTCCACGACAGCGACTCCAACCGGGCGGTGCCATAATAATAGTGATGACAAGGTGGTCTAAGAAGGACTTAACGGGCCAAGTTATCAAAGCGGATGCGCAAAGAGAAGGAGAAGGCTGGAAAGTTATAGAGTTTCCTGCACTTTTTGAAGAAGATAGACCCCTTTGGCCTGAATTTTGGTCAAAAGAAGAGCTTTTAGCACTAAAAAATGAACTTCCAGCAGGAAAATGGCAAGCTCAGTACATGCAAAGCCCAACCAGCGATGTCAGCGCTATCGTTAAACGGGAATGGTGGAAGATTTGGGAGGAAGAAACGCCTCCATCTTGTGAATTTCTTATTCAGTCATGGGATACAGAGTTTCTAAAGACGGAAAGGGCTGACTATTCTGCTTGTACGACGTGGGGTGTGTTCTATAAGGACAATGATGTAGGAACTCCTTCGGCTAATATTATTCTCTTAAATGCATTTAAGAAAAGGATGGAGTTTCCAGAGTTAAAACAGAGAGCTCAGGAAGAATATAAAGAATGGGAGCCCGATGCTATGATTGTTGAGGCAAAAGCAGCAGGTTCTCCTCTTATATTTGAGTTACGAGCAATGGGAATACCTGTACAAGAGTTTACACCTTCTAAAGGTAATGATAAGATAGCAAGATTAAATGCGGTTGCGGATATATTTGCAAGTGGTAGAGTATGGGTTCCTAATACACAATGGGCAGATGAGTTAGTGGAAGAAGTTGCAAGTTTTCCCTCAGGCGAGCATGACGACTTAGTAGACTCTATGTCTCAAGCTTTGTTAAGATTTAGGCGTGGTGGGTTTATTAGATTAGATTCTGACGAGCCTGACCAAATTAGATATTTTAAACGTCGTCAACCGTATTATTAAAGGTTAAATATGGCAATTGAAAAAGCATTGTATCAAGCCCCGCAAGGGTTATCAGAAATTGATAATGAGCTTGAGCCTGACCTTGAGATAACTATTGAGGACCCTGAATCTGTTGAAATTGGTATAGACGGAGAGCCTATATTAAGAATAGATGATGAAGAAGAGGAAGACGACTTTGGGGCTAACCTTGCTGAAGAAATGGGCGATTCCGAACTTCAATCCTTAGCCAGTGAGTTAATTTCTGATTTTGAAGATGATATATCTTCCCGCAAAGATTGGATGCAAACCTACGTTGACGGACTTGAGTTACTAGGTATGAAGCTCGAAGAACGTAGTGAGCCATGGGAAGGCGCTTGCGGTGTATATCACCCACTACTATCCGAGGCATTAGTTAAGTTCCAATCGGAAACAATGATGGAGACTTTTCCGGCGGCTGGTCCAGTTAAAACTGAGATTATTGGAAAAGAGACTTCCGAAAAGAAAGCCTCAGCAGCTCGTGTTCAAGAGGATATGAATTATCAATTAACTGATGCTATGCCTGAGTATCGCCCTGAACATGAGCGTATGCTATGGGGATTAGGTCTTTCTGGTAATGCGTTTAAGAAAGTTTATTACGACCCTAACCTAGGTCGTCAAGCCGCTATATTTGTTCCAGCGGAAGATATTGTTGTACCTTACGGCGCTTCTAATTTAGAGTCTGCGGAACGAGTAACGCATGTCATGCGTAAGACCGAGAACGAAGTTCGTAAATTACAAGTAGCTGGGTTTTATTCAGATATTGATTTAGGCGACCCAGTTAATTCTTTAGATGAAGTAGAGAAAAAAATTGCTGAACGGATGGGTTTTCGGGCTACTACTGACGACCGATACAAAATATTAGAAATGCATGTTGACCTCGACTTAGAAGGTTTTGAGGACAAAGATGAAGATGGTGAGCCTACGGGTATAGCACTACCGTATGTTGTAACCATTGAGAAAGGAACAAACAATGTCCTTGCTATTCGACGCAATTGGGAACCTGACGACAAGACTTACGCAAAACGTAACCATTTTGTACATTATCCGTATATTCCGGGGTTTGGTTTTTATGCTTTTGGCCTTATCCATCTTATTGGGGCTTTTGCTAAGTCTGGTACTTCCATTCTACGTCAACTTGTCGACGCGGGAACCCTATCAAACTTACCGGGTGGGTTTAAAACCCGTGGATTGCGAGTCAGAGGGGACGACACCCCGATAGCTCCGGGCGAGTTCCGTGATGTGGACGTACCGTCAGGTACTATGCGGGATAACTTAATGCCGCTTCCTTACAAGGAACCAAGCCAAGTATTACTAGCATTAATGAACCAAATCATTGATGAAGGTAGAAGGTTTGCCGCAGCCGCAGATATGAAAGTATCTGAGATGAACTCGCAAGCCCCTGTGGGTACAACTCTAGCTATTTTAGAACGGACCCTTAAGGTAATGTCTGCGGTACAAGCTCGTATTCACTATGCAATGAAGCAAGAGTTTAGACTTTTAAAAGTTATTATTGCTGATTACACGCCAGAAGAATACAACTACGAGCCAGAAGAAGGAAGTCGCAAAGCTAAGAAATCTGACTACACCCAAGTAAATGTCATCCCAGTCAGTGACCCCAATGCGGCAACTATGTCTCAAAAGGTTATGCAATATCAAGCAGCTTTGCAATTAGCCCAGACAGCCCCTCAGTTATATAACTTACCTGTTCTACATCGTCAGATGTTAGAGGTGTTAGGGATTAAGAATTATCAGAAGTTAGTCCCAATTGAAGAAGATAAGAAGCCACAAGACCCTGTGTCTGAAAATCAAGATATATTGATGATGAAACCTGTTAAGGCTTTCTTATATCAAGACCATCAAGCTCATATACAAGTCCATATGGCAGCTATGCAAGACCCTAAGATTATGGCGCTAGTAGGTAAAAACCCTCAGGCTCCAGCAATGCAAGCGGCTATGATGGCCCATATTAATGAGCATATTGCTTATGAGTATAGGAAACAGATGGAAATGCGGATGGGTATTCAGTTACCTGCCCCAGATAAAGACGATAGTCAAACTGGTATTCCAGAAGAGATGGAAGTACAGATATCTCAGATGGCAGCCCAAGCAGCAGGACAGATGTTGCAACAGAACCAACAAGAAGCACAAGCGCAGCAAAATCAACAAATGCAACAAGACCCACTCGTCCAAATGCAACAACAAGAACTTCAGATCAAGATGCAAGATATGGAGCTCAGAAAGCAGAAGATGCTTTTAGACGCCGCCACTAATGAAGACAAGTTAGATATTGAACGCCAGCGTATAGCATCACAAGAAAAAATTGCAGGAATGCAAGTAGGAGTAAAAGCAGCTAAAGATAGAGCTGAACTTGAATCTAAAGAAAAGATAGATGGTTTAAGGATAGGTTCTGAAATCGCCAAAACACAGGCGCAAATGAACGTAGCTAAAGCTACGCCGCAGAAAGGTAATAATGGACAAAACGCTCGAAATACTACTGAAGGAATGTAGAGACAAGCGCACACAACTAGTTGACCATGTCTCCAATGGTTCAGCTAAGGATTACGCAGAGTATCGCGCAATTTGCGGTGAGATACGAGGTCTTCTCACAGCAGAGTCGTACATATTAGACCTTGCAAAAAATTTGGAGAGCGCTGATGACTGAAACCCTTGATTTATCTCAAGCAATTGATTTACAAGCAGTAATGCATAAGAAAGCCGAGGAAAAGGCTACACAACTTCCTAAACCCTCCGGATACCACATACTCTGTGCAATTCCCGAAGCAGAAAAAGAATTTGATAGTGGGTTAGCTAAGGCTGACGAAACTATGCGTTATGAAGAGTTATTGACTACTGTGTTATTTGTAGTGGACTTAGGACAGGATTGTTACGCTGACAAAGAGCGGTTTCCATCAGGACCTTGGTGCAAAAAGGGTGATTTTGTTTTAGTTAGGCCCAATGCTGGCACCAGACTTGTTATTCATAATAGAGAGTTTCGTATCATAAATGATGATTCTGTAGAAGGAATTGTTGATGACCCACGTGGAATTAGGAGAAAATAATGGCTGAATTTGACAAAACTGAGTTTAAGTATCCAGACGAGGTTGAAGATAAGGGTAAACCCGTAGATAAAGAAGACGACTTTACTTTTGAAATAGAAGACGATACCCCACCCGAAGATCAAAATATAGAACCTTTAGATGATGCTACTGTTAAAGCTTTAGATGAAGATGATCTACAGAGCTATTCTAAGAAGGTAAAAACCCGCATCGACCAAATGAAAAAGGTTTGGCACGATGAGCGTAGAGCCAAAGAGTCTGCTATTCGTGAGCAACAAGAAGCTGTGTTATTTGCGCAACGGGTAATAGAAGAAAATAAACGACTTAAAAGTACTCTTTCTGAAGGTGAAAAACAGTACATAAGTACAACCCAAAGTGCCGCAGAGCTAGAGTTAGATGCAGCAAAACGAGCTTATCGTGATGCGTATGACTCCGGAGAGTCTGATAGAATTGCAGAAGCACAGCAAAGAATCACAGAAGCTAGTATTAAGCAAGATAGAGTTAAAAATTATCGCCCCTCTTTACAAGAGGAAGAAAATAGTGTACAAATACCTCAACAAACGTATCAACAGCAAGAACAACCAAAAGTTGACCCAACAACATCTAAGTGGCTTGAAAAAAATACTTGGTATGGGCCAGATGAGGAAATGACAGCTTTAGCTCTTGGTACGCACGCAAGACTTGAAAGAGAATTTGGAAAGGGCTATATAGGCTCTGAAGAATATTTTAAACGTATAGATCAAACTATGCGCAAGCGGTTTCCCGAAAATTTTTCGGAAGAAGTAGAAACGCAAACTGGGGACGACAAGCCTAATTCGCGCACTGAAAGTAGATCATTATCAGTTGTTGCACCAGCAACGCGGAGCACAGCGTCAAAAAGAATAGTGCTAAAAACAAGTCAGATGGCAATAGCCAAAAGACTCGGATTAACCCCCGAGCAGTACGCTCGTGAAGTGCAAAAACTGGAGAAATAAATGACTACTAATAAACTTGCTCGCGAACTAGATAACCGTGAAGCTGCTGAACGTCCGAAGGTATGGAAACAAGCTGAGCTTCTCCCTGAGCCTGATAAACAAGCTGGTTATAAATATAGATGGATTCGTACTTCGACATTAGGTGCAGCGGACCCTCGTAATCTTTCAGCAAAACTGAGAGAAGGCTGGGAACCTGTAGGTGTTGAGGAACAGCCAAAGATGCAAATGTTAGTTGACCCCAATAGTCGATACAAAGACAATATTGAGATCAGTGGACTGTTACTCTGCAAAACTCCAGAAGAGCTGGTTGACCAACGAAACTCACACTTTCGTAATCAAGCAGAAAATCAAATGGATGCTGTAGATAATAGTTTTATGCGCCAAAGTGACCCACGGGCTCCACTCTTTAAAGAGAGTAAGTCTACGACCACGTTTGGTAAAGGTAATTAATTTAACTTAGGAGTTTAATATGGC
>Ga0181348_1000025_pt1 | contig 42619 bp, 54 predicted proteins | sample Su13VDMM110DN_FD_130092 | JGI IMG/M metagenome (GOLD analysis project Ga0181348, IMG submission 130092) | Freshwater viral communities from Lake Michigan, USA - Su13.VD.MM110.D.N | ecosystem: Environmental > Aquatic > Freshwater > Lake | place: USA: Michigan | collected 2013-07-16
CGGAGGCTACGGAGGCTACGGAGGCTACGGAGGCTACGGAGGCGGGCGGTCTCCATACGAGTCCCGTGGTATCCTGAACGGTCTGCGTCGCAACTTCGGGTCGTCGCTCCCGCCCCGACTTCGAGATGAGATGCGAATCCAGGAGCGCCGGATTGTGGAGCGTCAGGGTCCTCTGCGACAGAACATGGGCCGGCGCCGGAATGATGGTTATCTTCGTCAAAGAAATCAGCGTCCACTGGCTGCGCAGGCCGCACTTCGCCAAACGGGTTCCACGGCTCCCAAAGAGCGCAATCTGCTTGCACAAGGCGTTCTCAAACAGGGAGGTCCGGAGCTCAATATCGGTCTGGGTCAGCCTCTGGCGCCCCTTCCACCGAACCAGCAGTCGGCAATCAACAAGGCTGGCGGGAACCAGACGGCTCTCAAGACCATCGCGGCCGTGCCAGGTGGCGCGCCCCAGGTGGCTCTGGCGGCCCAGGCGCTCAACGAGACGAACGGGAACCGTCAGCGGGCTCTGGAACGTGGTGTCGAGCCCGCGGCCATCAACGCCGTCCAGAAGCTCGGTGGTCCCAAAAACGCAGGGTACGTCCTAGAGGGGCTGAACACGCTGGCCCAGACGCGCAAGACACAGGTGCGCAAGGCGGCTGCGCCGCGCAAACGCAAGACCAAGGTGGCGAGCCTCCGCCTCAATGAACTCAACAGTGTGATTGATGCCGTGAAGAAGCGCAAGCTGATTTCGCTCGTTGCTCACAACGTGACGCGCACCGGAATCCACACCAATGAGAATCGCAAGAAGATGTATTACAAGAAGGTTATCAAGTCTAGTATTCTGCGTCGCCCCCTGGCCAACAAGGTTCGGGCCGCGGCCAAAAAAATGAGTAATGTGAACGCCAAGGCGGCCTCCAAGAAGCGTTAGTCATCATGAAATGGAGCAGACCGCCAATTATATAAAGCGGCTGACGAGCGTTAGAAATCGACTGGTGAAGGACCCGAAGCGCCCAGCGCCTTCATGGGTCCGGATCACCACCATCACCATGGGTGCTAAATTTCAACAAGAAATTAACCTTCCCAAGTTTCATGAAAATTTTTCGAAACTTGGGAGTGTTTGTGTGCGTCCAGTGGGGAGCACCGGTCCGGGCTTCGAGTGGAAGCTGAGCGATGCGGCCTTTTATAATCAAGTGACTATCGGGTACCGTGATCAGTACTCGGGTAAAAGTATCAAGATCTTTCCAAACGGCTCTATTCAGGTGGCCGGGTGCTCGAGTCTCTTTGACTGCAAGCGGGTCCTGAATCAACTGGCCTTTATTTTGAAGACGGTTCTGGGGCTTGCACAGGCTCCAGGGACCACCGAGCCGACCATCTGGATGATCAACACCAACTTTTCACTGAACACGTCAGTGAATCTCCATAAAGTGATAGACAAGCTTCGGCCTCTCAAGAATCAGTTCAAGGTGTTTTTCGAGCCGGCCCGCTACAGCGCCGTGATGGTCAAGTTTGTGCCAGGGCCGGGTATGAAGCAGGTCAGCGCCAGCATCTTCAAGACGGGCAAGATTATCGTGACCGGCGCACAGAGGCTCGACGAGATTGCAGGCGCCTACGAAATCTTGAACGAAATTGTGGATCCAGGAATGATGGTCGCTCCGGTCCAGACACCCGAGACGTTTGACGTTTTGCTCGGGTGGACCTTCACCGAGTGGGCGGGGCACCTTGCGAATCAGGATAAAAATCTACCGCAACAGTAAATGTCTCAGCGCATGGGAATGGCCGATGGCCGTTGCATTACCGAGTTCGCGTCCAACCGCATCATGACCGATGCCCTGATGGCCGAGAAGAAGATTGCAGTGTTCGACAACTACACGTTCCGCCAGGTGGCTCAGGAAAAGGGTCCAGAGGGCTTCGCTCTGCCCCTGCGCAACGCCGCGTGCCGCACGGGTCAGGTACAGGTTCTGGTCGAGAACGAGTAAAGGTTTAAAAGAGAATTAAGCAATATAAATTAGAATGCGAGGTGCCCGCATAGTAATCGATGGGAATATCGGTTCAGGCAAGACGACTCAGCTCGACTTGCTTGAAAAGAAGGGATGGGTGGTGCGCAGGGAGCCTATTGAAAAGTGGCCCCTCGAGGACTTTTACAAGGACCCCAAGCGCTGGGCTTTCTATTTTCACATGGTAATTCTCCAGACTCTCCGGCCGCTCGGCTCCAGCAAGCCGGTCATCTACGAGCGATCCCTCATGAGTTCCAGGTGGGTCTTTTGGCCAATTTTGGTGCGAAAAGGGTGTGCGACTCCAGGTGAGGATGCCACCTACGGTCGGTTCTATGATCAGTATTCGTGGTTTCCAGATATTTACATATTCCTTTCCAAAAATCTAGACCTGACCTGGGAGCATATCCAGAAGCGCCATCAGGCGGGTGACGGTGGTGTGACCCGTGAGTACCTCACAGAGCTCGATGCAGAGTACGCCAAGCTGGTCAAGGTGGTGCCTTGTCGTACATTCTTCGTGAACGCCAACAGGAGCCCTGAGGAAATTCACCAAGAAATTTGTAGCATCCTTGTAGAAAATGAACTGCTCGTCAGTGACCCGAAACGGGACGAAGTGCAAGAAGAAGGCGGCCGAAGACGGCAAATGTCTTGCGCACCTTTCCCGGACATGTGTCGTGTGTCTTGATGAGCTCGCGCGCAAGGATTCGCGCAAGCTCAAGTGTAAACATGAATTTCACACCAAGTGCATCATGCGGCATTTTGAAACGAGCATCGAATGCCCCCTGTGCCGCATGGAGCAGGATGACGATCCGCTCGTCGTGTTTCGCAAGAGCGTCGAAGAGAATATCCGTGAAAAATACCGGGACGCGATCCGTTCCCTCGAACTCGAGGTTGCACGGGCACGGAGACGATAAAAATTCTTAGTCTATATCAATATGGATCAGCAGCCCCCACCCAGTGACGGGTCGATGACGCCTATTATAATAGGTCTCGTCGTGCTGGTAATGCTCATAGTGGGTTACTATCTTTACACCAAGTCGTCCGGGGAGGTGGACGTGGAGGCTACTCCCTCGGCTCCCGTGATTGCCGCTGCACCGCCACCACCTGTGACGACGGCTCCAGCGCCTGCACCTGCAGGCGCCCCCTCGGCGTCCCTGACCCCTCTTTATTCAACGGGCCAGAAGATCCAGGACGCTGATCTCGAGATCGGCCTGGCATCCGTGCCCTTTTTTTCCGCCCCATTCGGGTACGACATCGCCAAGCCCCCGGCCTATTCGATGACTATGGACATTATGGTGAGCCAGACGGGTGACCGGTGGCGCAACATCATGGCGCACAGTCCAGTGGCCGGAACCGACTTCCCAGTCGGCCCAACGTATCGCCGCCCGGCCGTTTTCGTGACGGGCAACGACACCGCTCCGGCCAATCGCATTATGCTCGTCCACGGCAACGCATCAAACGAGAGCTCTTCCATAACCTCCATCAACACCGTTCCCCTCGGCAAGTACTTTACTCTCACGTGGGTCGTTTATAACGGTACGATGACCATGTACATAAACGGCGTGGCCGATCCCGTAGGCCCTCTCTCGACCTCTTTCAACTGGCCTACGACCAGTCAGCCTTGGACCTGGCTTCAAGGCAATTACGCCGGCAATGTGGCCGGGTCAATTAAGGTGAAGAATGCGTATTGGTTCAACCGGGCCCTGGCACAGAGTGACCTGCAGCTGATTTCTTCCCAGTACCCATCATCGGGAACCTCCGGATATATCCCCGAGCCGTACACTGAAGAATAAAAAGTATATTAATATCAAAGATGTCGTCACCCGCGGCGCCGATGGCTCCAGGGTCGAACACGCCTATGATCATAGGCGGCGTTGTGTTTCTTCTCATCGTACTCATCGCCGCATATTACTACACTAAAACCCCCACCGAGACGCCCGTTGCCGCGATGGATACGAGTTCCGTCATGGCAGCATCCATCCCCGTTGTAGCGTCGGTTTCGGCTCAGGCCCCAGCCCCAGCTCCCACATCCACTCTTAGAACGGCCGCAGCCTATATTGGCCCGGCCAACGGAAGCGACTACCCAGGGAATGACGTCGGCAACTGGTCCAACGCCGACCCCAACTTTTGTGCCGACAAGTGCAACAACACCCCAGGGTGCGTTGGATTCATAGTTTCCACGACAGGCCAGGGGTGCTACGCCAAGAGCAAGTTTGAGAACCCCATCGCGTCCGCCACCTCCAACGCCTATACAAAGCCTGACGTCATTCTGCCCAACGCGGCCGAGAAGTATCAGGCGCCAATCACGGGTCACTACACGGGCAATGAGCTTGGAACATTCGCAAATATTGATCCCAATTTCTGCGCCACCAAGTGCAATGCGACTCAGGGGTGCGTCGCTTTCGAGACGGATACGGCAAATTGCACCACCAAGAGCCAGCTCACCGAGCCACTCGACACGACCAAGACTGGCTTCAAGGTGTACAAGAAGCCCGGAGTCGCGGCGGTTGCGGCACCCGTGCCCGCGCCCGCGCCCGCGCCCGGAGCGGCCCCGGCCTATGCACCCGTTGGGTGGCGTGTGGCGACCGTCCCTGAAAAGTTCTACCTCAAGAATGCTTCGACGGGCAAGTTTGTCTTTGCGGGCGCGGACGGCAAGGTGGCCGAGGGCCCCTCGGCGTCACCTATCACTGTTGACAAGCCCACCGATCTCTACAGCGCATTTGGTGACGCCAACATGAAGCGCGTGGCCATCGGCTCTGGATACCTGAGACACTCGAGCTTTTTCATGTTCGCGCAGAAATACACTCCTAACAGCTTCGAATTCGCATGGGAATTCTTTACTCAGGATGGAAATACGTTTTCTATATGGAACCCATACCCAGGTTCAGGATCAGGTCACTGGGTCGCTCTCGACTCAACCGGTCGCCTCAAGATCCAGCCCACGTGGACCGGCGCCGCCGCCTACCAGATCGTGGGGATCAGCACGCCAAGCGTGCCCGTGTATTCCGCTCCCGTGGCCGCCGAGGAGGGAGTGAAGACGGCGCCCGCGCGTGGGGATACACTATCCATGGGGAATGCTCTGCCTCCCGGTCAGTTCATTACCAGCATTAATGGCCAGTACAAGTTCACTTACCAGACGGACGCCAACATCGTCCTTTATGGCGAAGGCGGCGCGGCTCTCTGGGCCATGCAGACCGTCAACGGCGCGTGGGGTTACTCGCCCGGCAAGCTTATTATGCAGACTGATGGCAACCTCGTCGCCTATGACTCGGCCATGTCCCCCAAGTGGGCAAGCAACACATCGAACACGGGCGTCGCCCCTTACCGACTCGTCGTGCAGAATGACGGTAACGTGGTGTTGTACGGAGGCAACAACTCGCCCACGTGGGCTACGAACACCGCCAAGGGAGGTTGCAGTGTTCAGTAAATAAAATACCATCATCAAGTAATATGGGAGACGGCGACTCCACGGGAATCCTTATAATTATGATGATGTGTTTATTTGTTTTGCTAGTGGCTTCAGCTGGAGGGTACTATTTTTACTATGGACCAGGTTCCACGTCCAACACATCGGTAAACGTCGATCTGTCCAGCTCGGCCGTGGCGAGCGCGGCGGCGGATAGCGATGATATTTCCAGTACACCGGGGCCGGCCCCGGCACCCGCCGACCCCAAGGCGGCCCTATTGGCCACTGGTCAGGCGATTCAGGCGGCCGAGGTGGACATTTCCACGGCGCCACCCGCATTCACCGTGCCGACGGGGGTTCCAACAAGTGGCGCCGTTTCGTATTCGATGACGATGGACATAAATATCGCACAGGCTGGTCCTTCGTGGCGTAACATCATGAACCATGGCGACCCCGATTCTGGTACAGCCACCACACGGCGTCCGGCCATTTTTATAACTGGAAACGACCCCGCGCCACCAAACCGTATTCATATCATCCACGGATCTACCGAGGATAACAACACGAATATCGTCACCACGTTTGCAGCGACCCCGGGTACCTACTTTACGTTGACACTGGTGGTCAGTGCAGGGACCATGACGACTTATATCAACGGCACCGCTGATGCATCCGGGACGGCCTCGGCAACTTTCACCTGGAATGACTCCACACAGCCTTGGCGCTGGAACGCCTACCTGGCTCAGCTGCCAGGTCGGGCCGAGAACACATCGGGCACCGTCAAGGTCAAGAACGCTTACTGGTTCAACAAGGCTCTCACAGCGGCCGAGATTACCACTTTGGCCACGGCCTCTTCTTCACCAGTCGACTCTGGCTCTGGCTCTGGCTCTGGCTCTGGCTCTGGCTCTGGCTCTGGCTCTGGCTCTGGCTCTGGCTCGGCGGCGCCTCCCGCGGCGGCAAGATTCTCCCTATTGGCCGGGACTGAAGCGGCTCCGGCGCACTCCGACTACCACCTCGTGCCCATGGCGAACTTGCCCCCTTATTTCGCTCTTAAAAATGCATCTGGAAATTTGATCCACCGTGTGGGCACTGCACTCAAGGAGACGTCGTCGACTAGCGGTACTGCAGTGTTTAGTGCGAGCGCCCAAAATGTGCCAACATCGGGTGCTACGGGATACTATAGACTCACTGGACCCGACGGTAGAGCCATGAGGCATATCAATTTTTTGATGTACATGGACCCCCCTGTAGATAACAACGTCGATTGGGGGTGGAAGATCTATCTCAAAGACGGATCTACAAATTCTGTTATTTTGTGGAATGCATACAGTTATGGAAGTACCATCGGGGGCTATTATGTCAGCGGAAATGGGGATCACTTACGCATCAACTCCGCCGTCCCGTACATTTTCACCCTCGTCAAGACCGATTCCATGGGAGTGATAACGGCTGGAGACACTACGACGTCCACGTACAGCCCGGAGCCCATATCGTTCGGGTACCTCACCGAGGTTGGGCCGATCGAGAGAGCCAAGCTGGAAAGACGCCAGTACACCACCAGCTTCAACCCCGAGCCCATCACTTCATCGGGGGGTGATTATTGGGAACTCACCCAGTAACGCGTATTGGGGACTAAAAATGAATATATGTACTAAACAATGAGCGGCCGGTGTGGGTCCGTAACCCAATTCGGGACGCCGTGTAAATCCAAAGTTCCCGATGGACAGGAACGGTGTTGGGTTCACAGGGGGCCTCAATGTTCTGTGTGCTTCGGGTCCATGGTCACGTCCCAATCGAACCGGACGCTTCCATGCAATCACACATTCCACACACGATGTGTGGACCGATGGAAGCGCACGTGTCACGGGGACCCCACATGCCCCATGTGCAGAACGCCATTCGATTGCCCGACATACCGGTGCCGCCTCATAATTGAAAAAGTGCCCATCGATGGCGCACCCCTTATTACAGATTTTACTACTAATAACGTTTCGAGTATCGTCGAAGGATTTGGGATCGATATTCGAAACCTCTGGCCCCAGCATGCAGGGCGGATGATGGCTGATGTTCTTTTTGATATAGAGGCGGACGAGGACCTCAACGAGGTTCTTAGAGAACTCGGGTTGCCGATAGTCCATGGTTCCGGTTGACGTTGTTGCCAGTCTTGGCGAAGCCCGGGCGGACGCCATACGCCGAGCAGAACTTTGTGTAGTGGAATCCTGGTTTGTAATTGCGATCCGCCTTGCGCGGGTCGGTGATGGTTTGACCTGAAGCATCGACCAAGAGGGGCCCTCCAGCCCAGCCCGTCTTGTGAGACCAGAGTTTGACCGGAAATTCAATCACCTTACCGACAGGCAGTGGGGCCGTCTTATTTGCCCGAGCACTCATCTTGTTCAGGACGTGCAGGTCCGTGTTGGCGTTGGCGACCCGGCCGTTGTTGGCGTTTCGGGCCGCCCGACCCTTCTCCAGGGCGGCGCGGATGGTGCTGACCGAAACCTTGAAAAAACGCGCAAGAGCCCCGATCCGGTCACCCCGGCGGATCTTGTACTGGACCGACCGGATCTCCTTGTACCAGTGGAAATCTCCAGTAGAATTTCCAAAGTCATTCGAGGGGGCCACGAAGCACATCACCTTGTAGAACCCAGGCTTGGGCTTTTCACCTCCAGTCTTCATCTTGTAAACGGAGCCTGGGTTGTCGGCTAGCACGCGCTTCACAATACCGTCGCACGTCTTGAATGATAGGCTATTCGAATTCATTTTAGCCCGTCCACCTGGAATGCTCTTGGAGGTGCGATTATCCGAAAAGGACCCAAATGCGTAGTCGTAGCAGTTGTCGTGCACGACACCCTTGGTTCCCCAGGGGGCCCATGTGTACTTGGGAGCCCATGGGTTCGGCTTGCCGCGTGCGATCGTGGTCTTGGCAGGGGCCAGGCGAGCCTTGACGCCCGCCTTGATCCTAAGAGCCTTGACGGCCTCCTCGCCCTTCTTGTACTTTGGTGCGGTCATATCATTACCTCTTAATTTTTTCCTAGGACCTTAATAAAAGATGAAGAACATTCTGGAGTCCCGCACCCGCCAGGAGGCTCTGTACAACCTGCTCGTGTTTGTTGCGTTCGTGATCCTCATGACCTTCATCATGAAGTTCCTGTGGAACGGCACCCTGGTGCCCCACATCACGATCCTGAAGCCAGTCGACACGCTGCTGCAGACGTTCCTTCTGTCTGTGGGTATTGCGCTGTTCCGTCTATAAATAATTACAGTCCAAAATTAGATGGCTCCTAGGGTAACCCTCACCTGCTTCGCAGGCCGGAGACGCTACCTCGAGATCCTGATTACGTACGTGAACGAGCTCCTCGACAAAAGCCTTGTCGATGAGTTTCACCTTTGGGATTATACGCGCGATCCAGAAGACGCCAAGTGGATTCAAGAAAATTGCCAAAAGTACAAGATTTTTGAAGTCCAGGATAAGAGCACCTGGAAAGAGTACTATGAGTACTATGGGAACCTGAAATGGACTGATCCTATGGCCATATATATCAAATGCGATGATGACATAGTATTCATAGACGTTGACGCATTCAAGGGGTTCTTGCACAATCGTATCGAGAACCCTAATGACCTGTTGGCATTTCCATCTATAGTTAATAATCAGGTTGCTTTTATTATTCAACAAACTATGGGTCTATGGTCGAGCTTGGACGGTCAAGTACTAGAAAGCGACAAGGCCATGGCCGATGGCATTCATGGCGCTTTTTTGGAAGATCCCACTAATTTTGTACAAAATTCGAGAGCTCTGTTCCCTCGCAAGTGCGTTATTAACAAAAATTCACAAATTCATATTAACATCAACTTCTTCGCCATTCTCGCCAAGGATCTTCACATCTTTACGAAGTGCTGGGAGAATGATGAACTGAACCTGGCCCTGTACATACCACGTTGGTCTGGAAGGAACAATTATATAGACCCGTCTTTTGTCGTGTGTCACATGGCTTTTGGGCTCCAGAGAGACGGTGGGTTCAATGAAGAGCCGCATCTCGAGAAGTACCTAGAGCTCAGTGTAGCCGCTAAGAACCTCGCCATTCTGTAGGATGGTCGGGTATCCGTTCACAAATCCAGGGCAGGACTCGGTGTCGCAGTCCGTGAAGATGTAGGGGATCCCCTTGGCCTTCATGTACTGCTCCTGCTTATTGCACCATGGGCAACCATGCGACCCGTAGATGATGATATTCCCCTTGTCAACTACGGAGCGCCCACTGACATCATCAGCAAAAGATGTACCCTTGTACAAAATCAGGGCGAGAGCCACGAGGACTAGGACGACTACGACCCAGATCTTTTGCATTTCTATTCTCAACTAAAAAGTTTCTTGGCGATTTCCGCTTTGGAACGGAGCCCTTTAATGTTTCGACCCTTGTTCGCGGCCATGCGCTTCAGGTCCTCCATGGAGAAGTGGAGGTTGGCGTAGACCCACCGACCCGATGCGTTCGACTTGACCTTCACACGACCAGACGACGGGCTCAATTTGAAATTGGAATTCTTCGCCTTGGGCTTGGGCTTCGGGGGAGGGCCCAGAGGGCTCAGTGGAGATGGAAGCTTGGCTGGGCTCGGTGAAAATGCTGCCAACCCACGGTTGATGCGATTCTCAACCTGGTTTATAGCCTTGGCGCGTGCGCGATACCGGGCATTATTGTACGACTCGTTGGCCGGGCCGTTCTGGGACGTACGGATCTTCTCGACGAGGCGGTTGAATTTGTTGGACCTGAGCACTTCCCGGGGAACAGGGGCGCGAACTCTCTTCGCGACCCGAAGATTTTGTTTCGTCTCTTTGCGAGCGGTCGCGTTCTTCGCTACGGGTTTCTTCAGCGCCACAGAGGTAGCCTTGCCCTTGCGGAGCGCGACGGCCCGAGCCTTGTTGGCGGCCGTGAGCTTCAGGAATGTCCGGGGGCTCGCCATCATGAGCTGAGCGTTGGAGTACAAGAGACGGCCGCGACCTGCACGAGCCGACGCACTCTTCACCCGGCGATTCGCGGCGCGGCGCTTTACAGGTGAAGCGCTCAGAGCCTTGGGGCGAGGCTTGGGCTTGGCTTTGGGCTTGGGAGGTGGCGGGAGGCGCACAGGGCTTGGCGACTTGCCCCTGAGGTATTTGCTCCTCATAATTTGTGCAATGGTCGGCAGGCCCGGGCAAGGATCGTCGTATTTGAGACGGCTCTCGCGCGTGTGCACATCATTAGACCCTCGGTAGCCCGTTGGAACGGCCACGTCTAGGAACGCCATCGAGAGTGGGAACCGCGCCGGTCCACCGAGTCTCTTCAGCACGTCACGCAACTCTCCCAGGAACATGTGAGTATCGTAGCGTGCATCAGTCTTGGGACCCACGCCGTACTTGTTCACTGTGACCGTACCGGGCATGGCGGTGTTCACTGCAGGGTTGGTCCCGGTCTTTTCGGTACGGGCCCACCCGAAATCACCGATAAGGAAGCCACGGTCCGCAACGAACACATTTTCGAGATGCAAATCGTTGTGACGGAATTCTGGCATCTTGGCATGGATCTTCGCCAAGGCGCCGATGATGTTCGAGATGATGTGGTGAACCATCCCATCGTTGAGACGGTCGCCTTGCTTTGAAATCCAGTCCTTGAGGGATCCACCCGACGCGTACTCCATCAGTATCACGTACTGCTTTGACTTGTCGAAGTGTGTGGAGTTTTGGAGATTGTTCATATTGATCCTGACTGGAGTTACAAATTCATCGCACTGCATGAGTTGGTGAACCTCCACGACCCCCTCCGGGGCGGCCGCGCCCGCAGCGCTCTGGATGGCAAACTCCACCTCGGCGGGTTGCTTCTCCTTGCGGCGAACCGCGTGCAGGTCCTTGGGCGCAATTTTGATCGCAAAAGGGTACCGACCATTCGAGTATCTGGATCCCAAGAAGACGATGCCTTGGCGGCCACGGCCGAGCACCGTCATCTTCTTGAGGCTCTTCTTCAGGCCCTCGCAAGTGAATTTCATATTCACTTTTTTGCCATGTGCACGCATATTGTTGGCGACATAGTTGGGCTCTGGACCTAGCGCAGGCTGAAAGTACGGCTTGCCTTCTTTATTTACAAAGGCAATCATCTTCTTACCATTGATCATTCGTTCGAATGGTTTGAGCTTGAGGCCGTTCGGCTGAACCGCACCACGCTTGGCCTTGTAGCGCGTCGGGTTCGCCACCTTGTTGGGGTGCGCCTTGAGCCACGCGATGGCCTGACCCTTGCTGACGATGTTGGTGGGGATGTTAATCTCTGTGTTACCGGCGTTGTTTCGACGAAACACATAGTGACGACCGTTACGGGTCGTAATTGTAAATTGTCTGGAGTTTATCCAGCTCATTATATCCTATTACACATATTTTGTTATAGTTCAAAGTCTGGGATGCGGGCAAGTCCGTAGGACTTGGGCGCGCGGATCACGAGTGCTGCGCACTCGGTTTCATCACTCCGCGTCTGGGTCGGTCTCGTACTCGACCTCAGAGACCTCCTTGTCGGAGACGGGCTCCTCGGCAGAGGGAAGAAACGCACAGGGCTTGAGCTTGGTCGTCGGTGAGAACATCACCTGGTGGACACGCACAGATACACCCACGCCAGCCGGAGTGCGCCAAATCTGGTTCAGCTCGATGATGGCGCTGACAGACTGGCCCTTCTCCAGGTCCGTCAGGGGCACAGACTGACGGGCAGCGCTATACGCCTCGGTAGCAATGGTGCCATCCTTGTTCAGGAGCACCTTGAGGTTCAGGGTCGGCGCGTAGCCCTCCTTGGAGCTCGGCTTGACGCACGACTTGTACATGCCCTCGGCAATCACCTCACGGGACATCTTCTTGCCCAGAATCTCCTCAGAGTTGGTCGTCAGGTGGTCTAGGACGCGCGCGTCAAACTTGGCCAGGGCCTCGACAACCTCAGCCTTGTCCAGACTCAGGGGCAGGCTGTAGCTGATGCGACCGGACGACTCGTCCTTGAACTCGCTCAGTCCAAAGGGGGCGCGCAGAGCCGGAAGCTGGAAGATCAGCTTCTTGTTGCCAGGCCCGTTGAGGTACACAGCCTTGCCACCCTTGGCATTCTTGTACACGGAAGAGAAGGTGACGTCAGCGGAGTTGAAGGAGGAGAACATCTGGAGAGCCATGTCTTTGCTTATGGTTCTTCTACGGTTCAGGGCTTTATGTGGCTTGCACAGGACACCAATTTCTCGAGGTGGCACTTTTTTTCGAAGTCTCTAGTAAACATATGGATTTTTTTACACGGAAACCCTCTTCCCCATTCAGTTCCGTGGCGGCCAAGAACAGAGTGACGAACGCGTTTTCTCAATTTGGTAACGCCAACTACAAGGCAATTATTGCGGCCAGCAACCAGTCGCCAAACGCCAACGCTCTTCGCACCAACGCGAACGCCAAGGCTGTGAGTGCTAAAAATGCCGCAGTGAATTACGCAAATGCAATTGCCCGTGAGAGCGCGCAAAAGGCCATTAATGCCAAAACTCGTGGTGTGGCGCGGACGAATGCATCCAATGCCGCAGTAGCGGCCAACGTCGCCAAAGTCCTTGCTGGTCTCAAGGTGACCAACTCCGCCAACCCAAGTGCCAATAACCAGGCTAAAATTCGTGCCATTATAAAGACCGTCAACAATCGCCGCCTTTTGCCAACATTCGTTGGGACGACGCGAGTGTCACCCCAGATTAGAGCGAAACTGCAGAGCATACTCAACGCCACTGGGGGTCTCGGGGTGGCGAGTGCCGCTGTGGGATCGGCTGCACTGCCAGCAGGTGCAAACAATTTCAGGCCAGCAAATGCAAATATCCTATCTAATAGACTCGTTGGTTACAAAAACAAGGGTAACGGATTTTACATGAAGGTCCAAAGATCCGCCTCTAACGCATCAAATTGGGCGCGGGCGAATATTTTGAATTACGCCAAGGGTAACTCGGGTTTCTCACCCGTCGCCAGCGCTGTCTAAACTAATTTCCTCTATACATACTAAAGATGTACGCCCAGAAGAAGATTGTGCCCTTTGCGGTTTTCTTCGCCGTGGCGCACCCCGAGACCTTCAAGCTGACCCGCAGTTTGGCCGGGTCCTGGATCTCCAGCGCGGAGGGTCTGCCCACGACGGCCGGTCTGCTCCTGCACGCACTGGTGTTCGTGCTGTTGGTGGGATTCGTGATGCGCCTGATCTATGGTGGCCGCAAGTCTGGTTACGAGCCCGCGCCCATCGAGGAGGAGGGTGACGATATGGCCTGGATGAGCACGTCCATGGGCCCAGCCCCGGCTCCCGCCCCAGCACCCGAGGCGGTCTCACGCGACTACACCAACCTCTTCAGCTCGATCCTTGGCGCGACCGGCATGAACAATTTTGATCAGTATATGTAAATGATAGTTCCATTGCTAACTTTCGTCCTCGTCGCGAACCCCATGGCATTCAAGTTTACCCGTGGGATCTTCGGTGACTGGGTCGCTGGTCCAGAGGGCCTGGCTACGATTCCAGGTCTTCTGCTCCATGCACTCGTGTTCCTATTTTTGGTCAAAATTCTGGGCCCAGGTCGGTCAAAGTTTACTACCCGCGGTGCTCAGCAAGATCAGGAGATTAGACACTGGCAGGGGCGCAGTGAGCTGACCCAGCCAAAATATGTTGTTACAATGTAAGGATGACCCTGAACTACCTCGTGCCTTTCATTCTTTATGCAGTCATTGCGAGCCCAGCAACCTACAAGCTGACCCGGGGCGTCGCAGGCTCGTGGATCGCCAGCGCCGAGGGCCTGGCCACAGTCCCAGGCCTGCTCCTGCACGCACTGGTGTTCGTGCTGGTGGCGGGTTACCTTATGCGCCTGCTGAACCCCCGTGCGTCCGGTTACGGTCACATGATGGGCAAGTCCGGTTACGGTCACATGATGATGTAGCCCGAGATGTACAAGGCTCAGGGTGTCTTCGTTCCCAGCAAAGATCTAGGCAATTAGTAAATGAAGTTCAAGAGAAACCAGCTCATCGCAATTTTGATCCTGATTATCATCTTTCTTTTGTGGCGCCGCACCACGTCAGGATTCGGTTACGGCATCGATGGCCTGACGTGGCCGCTCGGCCCGCGGTGCATGAACCCGCTCGGGTGTCCAGCCTTTGGTTCTCCAGACCTGGAGCCGAAGTAAAATCTAGAACTCCTCGTCAAACCGAATAGAGTCGCCTTCGGTAACCATATGCTTTGAATAATCACCGACCCTCTTCTCGAAGAAGTTGGTCTTCCCTTCCAACGAGATGGTCTCCATCCAGTCGAAAGGGTTTTTCACACCGTAAATAGGTTTCTCCCCGAACTGGTTCATCAAGCGGTCAGCCACAAACTGTATGTATTGCGTCATTTCTCCAGAGTCCATACCTATGAGTTTACATGGAAGCGCTTCTGTGATGAACTCGCTCTCGACCTCACAGGCCCACTGAACAATCTTGTGAATATCCTTGGAAGGGCATTTTTCCACAAGGTGTGAATAGAGCGTCACTGCAAACTCTTGATGGAGCCCCTCGTCCCTGGAAATCAACTCGTTGCTGAATGACAGTCCAGGCATGAGGCCACGCTTTTTGAGCCAAAATATAGCACAGAACGAGCCAGAGAAGAAGATTCCTTCCACGCAGGCAAAAGCTATGAGACGCTGTGCAAATGATGCTCCAGGACTCATCCACTGCATGGCCCATTCTGCTTTTTGTTTAACTGCAGGCGACGTCTCTATGGCCCTGAACAGGCTCGCCTTTTCTTCTGGATCCCGCGCGAGCTTGTCAATCATGAGCGAGTACGTCTCAGAGTGGATCGACTCGTTGAACGACTGGTACGAGTAGAATGACCGAGCCTCGGCAATTTGAACATCCTTTGAAAAATTCATGTCGATATTTTCCATAACAATTCCATCAGAGGCGGCGAAGAAGGCCAAGACCATCTTGATGAAGTGGCGCTCGGAATCATTCAACCGATCCCAGTCTTTCAGGTCCCCAGCCAAATCAATCTCCTCGACCGTCCAAAAAGAGCCAATTGCTTTCTTATACAGTGCCCACAAATCCGGGTACCGTATAGGAAAGGTTGTGAAACGCGCGGTACTCGGGTCAAGAATGGGATCGGGGGCCATCTTACTAGAGTCGAGGCTAATTTTTTTAAGACTTGCGGTACGATTTCCAAGTATTGCTCTGCTGCTGGGCCCCTGGTGTGTTCCATGCTGACAGGGAGAACTTGTAGCAAGGCCCTGAGGCGGTGTCCGCGACTGAAATTCCTCGTGAGAATCCGGCACACGCCGTATCGACCGTACACACCTGCTTGCACACGTCAAGGGATCCCGTGGCGATGGGGGCTCCGGTGTTGCCGACCCAATAATTCTGCGACGTGTATGTCGGGCCAAAAGAGGATGGCGTTTGACCGATGGGCGCAGACCACACGACCGCGGGCGTCGCATCAAAAATGAGGAGGTTGCCGTCATCCTGAATGCTGAGTGTAAAAGGTCCAGTGCCCTGTCCACCCACACCCCATGCGGGTGACACGCTATACTCCGATGAGTACAAGCCGAGCGTCCCGTCGCTCTTGAGCATCACGACGCCGTTAATCACCGGGGCATTGGGCGACGCGAAGAGTTGCTGGGTTCCCTTCATAACCTGGACAATTCCATATTGATAAATGAATTTAGACTGACCATTGGGGCTCACGAGCGACGCGCCATCCTTGAGGGATTCACCGCTCTTGAGGGTCTGCTTGCCAGCTGCAGGAGCTGGCGCAGGAGCTGGCGCCGGTCCTGGCGCCTGAGCCGGCGGGGGTGGGGGAGACGGTCCTGATGCGGCTCCGGTCGCGGCTCCGGTCTCGGTCCCACCACCTGGAGCCGGGGCATAGGCCGGCGCGGGGACTGGGATGACGTTCGCGAGGAATACCAAAATTCCAATCGTCAACAAGATGCCCACCAAAAAAGCCACTACGGCGGACACCATCTAGTATAAGGAAACAAAAAGTTATAGAATTATATAATGGATGACACAGTGCGCCGGTTGGCCCTGCGGCTCAAAATTTACAACGTGAGCGGGAGCATCATGCATCACGTTGCCATCCTCAAAAAGGCGGTCGATCACACAGGCGCCACTTCACGCATAGTGAAGGGCTACTGTGTCATCCCGGAAACGAATGAAGCATGTGAACATTATTGGATCCGTGTGGACACGGGCGATCCAGACTTGCCCCTTAATCTCGACGTGGGCTTTGCGGTGGCCAAGCTCCGTAACCCAGAGCTCATGGCTCTGAATCCCGTCCTCTTGGAGACTCTTCCTGAGGGCTTGTCTCGGTCTGATAAGGGGGAGTTATTGATTCGTGCCGAGAACCTTCGTTTGTTTGAACTTTTCCAATCAAACTCCAAAGCGTTTTGGCGCGAGGCTCCGAAAGACGTGACATCCTTCCGCGTGAATTGAGCTCGTCGATCGACTCGCGCTTTGGCGTAAAATTCGACACGGCGGCCGCCGCGAGGTTCAAGAGGCTCATGGGCTGTGCAAGTGGCGGCTGCTCACCGAGCTGCAGGTAATTGGAAATCTTCTTCTCAATGGGGTTTGACTGTTCGAGAGCCGCATTGAACTCACCGAAGCAGTCCTGAAGGAACGCCTGACCCTCGGTCGCACGCTGTTCCCGGTCGATGCTGAGCTCCTTGGAAATCTTGAGGGCCAGGCGCTTCATGAGAACCTGAGAACGCAATGCATTCGCCATCTTCTCGTTAATCTTCATGTAGAGCTGGATCGACCCGAGGATGCCAGTTCCGGCCGAAAGCACGGCGTTGAGTATGCTGACGTACGACTGTGCCAAGAATTCATTAAGAGAAATGGCAGTCAGGGCGTTAACGGAAGATATGACGAGGATGGGGATGTTGAAACGTGATGATAATGTATGATAGTACTGATAGTCTTTGTTGAAATAAGATGAATAGGCATTGCACTGCCTTTCGATTTTAGCAAGGAACTCCTCCTCTTTATCGTGCCAAGGATCTTCCCTCATCTTACTATTTATCTCCATAATTTTACGCAGTCAGAACAAAGGCCTGGACCTGACGCACTAGAAGAACTTCGAGTCGGCCTCAATCTCCACAAGGCTTGTGATGCGGCCTGGGAGTGACCCCTTGACCCCCTTGTAAATCATGTTGAACACAGGGTTGCTATTTGTCACCTTGATCTTCTCGAGTAGGTTTTTGTCTGGGCGAATCTCCACCATGAGCTTCATCAGGTGCACGGCCATCTCTGAGTTTAGTTTTGAAATAGGGACCCCCTTGAGGTTCAACTCGATAATCTCAGTGAGGCCATTCTTCTCGACATATTCATCGAGTTGAGCAATGACGGGTCCCACCTCTTGCATAAACGCAACCGTCTCTTCGATCGTCTTGGGTTGGCGTTCGATGTACCGGGCTCCAAGAAACTCAATCAAGAGATGAGACCCTTGTGGGTAAAAGACCAGTAAATCGGCCATCTTATGATTTTGGGTCGTAAATTGTTTAAGTGAATACAACGAGGGCACGAACATGACGCGGAATGGCCAGACTGATTGGACGGTACAGGTTCCGGAAGATGAACCCTGAATTTTGGAACTCAATTGCTTGAAGCAGCATATCTTCCCGTGTAAAATAGAAGACGTCAGCGAGGAGGTTGGTCAAGGAGCGCACGTCGAGCCAAAACAGGTTCGCGCCAGCAAGGTCCGCCCTGATCACCATAGTCTTGCATCTGGTCCTGATGTCAAGGATCAGTTCCTTGACATCATCGAACCTGATATTCTGGTGCTCTATGAATTTCTGGATAGAAATGTCGACATCCACGTGAAGGTTCCCGTCTATAGTCCATGTGAGGAAATCCATATTAGAATATCGAAAGATTTTCTGTACTAAAATTAAACGATGCATGAGGCCGTGAAAGTCATGGGCATCATGTGGGTCGGTGTCCTCACTTTTGCTTTCGCATTTTTGATATCTAAATTCCTGGACAAAATGACACCCCCACTTGACCGGACCAAGGGCAAGGCTCGCACCTTCCTCGAGGTTTGCGCTCAGTTTGGACTCATTGGGGCTATCCTCTACTGGTCTCGGGTCCTCATAAAGAACGTGCCGTTCCCATTTGAAGGCTGGTACGGTTACGAGCACGCTGCTCTCGGGGAGCTGCGGTCCCTACCCCTTTTCGTATTCATATTCATGTTCTTTCAGGCGCGCGCTCAGGAGAAGATGCGATTTCTCGCTGGAATCTAAAGCACTCCCAGAGGTGCCTGGCCTGTCTGGGGACCGATAAAGCTGAAAACTCGTCGATGCTGTACTCGTCACCCATGGACCTGTTGCACTTGCCACAGATGGGCCGAAGGTTGTTGATGTCCGTGGCGCCCCCTTTACTCTCTGGTTGGTTATGGCCGCACTCAAAAGAGAAAGGCGTCATAACGTTCTCACACCACGTCACGAGGCACTTGTGCTTGAAGAGTCGGTCACCACACCACAAGAGCCAGACCTGCTCACGCAGCGCTGCTGGAATTTTCACCTTCATAATTTATTATTCGCGGCAAACTTTAAGGCTTCGAAAAACACATAAGGATTCGACCAAAGAGCGACTTGGCCGGCTTTACGAGGGCGAGCCGGCCAACCTTCTCTTGAAACTCCTGGTTCTCACCCCGACCAGGGACTTCATAATTTCCATTCTTAATTGCGTCAACCTCGAGCCGAGACAGTGTCACCGACCCGACGCGAAAGTCCTCGAACGCCTCGCACACCATGGGGCACAGAGGTTTGATGAGGTCGTAGACCTGGTTCGCCAAGTCCCGAATCTCCTTTTGGGCGTGGTCCTCGATGCGAAGCTCCAAAAAGTGAAGCAGGTTATGGAGGTTAATTTTCCAGTAGAATTCGGTGAAGGTGCTCTGGGGCAGGTGGGCCCGGGCCAGCTCACGCGATACACCCTTCTTGATGAGCTCGTCGTAGGTGTGGAATGCCAGATCGCACGAAGCCTTTTGCTTGGCCAGGAGGTTCGCACCTCCCTCGCCGTAGGGCTCCTCCCCACCTTGCCCGCGCCCCGTGGACTGCTTACGGAGCTCGTCCGGGAGGAAGAACTCGTTAGGCACCACAGAGTACCGAGCCGACAGCTCGTTCACGCTGGCCGTACGGTGACGCAGCCACTGGCGCGCCACGAAGATGGGAGCCCCAATATGAAACTTGAATTCGACCATCTCAAACGGTGTCGTGTGCTTGTGACGCATGAGATAGCGGATGAGAGCCCGGTCGTCGCTCACAGACTTGGTTCCGGCCCCGTAGGAAACACGGGCAGCCTGGACGATCGCCGCGTCGCCGCCCATCGAGTCTACGAGACGGACGCTCATTTTATAATTTCTACGTTGCGTTTTTTTAAGCGGGGAGCAAAGACGGGTCTTTGCGCGGCTTCAAAAAACGCCCCCGACAGGGTTCGAACCTGTGACATTGAGGTTAACAGCCTCACACTTTCGGTGTAAAAACTACCGGCTGAGTTACAGGGGCTTGGAGAACCTTTTAACGACGTGCTCGGGTCGTTCTGACTTGTGTGATTCGAACACACGACCAGCGGTGCTACAAACCGATGCGCTTAAGTGAAATTACCACTGCGCCAAAGTCAGATGAACCTTTTAACGACTTGTTCAGGTCGAACTGCTTCGAATGAGGACCTCCCGCTTACCAATTGAGCTATGGAAACTGCATAGGTTCCAGCGTGAATCGAACACGCATTAACAGAGTCAGAGTCTGGTGTACTATGGAACCACCGGCCTGCGATTCAACATTTACAATTAGAAATATTCTCATTATTTAACGCGGAAAGTGACCTTGGCGGGGGTCGAACCCGCGACTTCGGGCTAGCTGTTCACATAAGACCCGCACTCTAACCAACTGAGTTACAAGGTCGGGGGACTTCTAGAAGGCCCGCACTCTATCCAACTGAGTTACAAGGTCTATAGATTGTAAATCTTCCTGGCCCCGTGGACCACCTGCCTACACCCCGGACACGTCGTCTTTGAGCGGGTCTGGGACCAACAACGCTCGCAGATGACGTGCCCACATGGATCGATGAATAAGTCAACAAGGCGGTCTATACAAACAAAGCATGTGAATTTGCCGTACCTTTCAGCAGCCGTGTCCATCAGCACCTTCTTCATCGCCTCGACCCTCCCCGCAGCTTCCCCACATTGTTGAGACAGGGCCAAGATGCCCTCTTCGGTCTCGTAGTTGTCTAATACTCCAGTGAGGGTGTCCTTTAAGCCCTGGGAACTTACGTTATCGAGCATCATGCGAACAACCCCAATTTCCTCCTTCTTTTCACCAAGTTCCGCGAACTTCGAAACCGACTCGACACTGGCCTGCGTGAATTTCAGTTTGAAATCCATGAGTGTCTTTTCAAACTCGATCCATTCCGGGCCAAGCTCGCACGGCACGGGTGTGACGGGCTCTTGGGGCCGAGGTGCCAGACTCTCCATAAGGCTTCGCGCGTCCAGGTACGCAAAGTTCATTACTCGGGGGGCTGATAAAAAGCAACGGGATTTTCCTCAACAAAAATGTTCCGGAATATAAATGGCTGACGCTGTCCTTCTCGCTATTATGGCTATGGCCCTGATTTTGTTCTCCATCCAGGAGATGCTTGTGCCCACGAAGCGCACCATTGGTTCGATCGTGACGCGCGCTTTGGTGATCGGCGTCATTGGCCTGTACATGCTGTACCTGTACCAGGAGATGGGAAGCGCAGGCGGCATGGGCGCAGGCTACGGCATGGGCGGCGGTGCAGGCTACGTGCCCATGTAAAACACCCCTTGACAGGCTCAGGTTCCAGGTGGGTATATTTCCATACAGAATCAATGAGGCCCGATCCAATCAAGCGTCCTAGTTCATCGTCGCTCGTCAGGGCGTGAACGTGAGTCAGTACGGCCCTCGTGTCATCAACATTAAGTTCCCAAAGATCGTGAATGTACTCGACCATAGTGAATATCGTTTCACAATTGTGGAGTACCAGCTGATGAGCGTAGCGTTTCATGTTCACGTCCCGCGCAGCATCCAGCACGGCCGTGATCGAAGCACCTGGACCGAGCCGTGCACGAATTTCATTCATTAATTCGCGATCAACAAGATCGACCCTAGCAATGAGGTCGTCCATTTAATTTCCCTAGAGTATATTAAATGGCTAACCTTAACACGGCGTTCCTTTTTATACTGGCAATGCTGTTAGCGATCCTGTCAGTGTTCAGCGGTCTCGAGTCCCGGAACCCCGCGCCTGCGTACCCCGCCCAGGGCTACTTTGCCATTCTGTACGCCGCGGCCGCAGTTGGTCTGGTGCTATATAAAATGAGAACCGCCTAAATAACCGTCACTTGATTGGTCATATTGACGGTGTCTGCACACCTGGAAAAGGTAATGAATCGAATCGCTGAAAGGTGCGGCTTAGGCCGGTCTTTTCACCAATTTGAACCCCATGGAGCGACGGGCGTGCTCGTAATCGACGTGTTTTGTTGCTCCTCTAATTTTGATCCAGAATTGAGGAGGAGTTTGCGGCGCGTGTCCCAGGAACCTTGATCGTTCTTGGGGCCGAAGCCCGTTTTCTATTTCGCAATTTCGCTCGCAAATTTAGGACCCAACATTTAGTTGGAGAAGGCAAGGCCACCCATGCCAGACTGGATGCGCAGGATGTTGTAGTTCACCGCGAACATCTTCTGCAGAGAGTTCACCGCAATCGACTTCATGTTGATCGCCACCTGGGCGTTGTCAATGCGAGAGAAGTTGCAGGTGCCGGTTGGCTGGTGCTCCTCGGGCTGCAGCGCGAAGGAGTACACGTAGATGCCTGGGTAGGGGGTGCCGGTGTGGTACACGTATGGCTGGTACTGGTTGAAGTACTTGCCCAGCTGCTCCTTGAAGCGGTCCTGGCCGTTCAGGATCACCTTGAAGTCGCGCAGGGGGCCAACCTCCATGTTGGGCTGCAGCAGAGCCGCGGACGTCACGTTGGAAGAGCCCTCCTCGACCCAGAAGACGTTCGTCAGGTTCAGGGCGTTGGAGGACTGCACGTTACCCCACGAGGCGATGGCCAGGTGGGGAGCGCCAGCGGCGTGGGGCAGAGTTGGGCCCAGAGCCCAGGGGGTGGGCGCGCAGGTCACCTGCACGTTGGCCGTGCTGGTGGAGAAGTTCCACATGGCGTTCAGGTTGGTGGACGCCGTGGTCGTGCCGTTCTGGTAGCACCACACCAGCTCCTTCACTGGGTGGTTGAAGGACAGGCGGACCGTGGAGCTGGTGGAGGCGATGGCATCACCGCCGGTGTGCTGGACCTGCTCGATCAGGTACTCGTGGCCCTTCTGGGCGAAGCGGCGGCGCTCCTCAGTGTCCAGGTACACGTAGTTGGCCCACACCTCGAAGGTGGGGGTGGTGCCGAAGTAGCTCTGGATGTAGTTGCTCAGGTCAAAGTCCAGGCGGACCTCGTGGTACTGCAGGGCAATCAGGGGCAGGTACAGGCCGGGGTTGCGGTTGAAGAAGAACAGCAGGGGCAGGTACACGTAGGTCTTGTTGGTGGCCACGTCAGCCAGGGTCTGGGGAGACGACGTCAGCTTGCCGTAGTTGATCTTGTCCGACTCGCCCAGGAACACCTCGGCGTACAGGCGGAACCAGGTCTGGTAGTGCTTGTCGATGCGCTGGCCACCGATCGTCAGCTCAACGGCCGCAATCGCGCGCTCAGCCACCCAGCACATGTCGAAGCCGGCGCTGTTGTTGGACGTCAGCAGCTGCGTGGTGGCGGCGCCGGTCGTCAGCAGAGCCACGTACATGTTGCCGACCAGATCGCCGTTGCGGGCAATGGTCACGGACACGCGGCCAGAGTTGGTGGCAGTGCCGTTCACCGTCTGCTGGATGTTCTCCATCGCAAAGTTGGTGTGGCGCTTGTACACCGCCTGGAAGAAGGTAACCTTGGGCTGCCCAGTCAGGTAAACATCCTGAGCGCCATAAGCAACCAATTGCATCAAACCGCCGGCCATTTGTACTAGTACCCAAGAAAAAAATTCCAGATGCAATCAGCGCGCATCTAGTTAGAGAAAGCCAGACCACCCAGACCCGACGCGATCCGGAGCACGTTGTAGTTGACCGCGAACATCCGCTGGAGCAGGTTCGAGGGCATACCCGTCTTGAGGCTCACGGCAACCTGGGCCATGTCGATGCGGCTGAAGTTGCACGCACCGCTGGGCTGATGATCCTCGGGCTTGATGGCGAACGAGTACACGTAGATGCCTGGGCTTGGCGAGCCATGGTGATGCGTGTAAGGCTGATACTGGTTGAAGTACTTACCGAGCTGCTCTGCCGCACGCTCCGTGCCGTTGAGCAGGAACTTGAGCTTGTGCAGAGGGCCCACCTCGTAACCGAAGGTGACGTTAGTAGATACATTGGGCAGGCCGCTCTCGACCATGAACACGTTGCCTGAGAGTACGTTGGCTTGGAGTGCGATGCTGGAACCGATAAGGATGGTCGCTCCCGAAATGACGGAGCCCGTGGTGGCCGACACAAACAGGTTGGACGAGAATGGAAGCGGCACGGACAGGAAGGGCGCCCCGACCGTGTTGAGGTCGAATGGCGTCAGGGAGCCCGCCAGCTTGGAGGGATCGCACGTCACGTTGACGTTCGACACGCCCGACGAGAAGTTCCACATGGCGTTGCGGTTGGTCAGGGGCGCTGGGTCCTGGTAGCACCAGATCAGTTCCTTGACTGGGTGGTTGTACTGCATACGCACGATGGCTGGAGAGTTCTCGCTCGAGCCGGTGACAGGGTCACCACCCACGTGCTGGACCTGCTCAATCAGGTACTCGTGGTTGTTCTTGGAGAAACGTCCACGCTCCTGCTCCTCGAGGTACACGTAGTTAGCCCAAACATCGATGGGGTTGGTGCCAAAATAGCTACTGTAGTAATTAGTAAACGAGAAATCAAGACGGACCTCGTGATACTGCAGAGCAATCAGGGGGAGATACAGGCCTGGATTGCGGTTGAAGAAGAACATCAGGGGCAGGTACACCTTGCCCACACTGGTGACGCCAACATTGTTCGCCACGGGCATGGATGTCATACGGCCATAGGCCGTCCGCTTGGTGTCGTCCAGGAATACCTCGGCATAAAGACGGAACCACAACTGGTAGTGCTTGTCGATCAGCTGACCACCGATGTAGAGCTCGATCGAGTTGAACGCACGCTCGGCCACCCAGCACATGTCGGCAACATTGTTGTTGGACGTCAGCTGGGCCGCCGAAGACACGGTGGGGGTCAGGGCAACGAACATGTCACCGACCAGGTCACCGCTACGGGACAGGGTCACCGAGACCAGACCACCGTTGCCACCAGCGCCCTGGACGGTCTGCTGGACGGTCTCCATGGCGAAGTTGGTGTGACGCTTGTAGGCGGCTTGGAAAAAGGTTACTTTGGGAGTACCCGACAGATACACGTCCTGGGCGCCAAACGCCACGAGTTGCATGAGAGCGCCACCGGGCATTTTAATATACAGTGCGAAAAAGTTCCAGCTCGAAAATCTCCAACGCTAGTACAAATGGCCTCACGTAACCGCACCCCTATGCCCCCACCCCCCGAGGACGAGGAGCTCGACATGGGCGAAGACGAGGAGATGGATGAGGAGATGGATGAAGGCATGGATATGTTCGAGGCGCTCGGGTCCCTGCTCGCTACTGAGGATGGCGAGACCATCGCTGAGATTCAGAAGCGTCAGGCTGACGCCACCGAGAAGATTGCCCTGAACATGGAGATGCAGAACAAGATCCTGGTGAAGATTCTTAGCGCCATCACGAAGATGGCGGCCGCCGCGCCAGAGCCACAGTACATCGCTGCTCCCGCTTAAAAAAGTCGCTGCCCTCTTTAGTAATGGCAAGCAAGGCATCCACACAGAAAAAGGCTCAGCAGGACGCTAGTGCCTACCAGAAGGAAATCAACTCGTGGACGCCCCAAGATCTCGCCGCCAAGCTCACCGAGTGCGAGCGCAATTTGCACTTGGATTTGAACAAGGATGACAAGCGACAGGAAATTTTCAAACTACTCGCGGCCAAGTGGCTCCCAGCCAGCTCAGGGCGGGACGCCAACGGCCTTCCTGTTGATATCGACAAAGAGGACCTCGAGCGCATGCTTGTGAACAAGCGCCGAATTATCGATATCTGCGGATATATGCTCGCGCAAGCCAGCCTTCTTGAAATTTCCAAGACTGAGACGACCGACATCAACGGTGACCCCATGAGCTTCGAGCGCCGCATCAAGCGGTTCAAGGAGTGCTACAAGAAGATTGTCAAGAAGTTTATTGAAAATGATGAAGAACACAAAATGTTCAACCAGCCTTTGGCTGAGAATTACGATGTTGATTTCGACATTGGTGAGGCTGCGAGCCCTTACCAGACCCTCTTGATTTACCTACTACGCAAGGCGTACGAGCACGGGTTTCGTCGGTACCGCGACCAGTGCTGCAAGGAGATTCGCAACACTCGCGCCTGGAAGCAGATCAAGGAGGTCAAGGATTTCGTCTACGACGAGACCCAGAAGGAGGACAATGCAGAGATGTGGATGAACCTGACGAATCGTGGCGGAATGGCCATGGACGTCATCCGTCACTTGACCAACTGCAAGGATATTCAATTTGCCGAGATTAAGAAGGATCGTCACGTTTGGTCATTTGCGAACGGCCTCCTGGACGCTCGACCAATGCTCGAGAATCGCGACGAGACGGGTCGGCGCAAGTTTACGTTTTACAATTACACGAGCCCACAGTTTGCAGATCTTGATCCGCTCCTGGTCAGCTGCAAGTATTTTGATCAACAATTCAACCCATATGACGAGATGGAGGATTGGTACGAGATCCCGACGCCCTTCATGCAGTCTGTGCTTTCGTACCAGAAATTCGATGATGACGTCTGCAAGTGGATCTACGTCTTCATGGGTCGTCTGTGCTTCGACGTGAATGAGCTGGACGGCTGGCAGGTGATCCCCTTCCTCAAGGGTATAGCGCGCTCGGGCAAGTCGACGTTGATCACAAAGGTGGCCCGCAAGTTTTACGAGTGCGAGGACGTCTCGACCCTAAGCAACAACATCGAGAAGAAGTTTGGCCTCTCGAGCATCTACAAGGGCTTCATGTTCATCAGTCCCGAGATTAAGGGTGATCTGCAGCTCGAGCAGGCTGAGTTCCAGTCTTTGGTTTCTGGTGAGGATGTAAGCATCGCGCGCAAGAATGAGACGGCCCTGAGCTTCCAGTGGAAGACGCCTGGAATCCTAGGAGGAAATGAGGTTCCAAACTGGAAGGACAACTCCGGGTCGATCCTGCGCCGTCTGGCCACCGTCAATTTTGGTCGCCAAATTGCGGAGAATGTGGCCGATCCGCACCTGGATGACAAGCTGGACGCCGAGCTGCCCGCGATTCTGTGTAAGTGCCTGCGGGCCTATCTCGACTATGCGCACAAGTTTGCAGACAAGGACATCTGGAACGTTCTGCCCAAGTACTTCAAGCAGGTCCAAAACCAGGTGGCCACCGTGACCAACTCGCTCCAGCACTTCTTGTGCAGTGAGAAGTTTCAGTTCGCGGCCGCCATGTTCGTACCCCAAAAGATCTTCGTCGAGCGGTTCAATCAGCACTGCCGCGAGAACAACCTGGGCACGTTCCGTTTCAACCAGGACTTTTACGCGGGCCCTTTCAGTTCGCGCGAGCTCGAGGTCCGCGTCGATTCGCGCCTGTATAACGGCCAACCCTTCTCGACGCAGCCATTCATTTTTGGCCTCGATTTCAAACAGGACCAAAATTAAAATGTGAAGAATTAATAGAATGCCGGGGACCACCCCCAGAACCGCGGCCGCCCAGAAGATTCAGCAAATCTTCCGGAGGAAACGCGTTTTTACGAATGTCCAATTGGGGTTCAGCCTATCCAAGTCGGCCATCACAGCCAAGATTGTCACGTTCAAGCTGCCTACGAATTTCCGCGCAGTATTCGAGTCGGCTCCCAAGGGCTTCACCGATATTACCGGTTACAAGGGTGATTTCAAGAAGCCCGTGGTGCGGTGGGTGGCGGGTCGTGGATGGATCGGCGATGCCGAGGGCGTCAAGAAGATTGTGGCCAAAAAGGGACAGCAGACGGTCGTCCTCACCGACACGCATTTCGACGTCATGGGCCTCGGGAACTACGAGGCGGCCCTCTTGGCGATCGTGCGAAACGGGTGGGCGCCACCGCTCCTCATGAAGGCTCCACCGACCTACAAGAAAATTGATGGAATTTTCTACGTAAATAAGCAGTTTGAGCTCGAAGACCTCAAGGATGAGCTCAAGAAGCTACCCGGATCGATGCTCGACAAGGTGAGCTACACGCCAGAGGTTGGCCTGCCGGTCGTCATCCTCAAGCTCAAAAAGCCCAAGTTTACCTACCAGTTCTTTAAGAATGGAACCGTGATTTTCACCGGCATCAAGGACCCTGCAGACGTGGAGGTTCCAAAGGAGCTTTTCAAGCAGTTTTTCACCGAATACGATGTGTTGGCGCTTTTGGCAATGAAGATGGGTCCCAAGGGCGCGTCTCCCATCGGGAAACCCATCAAGGGTCCGGCCGCCAAGAAGGAGGCCCTGGCGAACCGGTACCCACTGGTCGCCTCGTGGAACACCAAGCCTCCCATGGGCTTTTACGTGCGTCCGGGCACGAACGGCAAGCCCCGCCTTTACAAGTGGCGCAAGATGGAGCGCAACATCACCACGCGGGAGATGCTCAATCGTGGATCCGTGAACCTCACGGGAGTCGGGCCCAAGGTTGTCAAGGCGTACAAGAATGCAGGCGTGCCCATTCCCAAGGCGACGATGTCCGCCTTTGCGATGGCGGGCCACCCGCTTCAGGTCAACGAGAATCGCAAGAGCGTGACTGGACACGCCGAGCGTCGCGCCCCCTCATGGAACGCGGCCAAGCCCGGATTCTACGTGCGCCCCGGCCCCGGCAAGCAGCCATACTGGTTCGCCGTGCCAAGGGGCCTTGCGTCCGGTCGCAAGACTGTCATAAAGGCGTACGCGAGCGCTGGCCGTAACATCCCTGCGGCGGTCCGTGACATCTTCAGCATCCCAGCCAACGTCAAGACGAACGTCATCAAGGTCGGTAACGAAGAGCTTGCGCCTGGTCTGCAGCACGTCGTGAAGATGGGCCTGAATCAGGTCCTGCGCATCAACGACCGCCAGGCGACCCGCCTGACCAAGGCGGAGCTCCTTGAAATTGCACGCAATATGAACATCGCAGCGGTGAATGCCAAGATGGCACCGGCCCGCCTCATCAGCCTTATCCAAAATAAGGCGGGCGTGTCGAACAAACTGAACCGGACGTTCGACGTGGTTGTGAACGGCACATTCTACAAGTTTGTGAACAACGGGCGCGTCGAGAAGACGACCAGCGCGGGCATCCAGACGCGCCGCGAGTGGGCAACCATCCCCGTGGCCGAGCAGAACAAGATTGCCAAGAAGCTCTTGCCTGCAAATTTGCATGCGGAATACAACGTCACCGCCAAGGCGAACCGCTTCAACACCCTCCGGGCCCACGTGGCTGGTAAAAAGCCGGTCAAGGTGCCTAGCCCTCCGCGCCCCCGCGCACCGACGCCGTCACCGAGCCCTTCGAATTCCAACGCGAATAACGCACTGGCTCGTCAGTTTGAGTACGGTCTGCGCCTCTCGCAGAATCTCACCAACCTTTATCGTAATGGAAATGAGTCGACTTTCCTCGAGTCCTATGCCAAGCTGCCCCTGGGTGTGCGCGGCAAGCCTCTCAAGGCTACCGTGAATAGGGCCTACGCGAAGTTTGTGAAGGAGCTCAAGTCGACCCGAGCCAACGAGCCGTCCAAGGCTCGGTACGTTGCACGAATTTCAGTTCCAAATTGGATGCCCGCCAACAAGGTCCAGCGTTACAAGAACTTGCTGACGAACCTAGCCTTCCAGAAGCCCAAGCCCAAGGTGGCGAATGTAAAGACGGCGATAAAGGCGTGGATCAACCGTGAAGTTCCCCAGAGCCCGGCTCGTGCTGCGCGTGACGTGGAGAATGTCATCACGGGCGAGATGAAGCGCCTTCCGGCCTACGTTCCCAAGGCGCGCAACACGCCCAATATTCCCAAGCGCACCCCACCCCCTAAAAAGAGTCCCAAGCCCAAAAAGTACAATGCGGCGAAGAGCCCACGGCTCCAGAAGGAGTATGCCCTCCCAGTAAACCGGACGAACCTAGAGAACCTGAATAATGCCCTGGCCAACATGGGCCTCCCAACCAGACCCAAGAATACGTACACGTGGGCAGGCCTTGCCCGTGCAGGCCTGGACCCCAAGTTCCGCAACGTGTGGCTCGCCAAGGTGGCGCGCAATTAGACGCACTTGAGAAGATCAAAAACCTTGTGAATAATGTTGTATAGATCTTTGTCATCCTTGAGCTCGGCGGGTTTCACAATTTCCATCTCAATTTGGTAAGTCGTGTCCTCGTCTGAGTCTGGGTCGTCAGGGGTGCCCTTGACAATAGACAAATCAATCGAGAGATTCTTTCGCACAAACGACCAACGCTCCTTGGTCTTTTGCTCGGTACTGGTCTCGTCACCGTCGTACTCAAAGGGCTCCTCCGTGGAGATGCCCAGGCGCACGTCGAACGGAGACTTTTCCAGATCAAAGTCGTCCACGAGGACCCGCTTCTTGATGTGGCCCACCTGCTCGTCCGTCTCTTCGTTGATCGTCAGGCGCTTCGAGCCCTCGAAGTAGTACATGGTCGACATCGTCTTATGGGTATCCTCCCACCCGTCGTACTTTTGCATAGCCTTGAGCACCGTATCGAACGTCTCCTTGCCCACGTTCGTATCGAACCCCTTGCCAGCCTTGCGACCGAACCGGAACTCGATCTCGGTATGCGGCCGCTGTGCGTGCTTGGTGATCAGGGGGCGCCACTTTTCGAAAAGAGGCCGAGCCATCGGTGCAGCACCTTGCGCAATTTGCATTATAGAAAAGGGTTGCTAATGTTTTAAGGCACGATGCGAGGGTTGTTGAACCTCGGCAACACGTGCTATTTTAATACTGCAATTCAATGTCTGGCCCATGTCCCGGGCCTCTCAAAACACCTTTTTCAGGCGGACCTCGAGGGCACATCCTGCCAAATCACACGTGAATACCAGAGAGTCGTCAAGAAGCTGTTTCTCAAAGGGCACACAGATCCCGTGGATCCATCTGCACTTCTGGAAGCGTTCCGGACGCGCTTCCCGCGGTTCGCACGGGGGCAGCAGGATGCCCAGGAGGTGATCCTGTTAATGATTGACGTATTCGAGTCTGCAATTGGGAAGGAACTCGTTCAGGATATATTCAATGGTGAAGATGCACAAGTGACCGTGTATCCTGGTGGGCGCTCGACCATCAAGAATCCATTCACGACCCTTGTCCTCAACGTCACCGAACCCTGTGCACTTGGGGACCTTATAAAGGCGCGGGAGGAGCCGGTCGCGGTGGGGGGGTACACTGACGACTCGGGCAAGACGCATCACGTGGCGGCGATCCAGACGCAGGTGGCGCGGTGGCCCAAGGTTCTGGGATTTACGTTCGCCATGTACGACTATAAATTTCCTATTGAAATTCCTCTCGAGTTTGAGGGGCGCCAGCTCTTTGCATGCGTGATCCATCATGGGATTCAGCGCGGGGGGCACTATGCACTCCTGGTGAGACGCTTCGACAAGTGGTATATGAAAGATGATGAATCTGTGAGTGAAATTACACAACCAGAAAAGTTCAACGCTGTGTGGTACCAGGCGTGGTACCGGACTTAAAGACAGGTCCTTCTATTAGGATATATATATATGAGGGTTTTCGTCATTCATTACCCTCCCCTCGTAGAGAAGACATAAACTCTTGGCTCAATTTGAAGAATTTGGAATTAATTCAGAGTGGGTCGAGAACTTCAATCAGGAAGATCCATTTGTTATTTGGTTGAAAAAAATAACAAATACACCTTTGTCTCTCGGCCACCTTTCAGCCTTTGTGAAGAGGCTCTTCGTTTACAAGAAAATGATTGATGAGGACATAAAAGAGGCTATAATTTTTGAAGATGATGTGGTTCTTCACCCTGAATTCAAGGAGTTCACGGTCGGTCCAGATTGTCTCAATTACCTTCGGCTAGGTGTTGGTATTTACATAGGCCAGTTTGAATATTCATCATCTAAATTGCATAGATTGGGCAACTCTGGGGGTGGTGAAGCTGTATGGGTCAGGCAAGAGTTTGCCCGTGAGTTTTTGGATGATTTGAATTTTGATTTCACCCATGATATCGTCGAGTTCGGACATCTTCATATCACAATGTATCTCTTGCCGGTCTGTCACCAAACTTCCCTCGCTGAACCGGAGACCACTTCGTGTGAAACTTTCGATTCGGGTAGCAGATGGCAGAATTACGCCACGTCGTATGAATATTTACCCAAATGGAAGTTTTCCAATTTACTGAAATTGTACGTGGAGAAACTCATGTAGTTGGATCGCCTCGCGCAGGTTGATGCATGTGCGAAAGTAGGTGCGCCGATTATTCGAGTGGGTCTTATCTGTCCGGATCTTCTCCACGAACCAGCCGAGTTCCCCGTACCCACACTCAACTATGGTCCCGTCCCGAAGATCCATGCGTTGGTTCTGCAGATGGAGCGACGCCTCTTTGAAAAGGTCTCCCCGATCCTGTACAAAAAGCTCCTTCCCATTTTTGATTTGAAAATCCACGGTGATGCGCTCATGGGGTTTCCATTTGAACATGGTTTCATGGGTTCCCATGCGGATCGGCTCGGTCACAGGAGTCAAGACAAGTCCGTCCGTCTCGTACTCGAACGAATTTAGGTCAGGAAAGGACCTGAAGTCTTTCAGGTCCGTCATGGTCTTGACCCTGACTTCAAAGGGGGCCTGGGCCGTCTTGATGATCCCCTTGACGACCGCCCGAGCCTTTTCCAGGCGCACGTCGAGAGGCTGGTCCCGCAGGTCCTCACCCTTGATGCGCACTGCGTCGTACACCATGAACAGATTTTTGCCAGTTTTTGAAGTAACGAGCTCTCCATCGAGCAGGGTGTCCCTCGGGATCCGGATCTTTACCGTGTCGATTGAAAACGCACGATTGACCAGAACCACAAGACCGTCCTCGGTGCTCAAGAGCAGGTGGCGCACGCCATCCGTCTTTTCACATACGAGATACGGTTGTCTTTTGAGCAGCGGGAAGTGTCGCCGCTCGATGGAGACGGGCTGGGGACCCGGAAACCGGGAGGGATCCGTTGACCCCCAGACCTGTTGGACAAACAGCCGGACCTTCGTCTCGGCTGACATTTTATATGTAAATTAAGAACCTATAATCTCTAAGGCGCCAAGCTTACACCGGCCGCCTCGAGGATGTTTCCAAAGCATTCATGGACAAAGTGGCACACGACCATTGCCTCGCTCGCGACAGCAATTTTTACCCCAATCTGCTGGAGCCGTGCAAACATGATTCCCTCGTCAGCAACCGGGAGCTGGAGATTCTCCTTGCCGCCTCGAAGCTTCTTGTCAACCGGCTTGGCATCCATGAGCCACACGCGCGCAGCCGTCTTCACACAATCATAAATACCCGGAGAAATCTTCTTACCAACTTCGGTATCAAATTCGAGCCCCCGCTGGCAGGCCGGCTCCTTGGTGCCCTCGATCGTGCGCTTCGCAAACTTTTCCCAGTTGATGCCCTCCTTGACCGTCGGGAACACGAGGACGTTGTACTTGTCCATGGGCTCGAAGATCTTCTCCAGAATTTCATTATTTAGATTCGTCCCGTAATCCATGAAGAAAAGACGCTCGCCCGTCTTGATGAGCTTGGGCAGGGTCGTCTTGTCAGGCACAAAGTGAATCTCGATATGGACCCCGCGCATCATGCACGCCACGTGCACGTTCATCAGCGTGTGGAGGGTCGTCGAACTGATGGACTTGTTCCGGGTCGTACATACTACATGGAGCACCGAGACCATTAATAATAACAAGCCAATTACCTTTTAAGCCGTGAGACGATCCTCGAGCTTCCCGAAGAAGCGGATGTTTCCAACGTGGCCCAGGGTCGTCATGACGTCGGCGAAAATCTGACCGCCCATCTGCTGCCACCGACGGCAAAAGGCGTAGTCCTCGCTCAGGTACCGGCGTGAGACCGGGTCGATCATACAGTCGAAAACCGCAATGTACTCGTCGAGGTCCTTGTTCTGGTGGTCGTTCACGCACTTGAGCTCTGGATAGTGTGCGTGCATCTTGGTGAACACGTCACGCTTGATCAGCATGAAGCCCGTCGGGCCGTCCAGTACCTCGGCGAACCCGTCACGGATGGGCGTGTTTCCGTACTTGAAGTTCATCACGAGAGATGACGCCACGCGCGCCAAATCCTTTCCAGAATTGCCCGACTTGACCTGAGCCTCCGCCTGGTCCCACATCACGCACTTCTTGGGGTAGCACGCGACCGACACGTCATGATCAGCCTTGATGAGGCGAATCACTGATTCAGGGTCGAAATGAATGTCCGCGTCGATAAATAGAAAGTGAGTCGCCTGAGTGCACTTTTGATAAAAGCGCGCGACGGCCAGATTGCGGGCCCGGTGGACCAGAGACTCGTTCTCGGTCGTGTCGAGCATCATCTGGATGCCGTTGGCCGCACACGTGCGCTGCAGGCGCAACATGGACTCGGCATAGGCCTGTAGGCAAATACCACCATAGCACGGCGTCGAAACGAATAGCGTGGTCATTTAATTACAAAAGACCCGATTCCTTAACTATCGTCTCAATCTTACCGATAGTCGGCACGGAAACTTCGCAAATCTTACAAATATCAGCTTTGCTCGGTTTGTAGCCCTCCTGCGTTAGCACGTGGTATATGATGGCGCAGGCGACCGCCTTGGGTGTCCGCCCCATGAGCTCGACACACTCCTCGGCCGCCTTGCACGCCTTGACCGCCTTCATCTTGATCTTGCCCCTCACACTCTCGGGAACCCACGTGATGGCGTTGAAGAAGCGCGGGATCAGGTCCGCCGGACACGTGACGTGGACGTCCGTCTCGGGCACCTGCTCCTGGTACATCTGGAAGGTTCGGGACAGATCTCGGCTCGGGATCCCAAAGGCTTCGGCAATCTCCTGGGTCGTGCGGTTCACGCCGTGCTCACGGCACGCCTGGAAGATGCAGTTGGCTTTGATGCCGTTGCGGACGGCACCGCGAGTCAAGACGGCCGAGTTGAACGCGCGGTACTTGATCTTAGCCTGGTACATCACCACGTCAGGGAGGTTCAGCACAACCTTGCCCACGCGGTCCATCCCCTCGTATGCATGAAAAAGCGCCCGATCCCTGTGATTCATGGTGGTGTGATCGTGAATACGGGCCATGGTCGTGTACTTGTACGCCTTGCCGGTCGCCTTGATTCGGGTGCTCTGGCCCCAGGAGGCTGAAAAGTGATCCGTGTTCACGGGCGCCCCCACCCGCGACGGGTCAATCCCAGCACCCGACTCGTCAATCCCAGACCGCCACTCGGGCTCGTCAGATACGAACGACGCGTCCTGGATCCCACAGTCGATGCAGACCGGGAGATCATCTCCGGGATTGTACGACTTCCGGCCACCGCAGTGCCTACAATGATAATCCACGAATGGTATAATTACCAGCTCCTCTTCACGATGGTTCAAAGAATCGAACGCGTCCCAGCTTTGCTGAATAACACATGTCATTTCATGCTAATGAAAAGAGTGCGTGCGCTACCCTGGCCTGAAAAAAACATCTTTTTTCTTTAATGGCTGCGGTCGCTCCAGTGGTTGATCACATCAAGCGTTCTACTATCCAGGAGATTGCCTCCAAGTCCCCGTTCAACATTTTCAACATCGTGGCCCTTGTGGCGATCCTCGTGATTGGCTACTTTCTGTACCGCAAGTTTACCCAGAAGTTTGCTCGGGGTGCCATTCGTATGCCCGTCATGCCCGTCGAGATGATGCAGCAGTATGCAGCGGCGCCGGTCGAGGCGGTCGCCGAGCCGGTTCAGGAGAGCATCGAGGAGGTGGATGAGACCAAGGAGGACTAAGTCCATATGTCATCTACAACCTCCCACTTCAGGCACCGCTTAGAATCCATGTACACATCGCGCTTCAGTAGCTTCTCGAGCTTCTTCTCGGGAATTTTGGTCTCGCGCGTATAGACCTCGCGAAATCGATCCATAAATTGCTCCAGGTTCTCCATCTGATCCTTGTAGTCCTCGAACTTACCCCAGGACCCATCCATGTTCAGCTGGTGAATAAGTATATATGAATTCTCGGTCATGTACCGAGCCCGGCCACCCAGAAGCAAGAAGGTGGCCGCAGAAGCACACACGCCATCCGCAATCGTCCGGACCTTGCAGCGCTTGATGGATGCGATGCAGTCCATAGCGCTCAGTCCCGCGTGGAGATCACCGCCGTCGCTCCGGATCCAGATTCGAATTTCAGGCTTGATTTCCAAAAGGCCAATATCGAGATGCTTGTGGAGAAGTTCGATCTCGAGCTTTTTGAGTTTCATGCTGAGTTCAAGGACCGACTCCACGCAGACCTCGCAGTGGAAGAACACATCGCTTCCTTGGACCTTCACGAACTGAGGCTCTTCGATTTCGGGTTGGCACTGGCACCCAGACATTTCTTTAGAGAAGCTAGGGCTTTGGGCTTTATCTTCCGTAGAGGACTCAAGTGGTTCAGGACGTCCATGTCGTGGGAAGTCAGTCTGTACTCGACGAGAGGACCGACCTGCTCGCGTTCAGCGTAGTCCCGTAGGAGCATGAGCTCGTCTATGGTCAAGTTCTTGCCAGGGGACCTCCGCGACATTGCTTGGATTTTCTTTGCACGCATACACATATTTTGGTATTTTGTCCAGGTTGATCCTGGTTTAAGGGGTGTGGCGAGGTTGTGACCTATTTCGATCGCAGGTAATATACACCCAAATAAGTTATAAAATGGCAAGAGGTCCCAGTCGCCAGCATAAACCTTCGTCTCGAACATATCAGCTATACTAAAAAGTTCGGCCACCAAAGCAAGGTCAATGCGGTTTGGGGGGACGTCTACATAATTTGCATTCAAAATTGAACAAATATTCCCAGGCTCGGATACGGGGTGGCCTACGAAGTGGGCCGGATTGACATTCGACCCCTTGGCCACGAGACTCGTCACAAAGTCTCTTGGCCCTTGGAAGTCATCCCTGAAATCAGACTTGAAATTGAGACTTTGGAGGACCCACCTGATATCCCCACCGGCCCTATTCAGTATGGCATCTGTCGCATCGGGCGCGATGACTTTGATTTGATCAGGTGTGGGTATAGGGAATTGGTGGACCACGAATTCGAAATCAAATTTAGGGATCACATGTGAAATGATAACAAAGACGGCGCTCGTGGGGGCGCCCGTCAGTTCACGGACCCCGACCAGGTCCTGAATCGCCTCGTACTCATCGAGTATCACTGGTAAATTTGATGAACGAATTTTCTCCAGAAAATCGAGAGTCTCGTGCTTGGAGCGGAGCACGTCAGCCGTAATCTCGATGCATGGGTTCAGTTCGTGACACACGGTCCACGTTTTACCGATACCCGACTTGCCCACCACAGCCACGACGCGCCCGAGCTTCGTAAATTGGTCGTCGCTTTTTTGTTTGGGGCTCTTAGAAAAGTACCGATCCATGGCGTCGAGTGAAGCTGATATGGATGAAGAGTCCTTGTCTAAGCAGGTTCTCGGTATGATACTAGAGAACAATGCTATACGGGACACGGCGTTCCCTTACTTGACTGGTTGGATTGTTTTTAACGTCATCATCCTGATCTTGCTGATTTATATCTCAGTGAAAATTAGCTTGAAATGAGCGTCACACTGAAGCGTGCGACGAACGGCATCCATAAGTTCATGGCCATCTTCCCAGATGGTAAGGTGGTTAGGTTCGGTCGCAGAGGATTTTCGGATTACACTTTACATAAAGATCCAGAAAGGATGAAGCGCTACCTTACAAGGCATCGATCCAGGGAGAACTGGACGCGGTCCGGAAGGTACTCGGCGGGTTTTTGGTCCCGACATATTTTGTGGAGCGAGCCGAGTTTCCAGGCGGCTCTGCGCAAGACCCAAAGGGTACTTGGTCGTAAAATTATCTTCACCAAATAATAATGCCGAGTCCATATGCATGGCTGGCTGCCGCATTTGTTTCCTTCATGATGGCTGTGGCGTGCGCAATTTACTACTCTAAATACAGGGTAGAGGGCGACGACCAATCCACCGCGATCAAGGCGGCCAAGATTGGCATGTATCTGCTGTTCCCAGCGACGGTCTTATTTGTCATAGGTTTCCGGTGGGCCTCCAGTAGTCAGGCGCAGGTGGATGCTGAGACCGCAGCAGGCTTCCCACCAATTGATGATCCCAACTCACCCGAGGGGCGGCTCGAGGCGGCGCACCAGCAACTCCTCAAGGCTATGGCGACGCTCGAGACACAAAAGGCGACCCTCCAGGAGCGCGCCACGGCTATAAAAGCAACCGAGGCCACTGCGGCCAACCTTAAAGCAAAGGGTGTTATTAATTAATAGATTATGGTCCCAATTATTGGACTCGTGGGGAGATCACGGGTCGGCAAAGATACAGTTGCTGGGTTCTTTGCCGACACGCACAAGGCGCGAAAGTTGGCCCGTCCGGTCAAGGACGCTTGCAAAGCGCTCTATGGCTGGACGGACCTCGAGGTTGAAGGACCGGCCAAAGAGGATCTTGATTTGAGGTGGGGGCTCACACCCCGTGTGGCGATGGTCCACCTCACGGATGCGCTACGATCTTTTCACGGGCCTGGGTTTTTCACGCGTCAATTTTTTGACACGTGGGACGGAACCCCTATGATCGTGACCGATGTGAGATACAAGAGGGACCTCGATGAGATCCATGCAAGGGGAGGGGTGACTATTAAAATTAGTCGAGACGCGGGGCCTGGTCATGAATTTGAAGATGAAATTGATCAATTACAAACTACATATGAGATTACAAACAACGGAACCCTAGATGGTCTTCGCGGACAGATCGACCGTCTAAAATTTCGACAAGATTCTCTTAATGATAAGAGTGGCCATCGTTACCTGCAAGGCCGAAGAGGCCATGCGGGCCCGGATGCTCTTGGGAACAATGTCACCGTAGCCAGTCGTCGTCGAAGTGGTCACTGTGAAGTAAAAGAGGGCCCAGAAACGCTCTTTGCGCTCCTTCGGCAAGTTGCTAATGTCGTCATCCGTGGCCCACGAGTACAGGAATGCGGCAAAGACGAAATTCAAGGCGAGCAAAATAGCCACGAGCTTGATCATTTACATTTACTTTTGAAATTAACTCAGGTCGACCGTCTGGGACTGACCTGAAGCCTGGCAGCTCACGGCGACCGAGAGGCGCGTGAAAGCCTCGGGGGTCCGGTTCCCATCGTAGTTCATGGTGCAGCCGGGTGCGATGCCGATCGATCCCGCCTCGGCGAACGCATCCTGGTTCGCGCCCAGGTACGCAAAGGTCCAGCCCTCCTTGGTCTTCTGCTCGATGAGGTCCTTGATGTGCGCCTTGGTGAACTTGTGGCTTGCATTCTCGAGGCCGTCCGTCAAAATGACAACCGACGGGTTCGAGGTTCCCTTCCACTCCTTGACGAGGCGGCCGATCGCATCCATGAGAGCAGTTGACCCGCGGGGCTTGTACGTCTCGCGGGTCAGGGGTGTGACGTCATTGATCTCGGTACGCTCACACGTCACGCGATACTCGTGGTCGAACTGGATCAGGGTCAGGGTCCCACCAGTAGCCTTCTGGTCAGCCAGGAACGAGTTGAAACCACCGATTGTGTCGTCCCAGCAGGACTCCATGGATCCGGAAACATCGAGCAGGAAGACCCGGTCCATTCTTACTTGTTGTTGGGGCGTCTGGCTTTAACTCGGCGCACGTGCTTTGCTCGTGATACTGAGCTCAGTCGGTGCGAGTTTGGCGTGCGCATGACATTATTTTTGTTCTCAAGGGCCCCTTTGAGAGCCTGTTCGAGTAGGGCCAAATGTCGCACCATTTTGTTATTACCGTACCCACGTGGACCATATGCTGGAGATGGCGTCATTTATTTCAGCTTAGAAATAAAATCTCAATAAGACCTAGAAGTCTTGCTTCTGATGGTCGGGGTTGGAGTTCTCACCGAACTCCTTCTCTCACATAAACCTGAAGATACCTTTTACGTTTACGAACTGGGCATTCTACAACGGGCGTACAAAGAATGGCTGCGGGTATTCCCGACCATCCAGCCATTCGTCGCCGTCAAAGCAGGTCCGGACCCAAGGTTCATAAAGGTCCTTGCAGACCTGGGTTCTTCGTTCGACTGCGCAAGTCCCGCCGAGATTGATCTCGTGTTAGGAATGGGCGTCGAGCAAGAACGGATCATCTACGCGAATCCGTGCAAACGCCGACAGGAGATTGCACATGCGAAAAACTTAAATATCAAGTTGACCACGTTCGATTCAGTATGTGAATTGGAAAAGTTGGCCGAGGGTGGGTGGAGCGACGTCGTCATTCGAATCAGATCTGACGATCCCGGGGCGCGGTGTTGCCTGGGCACAAAATATGGAGCAGAACTCGAAGATTGGGCAGAACTGTTTACAACTTCAAAAAAACTTGGTTTAAATGTCGTTGGTGTTTCATTTCACGTTGGATCGTTTGCATCATCGGCCGATGCGTTCGTATCGGCAATTTCCAAGGCGCGCGCAGCAGTTGAAATGTCGTGGAACTACGGTTTCAAGCCGACGCTCATCGATATTGGCGGTGGGTTTTCATCAACAGAAATTTTCGATCTCGGTCCTATTCCTGAAATAATCAACAACGGATTAGCTCTATATTTTCCAGAAACAACGTATGAATATATAGCAGAACCAGGCCGTTATTTTTTCGAACACGTTGCAACGCTGGTGACGCCGGTCACTGGCATGAAAGGGAACGGCGTCACAATTTCAGAGTCTCTGTATGGAGCTTTCAATTGTGTTCTTTTTGATCATGCACAACCCATGCCAAGCAATTTTATAATGAAACATCAAGGACGTCTTGTTGACCGAATGCTTTTCGGAAACACATGTGACGGTGGAGACTGTATTTCAAAGAATATCAAACTTCCCGAGAATCTCGAGGTGGACGATTGGATAGTATGGCCACGTATGGGAGCATACACGTTCGCCGCAACTACCACATTCAACGGATTCAAGTATAATGAACGTTACGGTATTTATATGTGAAATTTCCATACAAATCCTCCCGCCGTTTTTAATTTTCCATTACAGCATTTACTAATAGAAGATGAGGGTACACCACCTTTAGTCGCATGTTTTGTACTTGCGTATGTTTCTATAAATTCACCATCTAATGTGAATTTGTCTATTTTCTTGAATTTTTTTAAAATAGTATCGATTGTTTGTCGCTTTCCCTTATTCATTTCACTCAAATGTTTTTTTTCATCATCTGTATATTTTCTACCAAAAAATGGATGTAATGATCCTTTGCGCGATTCTGATATTTTTCTACGAGTTTCTATACTAACAATTTTTCTTTTGTTTCCACCTGCCTCGATATTATAACCATGTGGTGTTAGTGTGTTTCTAGTAGAAATTTCGAGAATTTCACTGGAATCTAGTTCTTCTCTCCATCCCGGTCTTTCGGGTATTTCACATATAGTTGAAAACTCAAAGTTACTAATATCGTGTTTATCAAAAGCTCCTTTTAAACATCCGGTGGGGCGCCGTTTATGCTCGGCCCATCTGATATTGACTTTTTCACACTTGGTCTGCCCTATATAAGCTTTCCCATTAACCTTATTTGTGATCATATAAATCCATCCCATACTAACATAAGCTGATATTTTTTTTATACCAAGTGTACTCTTTGACCATGCCGAACCTGTGCCCGGATTTTTCATAGATCAATTTGGAAACGAAATTGAAAGTCACCAGGTTCCTAGACTTTTGTTCGGGTCGACATAATTTCAAAACAAATTTCACTTCCAGAGACCCTGACCGAGGGAGACTGGATCGTGTGGCCGCGCATGGGGGCCTACACGTCGGCGGCCACGACCCGGTTCAACGGGATTCCGTTCAACGAGCGGGACATAAAGTTCACAGACGTCTAATCTACAATGGAAGTTGACGAGCTCAAGGGTTTAGTGATTTTCATAGGAATTGTAGGCGCGTACACGTTCGTACTTCTGGGGTGCCTAGAGAGGCGTCTCAAGAAGGTGGCTGCAGTTATAGATGACGCAAAGTATGTAAATTAATGAACACATCACCCAATGTGATGTAGGACAAATGCCAAAAATCCTATAATAGTGTCCAGAAGCAGAACCTTCCACGCGTGCTCCTCGACACCCATGAAAGCCAGTACCGCAAACAAGCCGTACATAAAGGCGTGGACTGGACGGAGGTCGTTCCACCAGATGACCTGACCACCCACTTCGATCCCCGTCTTGCGCCAGCCATTGATGTAAATCAGTGTGAATCCAACTGAAATGGCTAGAGCAAGGAGTCCGAGCCACGGGAGGAGCGCTGGGAACCGATACGCGGCGTACGTCAAACCGAGACGGGCTCCCATACACCCGATAAGGAACATCAACATCCGCTTGAGCTCCATAGTACTGTAGACGTGGAAATTATATAGAGCCAGGGAACCCTTGAACATTAAATGATCAGCCCTGCTCTTTGCAAGGTGTGCCTGTACTACAACCCCGGTGACAAGACGTGCGGACGATCAGTCGTTGCCGCCGCTCCCGGAAAGCTCTATCACGACTACGCAAAGATTGTGCGCTACGACAAGAAGCGATGCGGGCCCAGGGGCAAGTGGTTCGACCCGTTGATGGGACCGGATGGCCTCTCAAAGACGCCCGCCGATGAGCTCTTCGAGTCGTTTGATATGTAGGTTACGCCATGCGCATAGAATCCAGCAACACATGGTGTACTTCGAGTTCACTTAAAAATACTATTGTGGAGCGCCTCACGGTACGCCACCACTAGCTCATCGTGCTCTCCGTTCATACCCTTGAACCGAAAGCTTGAATCTAAATTCTCAAGGATAGCGCGATCCTGCTCGACGATCGCCTTGCCCATGAGCACAAAGAGTGACGACGGAACACCAAAGTTTTGGCTGAAGCCCACATACATCTTGGACGTGACTTCATCAATCGGGCCCAGCGTGACGTACGTCCTAAGCACATTGTCACCACGGACCATC